>Ga0209413_1000049_pt1 | contig 20430 bp, 19 predicted proteins | sample JTO22cmmetaG_FD_184157 | JGI IMG/M metagenome (GOLD analysis project Ga0209413, IMG submission 184157) | Freshwater bacterial and archeal communities from Indian Creek, Illinois, USA - JTO22cm metaG (SPAdes) (version 3) | ecosystem: Environmental > Aquatic > Freshwater > Unclassified ...
CTTTTCGCATCTCTCGCCCTGAGGCGAGGGTTATTTTATTGGTGGGTGGCCGTCAAGTGGGGGACGAGACTATATCCGCAGTGGTGAGCCTAGGCGTCTATGATCTCTGCGAAACGGATAACGAGGAGCTGTTCGCGAAGGACTTCGCGGTATGTCTACGGAGGGATGTCGGGACGTATGCGATGGCTTCACGCTGGCACCGGGGCTTTAGGGAGGAGGTGGCAGAAAAGCCGCGCGAGACTGTAGTCATAGAACGTCGCCCTGTAGGGCGGGTGACTGTGGCTGTGGCCGGACTGGCGGCGGGTGTAGGATGCACTCACACTGCGTTGATGCTGGGGGCATTTCTCGCTAAGACGGGGGCTGCGGCTATCGTGGAGGACTCACAGCGTCCGGTCTTTGAATCAATTGTCGGGCTGGCGACTGGGAAGTGCAGAAGTACAAGGGGCTTTAGGCTTGGGCCTACGGATGTGTTTCCTATGCAGAAGCGAGGGGAGCATGAGGGGTATCTCTACGATCAGGTGGTTGCGGAGCTCGCGGAGTACGACTATGTGGTGCGTGACCTAGGCGTGCTTGACGTGGAGAGGTTACGTGAGCTCTACCGGGCGCAGTGTGCGGTGGTTGTGGGTAGCGCGTCTTCGTGGAGGATCATGGACTTAGTGCGACAACACAATGCACTGCGCGAGGATTTCTCGAATTTCGCGGTGGTCTCTCCCTTCGGAACTGAGCAGGACCGGCGGCTGTTCAAGGAGGCTATGGGTATTCTTCCTCTGCCGTTGGCTTGGTGCCCTGACCCTGCGGTGCTGCCAGAGGCGGGGGAGGAGGTGCTGAGGCGCATTCTCGGCACTTTGTTGCCGGAACGAAAGCGCCAGCGGTCCTTTAAGCTGTTTTGAGTTGCAGGGAATAAGGAGGGTGAGGACAAGTGCCACAACGGCTTTTTGTAGACATGGACGGCACACTGGCGGTGTTTAATAAGTTGGAGACGCTAGAAGACCTTTACGAACAAGGGTATTTTCTTAACCTAGCCCCACACGTAAATGTCGTTGGCGCCATCAAGCATATAGTAAAGACAGAACCGAGGGTTCAAGTGCGGATTCTTTCGGCTGTGCTTACAGATAGCGACTATGCGTTTGACGAGAAAAACGCATGGCTAGACAGGCATTTGCCGGAAATAACGCGCGTGCACAGGATATTCGTGCCCTGCGGGAGTGATAAAAAGGGGCACGCTAGAGGTGGCGTTGCCAAAGAGGATTTTCTCTTAGACGATTACACGCAGAACCTACTTCTCTGGGAGGCCGCCGGGCGCGGAATTAAACTCCTTAACGGGATCAACAATACACGCGGGACATGGACGGGAGACCGCATCCGCTTCGACAAACACCCCGCTGAGCTCGCGAGGGATATCCTTGATATCATGGCGGGGAGAAACCGTGTCTTCGATATCCGCCCACAAGACGATCCGCAAACAACACACTCCGCTCCAGAGAATCCTATCGGCAATGCCGCCATGCGAGACCGACGCGCTAATAGTAACAGGAATAGTGGGAGGCAGCTTCGATGAGGACACGCATCCTTACGGACTTTGAAAGCATTGCTATCAGATTCGCCACATGCTCGCCGTCATCTTTTTCCTTGGAGTGTTGGTTCACTGCCTTTGGTAATGAACACTTTAATTCTAAGGGTTTGTCCGTCTAGTGGCTCACGCCAACCGCAACCCGTGCTCATTTTCACCGCTCGGGCCGCATTACTCACACGAAAAACTGCAACCTTTTTCCCACAGCAACGTTAATATAACAGAGGCGAGCAAGTGAACTGCTCATTTCTCTACCTGCGAAAACAAAAACGGAGGGATTAGGATGAAACCAAAAACAAAAATGTCTTGGAGAATTGTTGCTTCCTTGATAGTAGGGGTCTTAGCTTTGGGCACATATGTCGCCTTCTTTGCCACTCCTAGAGCCGTAGCGAGCCTATCCTTACAAGTCAACCCAGCGGTAAACTTAACTCTTAGTGGAAGAAATACTATCATCGATGCGGAAGGTTTAAATGCGCAAGGCGAGGAGCTGTTGGCAAAGATAGATGTAAGAGGTAAAGAAGTGCAAGCAGCGCTACGCTTGATTTCAGGGGCTCTACACGAGGCTGGTTTGCTTGGTCCCACTCAACAAGTGGTAGTGGGACTACACACGATTAATGATAGGCTAACGGAGTCAGAGCTGATCACTCAGGCAGACAATGTACGCCAAACTCTACTTGGGTACATGAATGAGCAAGGGTTAGCGGTTGAAGTGACAGTGGGCGTGGTAACTGATGAGTTCCTTGCTGTCGCCGAAGCTCTCGATCTCCTACCGGTTGACTATGTTGACCTTGTGGCAGAATTAGGGCATTCACAGGCTACAGAGGTGCTTAAGCTGCAAAAAGAGTTGGGTCTTGATCCGGTCTTGTTCAAAGAAGAACTCAGCACGATTGGGGCATCGCTAATCGATTTGGTGGAAGCAGGGATAGCTGAAAACAATGCTTTGGCTATCCTGAGATTAGCCCTACTGGCCGATCCAAAACTAGAAGAATTAACTACCATCACCGCTGCGATGATTGATCTACATGAAGTTGGGGCAACCCAAGCGGACATGATGGCGCTCTTTAGTTTGGTGGAAGAACAGATAGCTGCGGGAATGGACAGGACACTGCTTCTAGAAGAGATCACCACCCTTTCCGCGGCCAAAATAGACCTACTCGAAGCTGATATTCCGGCGGCAGAAGCTATGGCTATCCTCAAAGTAGCGATGTCGGCCGATCCTAAACTGGAAGAGTTAACCACTATTGCAGCGGTGATGATTGATCTCACCGAAAAGGGATTAAGTAAGGAGGAAGCCTTGGCTAAGGTCCAAGCCGCCATCAAGGCCGATCCCACGTTGAAAGACTTTGACGACTTGGTTAAAACCCCTGAGACTGGGGAACCTCAGCCTGATGAACCCAAAGAACCAGCCGACGCCTCTGAGGAGGACAAAGCAGACGGTGGAAACTAAAGTTGAATTAGGGGCTGCCCCAAACTTAAGCGGGACAGTCCCTTGCCCACTACCTATTAGGTGCCACTTCTTCAAGCTGTAGCCCCCAGTTAATGAGAAATCAACCTAATTAGTTAAGAATACTAGTGATGAATTTTGAGGAAGACCTGAAGGTGAACTGGGATGAGTATTCAAGGTGAACAACAGCTTTTTGTTGGTATAGACGGCACGCTGGCGGTGTTTAATAGGGTGAAGACGCTAGAAGACCTTTACGAACAAGGATATTTCCTTAACCTACCCCCACATGGTAATGTCATTGCCGCCATCAAGCACATTGTAAAGACGGAGCCGCGAATCCAAGTGGGGATTCTTTCTGCTATGCTTATGGATAGCGACCATGCGTTTGAGGAGAAGAGCACATGGTTAGACAGGCACCTGCCGGAAGTAACGTGCGAGCAACGGCTTATCACCTCTTGCGGGGGTGATAAGAAGGAGCGTGTTAGAGGCGGCATTGCCAAAGAGGATTTTCTTTTAGATGACTACACACCAAACATACTTCATTGGGGGTCGTTGGCCGCGGGATTAATCTCCTTAATGGAATCAACAATACGCGCGGGAAGTGGACGTGAGACCGCATCCGCTTCGACAAACGCCCCACTGAACTCGCGCGCAACATCCTCGATACCATGGCGGGGAGAAACCGTGTCTTCGATATCCGCCCGCGAGACGATCCGCAAACAACACGCTGCGCTCCAGAGAATCCTTCGAGTAAGGTCACCACGCGAGACAGGCGCGCTAATAATAACAAGGACAATGGGAGGGAGTACCGATACGAACACGCATGAACAGGGTGTTAGGCATTGAGGACTGCGAGGACATCCTATATTTCGAGGCGGGGCCTCTCTCTACAAGGTGGGAGTTCGGGAGGTGTGTCCATGACGGCGGGGCGATTTCTCGCAATGAGCATGTGCCGACGCAGGGCCGGTGGTTTTCCGCTCCCTCGTTCGCCTGGCTTTGTCCTTCGGTGGCAGGCTGGTGGACGTTGAGTCTCCCGGTGACACAGTAAACGAGGCTCTAGCTCCTTGGCTACCCCGTAGTTTAATTTGAACTTAGCTCTTTCTTAACATGCACTTGATAAGCTGTCCGTGAGAGGGTAGGTGGTACATGCGTGTACTAAGAGAACTTGAGGAAATCATCCGCACACGAAACATTCAAACGGTCTTTCAGCCTATCGTAAACACTAAGGCGGCAACGATTATAGGATACGAGGCGCTGTCGAGAGGGCCTCAGGGGTCGCCTCTGGCCAGCCCTGAAGATTTGTTCACTGCGGCGAAGGAGCATGACTTGTTGTGGGAACTAGAGTCTGTCTGCCGTAGCCGCGCCTTTGAAAATGCTCAGGCGCACGGACACCGAGGGTATCTTTTTATCAACGTTGACCCGCAGGTGCTCAAGGACGCCAACTTTAGAGCTGGGCTAACCTCGGAGCTTGTGGGGGAGCATCAGTTTCACCCATCGCAGATTGTTTTTGAGGTGACCGAAAAGTCTTCCATCGTCGATTATCCAGCGTTTCGAGAAGCCCTGCGGTATTACACAGAACAGGGTTTCAAAATCGCCATTGATGACGTTGGTTCTGGTTGCTCGGGTATGCGTACCATTGCCGAAATACACCCGCAATTTATTAAACTAGACATGGGGCTCGTGCGCGACATCGACAAGGATGCGCTTAAACAGGAAATTGCGCGCCATTTGTTGGCGATGTGCGCGTCTGTGAATATGCGGCTCATTGCCGAGGGTGTAGAGACGATGTCCGAGCTGGGTGCGCTCTTGGAGCTGGGCGTGGAATACGTGCAAGGGTACCTGCTGGGGCGACCGTCGGCGGACTTGTCGTACACAATCTCCAAGGCGGTCATTGAGTGCATGCAGCTCATCGCACGTGAGCGGGAGAATCTGAGTTGTCGCCCCGAAGCCATTTCTATAGGCTGCCTAGCCACCCCGGTCGAGGCAATCTCAGAATTCGTTACTGCTAAGGAAGCCTTAGCGCTCATGTCTAAGAAGAACCTATCGGGCATAGTTGTAACGCGGGACGGGCGCCCCATCGGGCTAGTGATGAAGTCGGCCTGCCAAGCCATGACCGCTGCTACTTACGGCAAAGCGATTTATGCAGACAGAAGTGTGTGCTTTCTCATGGATCGCAATCCACTAGTAGTAGGGTTTACGTCGCACCTCGGGGATATTGTCCAGTTAGCCCTGGCACGGCACGAAGAAAAGATCTACGACTATGTCGTTGTCGTGCATGAGGAGCGTTATTTCGGTGTCGTGACAGTCAAGAAGATGCTAGAGAAAATGCGTCAAGATCTGATCGGGGCAAGATCACTGCCTCCAAATGGCGAACTTCGTTCTGTAGGTGGCAGCGAATAAAAGAATCAGCACACCCAATCCTACGCAAGCTACGGATACGGTGTGTTATCATGGGGGGACACCATACCCTCTCTGCTCGGATTCTCTGACCTGCTCCCTTCGTTCGCTACGTCCTCGGGTCTGCGCGGCTCGGGCATCGTGTCCGAGGGACGGTAAGGAAAGAGGTGGAGCGAATAGTGTCAATGGACAGTGAAAATGTCACCTAGGTAGTGATGGGAACGGAGAATCGGCGGCCCTTGACTAGTGGGCTGTAGGGTAATTGAGCGAGGGGACTAAGGTGAGAAGCACAAGCCCTGTTTTCAATCCCCTCGCTTTTAGTTGTTGTAGCCCACTGTCAAGGGTTGCACGAGCCGCCGACGACGGGGGAGGAGCTCAGGGCCACGGTTCAAAGCACAAGCGTGAGAGAACTAGGTTTCCCCTAGCGTATTGCGTACCTCTGTAGAGCTGGCGTAGTGCTGAAAAGATGACTCTTGGTCGAAGTACTTCTCTACTTGGTCTTTTGGGGGTCGCGGCTTAGTGACACTCCAATTTTGCCAGGGCGTTTGAGTAGGCTGCTTCGGGCTAGTATCCTTTGGTGGTTTGAGTGACGTTTTCTTGGGGGTTTTTCTATTCTCTTGAGGTCGCAGGTTAGGCCATCATACAGGCCCCGCACAGTTTCCCTTCTTACCATTAGCGTAATCTTGCTTTTGGGTCGCAGCGGGATTACTTCGCCTTTAGCGTCTACTAATTGGAACGATTGGCCGCTGTAGGAAAAATGCGAGCCGTTTGAGACAGTTCTCTCTACTTTGACGCAGCAAACCTGCGCTACAGCCAGAGGACTCAATTTGTTGCCATATGCTAGAGCCAAGTCCCTAGGAGTGACCGCGAAACGGTCGTTAAAACGCTTTATGAAGCTTCTGAGGAAGGCGTTCGCGTCTTCTATATCCTTTACGTGGGCAAGAACGCATTTCCACAACTAGTCTAGACTGTAGAGTCCCCCAGAGCCTCTCAATGCGACCTTTAGCTTGTGCAGAGGACGCTGGGATGTGGAGGATTCCTAGTTCCCTAAGAGCGCGTCCAAACTGGGATTGTGGTGCCATGGCACCTGCGAGTTCCTCATCGATGGACAGTTTGTTGCGCTTAGGTGAAAAGAAGATGGTGTGTCGATCGGAGTAGAAGCTCATCGGGGTGCCGTACTGATTAAGCATCTGTTCGAGAACCGAGAAATAGCCTTCTTGGTCCTCTGTTGGCCTAAAGCTCAGGGCGAGGATCTTGCCGGTGGCATCATCAATGGCCCCATGTAAGGCAAACTTGCGGTGGTTATCTAGCCAAGAGTGCAGACTCGCATCCAGTTGAACAAGCATGCCTTCCTGTGGCATCCTGTCGCGCGACCTTCTACGTCGGGCCTGTTTCTTGCCAAAGCATAGTTTCACATTTGCCTTATGCAAAACTCGCGCAATCGTTTTGGCGCTTGCAGTAATCGACTGGTGCTCCGCCAGCAACTCGGACATGTGCTGACAGCTAGTATCTTTATATAGGCTTATTGCTAACTCTAAGATCTGGCAGTGTTCTCCCCCAGACAGCGCATGCTTGGGACTACGCCCGCGATTCTTGTGAACTAGTGCGGCAGCTCCTTCAGTGTGCACACCTTTCTTTAGCCGCTTTATCTGTCGCTCACTCAAACCTAGCATGTTTGCCGCCTCTTTAATCGTCATAACCCCGTCAACAACCCGGCTTATGACGTTAAACTTCGCACTCTCAGCAACACTCAGAAAAATATCTCCTCTCTTCATGGTGGCATTTGGGGAATTTCAGGGTTTAGTGAAATTCTATTTCTCAGTCCGCTTACAGGGTGACAATATCTCAGTCCGACGACATGGATGGATGCAAAGAACGTGTTGACACGCCAAACAGACTTAGCTATACTTAACCTAAGTTTCTAAATTCCAATAACTCACTGCGCAAAATGCGTTTCTGGTTTAGTGAAGCACAATAAGTGAGAACGAGGTGGGGCAGTTGTTAGAGAAAATTTTGCAGTCTCTATTGCAGGGTGAAATCGACATCGATACGGCCAAGCAAAAACTAAACGTGTTGCAGGTAATGCAAATCGGCGAGGTGGCAAGGCTCGATGTGAACCGCGCCAGCAGGACGGGTGCGCCAGAAGCAATACTAGCTCAGGACAAAACAACGGAGGATGTGTTCCGACTGACCATAGCCATGGCGGAAGCCAGTGGTTATGCCTTGGTTACCAGAGCCAAGGACAGCGATCTCGCCGCCCTAGAAGAAAGAATTCCGGAAGAATACGAGTTGGAAATTAACCGCTTGGCACGTACCTGCCTTGTCACGCGTCGCGGCCATCTATTCAAGGAAACCGGTCGGATAGGGATATTGGCGGCAGGGACGGCCGATATCGGGGTGGCGGAAGAAGTGCTTGTCACTGCACGGGTGATGGGTTGCGGTGTAACTAAAGCTTACGACGTGGGAGTGGCCGGCATTCACCGGCTGTACGGACCGTTGACAGAAATGCTGGAACAAGGAGTGGCTGCCATCGTGGTGGTGGCCGGGATGGATGCTGTGCTGCCGATAGTCGTCTCAAGCCATGTCAGTGTACCAGTTATCGGTGTGCCTACATCTGTAGGGTATGGCATGGGCAAGGACGGAGTAGCCGGGTTATTGACTATGCTTCAAACTTGTTCCCCCGGTCTAGCGGTAGTAAACATTGACAATGGTTTCGGAGCGGGGATTTTTGCCTCCCTTATTGCTCGGCAGAGCGTGCGAGACCTCTAAGTTTGCTGCAAATTACTGGGTGGGGGAAAAGCGATGAAAGTGCTGTATTACGACTGTTTTTCTGGCATTAGCGGTGACATGAATATAGGGGCCCTACTAGACTTGGGTGTATCCCTAGACTACCTGTCGCAGGAACTGGACAAGCTTGGGCTCAGCGAGCACTATAAGCTCCGAGTTTCGCGCAAGACAAAAATGGGCATAGAGGGTACAAAGTTTCACGTGGACTTTGTAGAAAAACACCACCATCATCGTGGCTTCTCGGACATTAAGGCTATCATCGAGGCCAGCTCTCTTGCTGCGACGGTAAAACATCGCGCCATTGAAATCTTTCACCACTTGGCAATGGCTGAAGCTAAGGTGCATGGCACCACAATGGACGAGATTCATTTCCATGAAGTGGGAGCCATCGACGCTATTGTGGATATCGTAGGGGCAGCTATTTGCCTCGATTACCTCAAAGTAGATAAGATCTATTCACTGCCGCCGGAAGTGGGCAGTGGTTTCGTAAAATGTGCACACGGTGTTATGCCCGTACCTGCGCCAGCCACGGCGAACCTCCTTCTAGGTGTTCCCTTCACTCAGCGTGTGCGGGGAGAAGCTACCACTCCTACCGGTGCCGCCATCCTGAAAACTACAGTGACCTCCTTCACCCGCCCGAAAACATTGATTGGGGAGAAAATCGGTTATGGCCTAGGTACCAAGGACTTTGAGCAGCCTAACGTTCTGCGGGTGTTTCTTTGCACGCTGGAGGATAACGGCGAACTGGGAAAAACAACGCAGTATGTACTGGAAGCAAACATCGACGACATGAACCCTGAATTCTTTGCCGCCGTAGAGGACATGCTGTATGCCGCAGGGGCTGTGGACGTGTTTCGCATCCCGATTTACATGAAGAAAGGTCGTCTAGGGGTTAAGCTTTCCGTCCTTTATGCTGCACCTGATGAGGCGAAATTACTGTATGTCCTCTTCCGGGAAACTACAACCATCGGGGTGAGGCGTATCACCGTAGATAAGCTGATGCTGACCCGCACATCGCGGGAAATCAGCACCCCTTACGGTTCTCTGCGGATTAAGCAGGCCTTTTATAACGGCACTTGCGTCAACTGCAAACCAGAATACGAAGATATGCTGCGACTGGCCAGAGAAAACGATGTTAGCATCAAGGCGCTGTACGCGAAGATAGCACCTTTACTGGAGGAGTAAAACCTTATGAACAAACTGCAAGGACTTGAAGCCTTCTTTGCTGAGTTGGGAACTGTAGCTGTAGCCTTTTCAGGGGGTGTAGACTCTACACTACTGACGGCGGTGGCGGCTAGGGTGCTAAAAGAAAAAGCTTTGGCCATTACAGTTCATACTCCGTATATCCCCGATTGGGAAGTGCATGAAGCTAAGGAACTGGCCAAAGCACAGGGGGTGATGCACCATATCCTAGAGCTAGCTGTGCCCGATACAGTGGTAGACAACCCGGCTGACCGCTGTTATCTCTGCAAACGGGAAGTGTTTGGCAACATTCTGCGCCACGCACACAAGCATGGCTTTAACGCTGTGGTGGATGGCACGAACGCAGACGATTCCAAAGACTATCGTCCGGGGCTCCGGGCTTTGGCGGAGTTGGGGATTAAGAGCCCGCTCCAGCAGTTGGGCATAACAAAAGCCGAGGTGCGTTCCCTGTCGCGTGAGCTAGGTCTGCCCACTTGGAATAAGCCTCCCTATGCGTGTCTGCTTACTCGCCTGCCCTACGGAACCCGTTTACAGGAAAGGGATTTCAGGCAGATTGAAGCAGCGGAGGTCTTTATGATGCAACTGGGCTTTCGAGCTGTACGAGTGCGTAAGTTTGGCGACCTAGCCAAGATCGAAGTAGACCGAGATTCATTGCCAACACTACTGCACATGGAGCTTTTCGACCGCGTTGCGACGGCCTTCAAGGAGCTTGGCTTCAGTCATGTCACCTTAGATATGTGTGGATATCGTACAGGCAGCATGAATGACCAACTCAAGTTAGGGTAAGGTGCAATGGGCGACCAACAATCGAGTAGGAGGGGGTTAGTCACCCCCTCCTACTCGATTTCGACGTCTTGGTCAACATGACCAAGGACTGTGACTGTGTGAGCCGGCGGCAAGAGAGACTGATCATCGACCTAGGACTTCTCGCAAGCCGCGACCCCGTGGCGATAGACGTGGCTACCCTTGACCTCACCGCGCAGGCGCATGCCCACAACCTTGCCGCGCTGAGCTACCCCAACCATGATCCCTACATCCAGCTGCGTCACGCCGCCAAGATTGGCATGGGAAAACTGGATTACACACTCGTCACCGTTTGATTGATCCTGCCCCCGGGAGCGCACTTGTCGCCGTACTGCACAATGCCCACTAGTCACAAAGGTTAAGCTCTCCAACTTTAGAGCAACTCAATGCCCGCCTGCTCACACGCCGCCACTGTTGCGCTCGGCCAGACGCTAGCCTGAACCTCGCCGATGTGCGCCTTCTTTAGGAAGAACATGCAGATCCGAGATTGCCCGATGCCTCCGCCTGCCGTTAGCGGCAGGATGCCACTAAGCACTTTGCTGTGGTAATCAAACACGCGGCGCCCCTCGCAGCCGCTGACCCTGAGCTGGGTCGCTAGCGAGGCTCCGTCTACTCTAATCCCCATCGATGATAGCTCCAACGCCATCTCCAGCACAGGGTACCAAAAGATGATGTCCCCGTTTAGGCTCCAGTCATCGTAGTCGGGGGCACGCCCGTCATGCCGCAGTCCCGACCTCAGCATGTCTCCAATTTGCGAGATAAAGACTGCGCCCTTTTCGCGGGAAATGGCTTCCTCCCGCTGTTTTGGCTCTAGGTGGGGGTAGCGGTCTTCTAGTTCCTGCGACGTAATGCAGGATATCTGTGGCGGGAGCGTCGACTGCGACTTAAGGCTAGGGTATAGATGTGCGACATGCGCTTCGGTGCGCCGAAAGACTTCATAAATGCACTTGACTATCGCTTGCAGGTGTGGCACATTGCGCTCGTGTGGCCCGATTACTTTCTCCCAGTCCCATTGGTCGACGTAGATTGAGTGGGTGTTGTCAAGCTCCTCGTCGCGGCGGATGGCGTTCATATCGGTGTACAAACCTGTGCCGTGACCAAAGCCGTAGCGGTAAAGAGCTATGCGCTTCCACTTCGCCAGCGATTGCACTACCTCTAAACTGCCGCAGGTGAGATCGCGGGCATCGAAGGCCACGGGGCGTTCAATCCCGTTGAGAGTGTCGTTAAGTCCCGATTGGCCTGTCACGAACATCGGTGCCGAAACGCGGGTCAGGTTTAGCTCCGCCGCCAAGGCAGACTCAAAAAAGTCCTTGATTTGCTTGATGGCAACCTCGGTTTCCTTGACCCCGAGCAGAGGTCTGTAGCCCTTGGGGATAATGCAGTTAGCCATTTTTGTCTCCCTCCACCGTTCAATAGCATCCCTGACCGAGAGTGATCATTAGACTGAGGATTCACCGCTCGCCCATTAGTTCCTGCCTGAAGCGGCAATATTGTTTCGCAGACCAGAAAACACAAGCACCGAGCACAGGGCCTACCCCTGTGCTCGGTGCTTGTGTAGCGGCCCCTAATGCTTCACTCCAGCCAAATGTCGGCTCCCACTGACCTCAGTTTGGGAACGATGCCGACGTAGCCCCGTTCGATGTCTAGAGTTTGTCACTTCCAGCGTAAGCGTCAAATACTTCCCACCTCGCTCTGAGTCCTCCCGCATGAGATGCTGTAGCTAGCAACTCACGGGAGGTTTTGTTAATGACTAAGGCAGAGCGTAAGAGTTTGTGGGAGACCCGGGTGGCACAGTACCGAGCCAGCAGCCAAAGCGCTAGCACGTGGTGCGCGGAGAACAAGGTGAGCCTTTGCCAGCTGTACTATTGGCTAAAGAAGAATTGTGACGGTACACAGCCGGTATGGATCCCGGTGGAGATCCGGGAGTCCTCTGGGGAGAGTTCTCTCTGCGTCAGAGTCGGTCGAGCTGCCATCGAGGTTAAGGCGGGTTTTGACCCTGAGCTCCTGCTAAAGGTTGTTCAGACGCTTACGGCGTTATGCTAGCCGATGTAACGGTGGACCGTGTGTATCTGGCTTATGGCAACACAGACATGCGAAAGTCCATCGACAGCCTGGCGGTGCTAGTGAAGGAAGGGTTCAATCTCGACCCCTTCTCTTCCTGCTTGTTTGTCTTCTGCAACCGCAACCGGGATAAGGTCAAGATTTTGCACTGGGATCATAACGGGTTCTGGCTGTACTACCGCCGGCTAGAGCGAGGCAAGTTCGACTGGCCACAGAGCAATAAGGTTGTCTCCATTACCCGGAGGGAGCTAAGGTGGCTACTTGATGGCCTGTCAATAAAGCAGCGTTATGCTCATGCTGAGGTCACCGCGCGGGTAGTTCTCTAAGAAAAAAGTTAAAGAGAATATGCCAAAGAGCCTTGAAAATAAAGGACTTTACAGGTGTTTCGGCGAATACTTTAGTATGAGTATTGTACAGATGACGCAGGAAGAACTTGAGCAAAAGTGCGCTCGCCAAGAGCAACAAATTGCTGAACTGGTGGCTAAACTGACTTGGTATGAGGAGCTGTATCGCTTAAACAAGAAGAAGCAGTTCGGCCCTTCTAGCGAGCAGACTAACGTTCTACAACTGAGCGTGTTTAACGAAGCTGAGGTAGAGGCTAAGCCTACGCCTGAGCCCACTGTAGAGCAAATCACATATACGCGCCGCAAGCAACAGGGTAAGCGCGAGGAACAGCTAGAAGACTTGCCGGTAGAAGTGGTTGAGTACAACTTGCCAGAAGGACAGGTTTGCTCGTGCTGCGGCAACGAGCTGCACGTGATGAGCACGGAGACGAGACAAGAGCTTAAGATCATTCCAGTGCAAGTGAAGCTTGTTAAACACGTTCGGAATGTCTACAGTTGTCGCCGGTGTGAGGAGGAGAGCATTAAGACGCCTGTCGTTACTGCACCTATGCCTGCCCCGGTACTCCCGGGAAGCCTTGCTTCACCTTCTGCCATAGCTTACGTCATGAGTCAGAAATACGTTGAGAGCATGCCTCTCTATCGCCAAGAACAGCACTTGGCTCGGTTTGGCATACCGCTCTCCCGTCAGACGCTAGCTAACTGGATGATTCAGTCCGCAGAGCGGTGGCTGCGCCATCTGTACGCAAGAATGCATACGCACATCCTGAAGCAGGACATCTTACATGCCGATGAGACGAGCCTGCAAGTACTGCATGAAGAAGGTCGGGAGGCCAGCAATAGCTCATTCATGTGGCTATACCGCACAGGGCGAGGCGGGCCGCCGATTGTGCTTTACGACTACCAGACGACTAGAGCGAGTAAGCACCCCGTGAAATTCCTCTCTGGGTTTAAGGGGTACATACACGTCGATGGGTATGCGGGGTACCATGCGCTAACCGACGTCACTCTAGTGGGCTGTGTCGCACACGCCAGGCGCAAATTCACCGAGGCCTTAGCTGCCTTGCCGAAAGGTTCTACAGCAGTAGTCGAAGCACAGACAGGGCTTGACTACTGCAACAAGCTCTTCACTATCGAGCGCGAAGTCGCGGGCCAGTCACCACAAGAACGATTCAAGTACCGGCAGGCTCATAGCCGCCCGACCTTAGAGTCTTTTTCGTCATGGCTTAAGTACCAGGCCCCGCGAGTCTTGCCCAAAAGCTCCTTTGGACAGGCCATCGCATACTGCCGCAACCAGTGGGATAAGCTTACGGCTTTCCTACAAGACGGCCGGCTTGAGCTAGACAATAATCGCGGGGAGCGCTCGATCAAGCCATTCGTCATAGGCCGCAAAAACTGGCTCTTTTGTAATACTCCCAAGGGAGCCAAGGCCAGCGCCACTATCTACAGCATCGTGGAAACGGCCAAGGAGAATGACCTTAACCCGTTTCTGTACCTCCAGTTCCTCTTTGAGCACTGGAATTTCATTAAACACTGAAATTCCCTAATTACCTAATATCGATCTCGCAGACCCTAAAGCACTTGATGAGCTCTTGCCGTGGTCTCCCGCTCTCCCACCCGAGGCTAGAGTCAAATCCAAAAACTAACCGCTGACCGCCCTAGTCCCTGCTTTGCCTTTAAGGCAACGTGGGGACTATTTTACGCTTACGCCCCGTTCGATGTCTTGAGTTTGTCACTTCCAGCGAATTTTCGGCCATTTTAGAGCCAAAAACACTTGATAATCCTAGGTAAGGGTAAAATTCACAAGAACATTATGCCCCTTGAGGAAGCCGCCGACTTCGCTTGGTGAGCCCCGTGGTAAATTTTATGCATGCTCCCAAAGCAATGTCCTTGATTACCAAGTGCTTTGCGATTTCAAGTGACAAACTCAGGACGGGCTACCCGTGTCCTGATGTTTTCGGCGCATGTCCCACTAGGGTATCATCTAGTGGCACTGCTTGGCGGTGTCCTGTATGAGTGGGGCATCCATTTGAGGGATGTCCCACTTCTTTTTGCGATTTCTATGGTACAGTGCAGGGATAGAAGAAAGGTGGGGAGAAATTAACGTTATGCAAGTTGGATATGTGCGAGTTAGTACCGCTGAGCAAAACACTGCCCGCCAAGAGTCTCTAATGCTTGACCTTGGCGTTGAGAGGGTCTTTATTGACCACGCGAGTGGGAGGGACTCAGAGAGAGCTGAACTAAAAAAGCTCCTTGAGTTTGTTCGTGAAGGCGATTCGGTGATTGTGGAGAGCGTGAGCCGGTTTGCTAGGAATACACGAGACTTGCTGCGTTTGGTGGGCCTACTGAACGAGAAGCGGGTGGAATTTATCAGCAGGAAGGAGAACATCGACACAAATTCACCTGCAGGTAAATTCATGCTGACCATCTTCGGCGCAATGGCCGAACTTGAGCGAGATTACATACTCCAGCGTCAAGCCGAAGGGGTAGCGATCGCAAAACGGCTGGGGAAGTATAAGGGTCGGAAGAAAATCGAGGTGGATAAAGCGAAGTTCCGTGGCGTCTACGAAGATTGGAAGGCTGGTAAAATATCGGCGGTCAAAGCGATGGCTCGACTTAATCTCACAAGGAATACATTTTATCGGCGTGTCAGGGAATACGAAGCGAGCGGCGGGAAATAGACCCCGTATTCTGGGTGAAAACGAGCCTCCTCTTCGTTCGATATGTAAAATATCGATGACGCTGCGCTCAGCAGGTTGGCTGTGAGACCTCGCATTGACAGAGCTCATTATGGTGGTGCCACAATCTTGTGTAAAAGGAGAAACTATAAGTACGATGAGAATAGGTGTTATAGATGCAGACTTGCTGGATAAAGGGACAAGGCATCCAAATCTGGCTTTAATGAAGATAAGTGCCTTCAATAAGAAAAAGGGGCACTCTGTTACGCTTCTTAGGAGCTATTCAGGACTTGATTCGTACGACAAAGTGTATATCTCGAAAGTGTTTACTTACACTAATGTGCCAGGGGGAGCAGCGTCCCTACCAAATGTGTTGATTGGAGGCACGGGTTTTTTTGACGACGGTGGCGAGTGCCTTCCAGATGAGATTGAACACCACATGCCAGATTATGATTTATACAAGGATTACGCTAATGACGAACTAAAACAGGGGCGAAACAGGAGTGCACTATCCGACTACTTGGACTACTCAGTAGGCTTCACAACCCGCGGGTGCTTTAGGAAATGCTCCTTCTGTGTGAATAAGAAGTACGACAAGGCATTTAAACACTCTCCTGTCAGGGAGTTTTATGATCCCACTAAACCCTACATCTATCTTTGGGATGACAACTTTCTCGCGTATGAAGGTTGGGAATCAATACTTGATGACCTTGAGTCCACCGGAAAGCCATTCCAATTCCGTCAGGGTCTTGATATACGCCTTATGACGGATAGGAAGGCAGCACGCATATCTAAGGCCCGATACCAAGGGGACTATATTTTCGCTTTTGACCACCTTGAAGAACGGGAGCTCATAGAAGAGAAACTGAAGCTATGGAGAAGACATTCCGCTAGGACGACCAAACTCTATGTTCTCTGTGCTTATAACTCGCACGATGAAAAGGATATAGAGAACACTTTTGAGCGGATTAAGATTCTCATGAAATACGGCTGCCTTCCGTACATCATGAGATATGGGAGTTACAAAGATAGCCCATTGAGAACACTATACATTCAAATAGCGCGCTGGTGTAACCAGCCCCAATTTTTTAAGAAGAAGTCGTTTCGGCAGTTTTGCGAGGCTAACCAGGACTATCACAAGAGTAAGACTACAACATGCTCGGCATATCAGTCTCTAGTGGACTTCGAGAGTGCCTTTCCCGAAATTGCTGAGAAATACTTTGACTTGCGTTTTGACGAAGAAAACCAGTACGGAAATGATTACGGCTATGGACGCAAATATGCACATAAGCACAGCTGCAACATATGTGCCGGACAGCAACAATCGTGGGAGGATGCCTTTCTAGGGATAATGCCTCTTCATCAAGCTATTGGAAGATATTTTCGAAAGGACATGGATTTACAGTGTCTTTCGTATACGGATGTAGCTTGTGTTAGATATTCCAAGGAGATATTGGCTGATTGGTTTTGCGAATCCCTCCTTGCCATGACACTCTCTGAGGTCTTTGGGATCGTCATACATAACATGTGCCCTGAAGGTGTCTTTGCCAGCAATATCCCTCAGTTCAGCAACATCCGGGATGTCTATATGGCAACTCCACAAATACTTGGCTTGAGCGGCCAATCGATAACTTATGAGGATCTTGGCACATATCTTGACAACGGGAAAGACAAGGGCAAGGTTGCGCAACGCAAGTATGGCGAAAATCATGCTAAGTTGGCTACTCTTCTTGACTTGGCTGTAATTTCGGCGCCTGGCAATTTGTACAAAGTAACACTATCCGTTTTTGGGACAGCCTTTAATAAAAGAACTGCCAATGAAAAAAGAGAATTGGCCGCCCGCCTTCTCTTGCGAGTTCCCATCATTCAAAGAATACTGATCGATGCACTATTGTCGGAGGTCGATATTGAGAACGCGCTGTCCTGCCTTGCAGAGAAAACAAGGAAGAGACGGAGTCCGAATGTTGCAGCACTTCTCCGGTTCATCTCTGGCGAGTTGGGCGAAGAGACGAGTATTATGAGGAGAGTGCTTGACAATATAAGGGGGTGGAGATAATGTCCTTCCGAGATATTGATGTCGCTTTATCGTACGAAACAGGACGCGACGATCCGGTAAATGAATTTTACGTTCCTTTGCTTGCCAAAGCTAGCAGCTATGATCGGATTGCTGGCTTTTTCACGTCTGCCAGTCTGGCCATTGCGGCAAGAGGAATCGCGGGACTAATAAGAAACAATGGAACCATGCGTATAATTGCATGTCCGCGCCTCGATGAGGCGGATGCTGCTATTATCCAGAGAGTTGTCGAGAATCCGGATGAATACATAAGTAAGCGGTTAGTAGATGATTTAGCGCACATGGAGGATGACTTTCAGCACGATCATCTGCGTGCCCTCGGCTGGATGCTCGCAAATGGACATCTCGACATTCGAATTGCCGTTGTCAAACGTGAGCGTGCGGATGCAATCGACTTCAACTCTTTATTTCACCAGAAGATCGGGATTATGAGAGACGGCGAAGGTAACCGTGTCTCATTCAGCGGTTCTATAAATGAAACTGCATCTGGGTGGCTGACAAATATTGAGGAATTTAAGGTTTTCAGGAGTTGGGAGCCCGGGCAAGACAGTTATCTAGATGCTGATGTGACAAGGTTTGACGAGTTTTGGAATGGGCTAAGACCTAACGTATTAATCAAGACTCTGCCTGCTGCCGTCTATGAAAAACTTATTGAAATAGGTAGCGAATTTTTACAGGAGCGGTTTATCGCAAAAAGATATCTCCGTAGTCGCCAAGAAAAGACATTGCACGACAAGCTTGGCCTATTCTCTTACCAGAAGGAAGCGCTTAAGAAATGGAAGGAGAAGAAGTTTCAGCTGCTCTTTGAGATGGCAACAGGAACAGGCAAAACAAGAACGGCCATTGCTTGTATAGATTATTTTCTTGGGTCGGAACCTAAGGGATTAACAATTGTCTCGTGCCCTCAGAGTACCCTTTCAATGCAATGGAAGAGTGAAATCGATAAGATAGGGCTAAGAGTAGGCGCCGTCGTAATTGCAGACGGGGCTCACAAGAAGTGGCGCGAGCTCCTTAAGAGAGAGCTCCAATTGATCGCCTTGGGTTTTTCTAACCACGCCATCGTTTATACAACCCATACAACAGCAAGCTCCGCTGATTTCGTTGATGCTGTTAGGCAGCATATTGCCAAGACTCCCGTATGTTTCGTGGGAGATGAAGCCCACGGCCTGGGTGCATATAAGGCGAAGAGAGCTTTGCTCAATGAATACTCTTATCGCATTGGCCTTTCAGCTACCCCATCGCGATGGTTTGATGATTGCGGCTCGAAAATCATAGTGGATTATTTCGGCAATGATTCGTTTAAATTTTCAATAGGTCAGGCACTCACAACGATCAATCCATTAACGAATGTGCCATTCTTGGTGGAATATGAGTACCATCCCGTGTTTGTTAGTCTGACTGACGAGGAGCTTGAGGACTACCAAAGGCTCACAAGCAGAATAAAGAAGATGGCCGCTTACAGCAAAGACAGCGATGAGCACCAAAGTCGGCTTGAAAAAATTATCTTTGACCGCGCAAATATCGAAAAGACAGCTAGATTAAAGTACGAAGCCTTAGTGGATGTGCTCCAGAGATACCCCATCCATAATACTTTAATTTTTGTAGCAGATGGGCAAATTGATGAGGTCATGCGTTTATTGAGGGCAAATAGCATCCTGGCTCACCGCTTTACCCAAGAGCAGGGAACTACCCCGACTTCAAAGTACGGCGGGATTAGCGAGCGTCAACACCTCATAAATAAGTTCAAGGAGGGCGCATACCAGGCGCTTGTCGCAATTAAGTGCCTTGATGAAGGTATAGATGTCCCAGCCGCGCAAATGGCAATAATTATGGCAAGCAGCACTAATCCGCGAGAATACATACAACGGATTGGCAGGGTTATTCGCCAGTCTAAAGGCAAAGGCAGGGCCTACATATATGACTTTGTGTTAGAGCCTGAGCTTGCAAGATTGAAGGACCCGACGTTAGTGGAGTTTGAGAAACACATCTTTGAGAAGGAGCTGATCCGTGTAAAGGATATGTCCATGAATTCTATTAACAATGCGGATGTATTGATGGAAATTAATAAGAGGATTAGGGGGTTGACTTATGGCGCTTAATAAGACGATTATAAAGAAGATCAAGGCTAAAACCGAATGCGAGCCCGCGTTAGGGGAATTTCTTGTGAGATTGCTTGAATGTGAGAGCAATGAGCCCGGGCGGTGGAAGACGATGTATCGACTGGTTCTTGAAGCAAGTTGCAAGGAGGAGAAGGTGTATGCGGATAACTAACATCAACATCACCAACTACCGCCAGTACCAGTCGCTTTCTTTTGTTTTCCCTGAATCTAAGAGTAACGACATGCATTTGATCATTGCTCAGAACGGAGTTGGCAAGACCAATCTGCTCAATGCTATTACGTGGTGTCTATATGGCAAGGAGCCGCATCTAGGGGATTCCGCAGGAAACGTTGGTCTTCCAAAACTGAACCTCACTGCATTAGAAGATGCACGGTCTGGTGGCAAGGACACTGAGGCTGTTGAAGTGGAACTACGGGCTGAGGATGAAGATACTTACATCACTTACAAACGACGCGTTCCAGTTCGGGTTAAACCTGGGGTCTTTGAGGAAGTCGCTAAAGAGAGATTCACAGTTACCGTGGCTACCTCCGCTGGCGATCCAAAGGTGTATGAAGACAAGGACACAACAAGTCACTTCGTCGATAAGTATATGCCGGAAAAGATCAGGGAGTATTTCTATTTTGACGGGGAGCAGCTAAACAATTACTTTATCACTGGGAGGAGTAAAGTAAGAGACGCCATCTTTTCAATTTCGCAAGTTGATGTTGTCAACCTTATCGCTAAACGTATTGGGGACGTGATTACGGAAAAGCAAAGGGACGCGGCGTCTAAGTCTCCGAACATAAAAAACCATCAGGATGCACTGGATTCGATGAACCTAACGATTAGCGTGTATCTGGCAGACTGAAAGTGAACCATTATGATGGAAAGTGACATTTAGAAAATGAACCACTCCGACCACAAACCCTGTATGCTAGAGGTTGCAAGACATCAAGCATTGGGGGTAATGA
>Ga0209413_1000050_pt1 | contig 20306 bp, 13 predicted proteins | sample JTO22cmmetaG_FD_184157 | JGI IMG/M metagenome (GOLD analysis project Ga0209413, IMG submission 184157) | Freshwater bacterial and archeal communities from Indian Creek, Illinois, USA - JTO22cm metaG (SPAdes) (version 3) | ecosystem: Environmental > Aquatic > Freshwater > Unclassified ...
TCGGCGTTTTGCTCTTCAACGCTGAAGTGGCAGTTGGTGGTTGTACAAAGTCACGTAGCGCATCAAGGTCTGCTCCAGATCCTGCCCACTGTGGAAGTGATGCGTCTTGAGCACATCGGCAATGCGGGCATTGAGGTTGCCCACGCCATGGCGGCGCAGGCAGCGGTCAATACCAGAGCGGCTGGCTTTGGGGCAGAGAAATTCGCGCGTGACGGCAAGCAGGTCGTCCAGAGGCAATAGCAGGGTGCGCCGCAGTTGCACGACCACATGCTCTTGGGCAGGCGTGGTGCGCGCGTTCTTGTGCAGGGCTATCATCATGTAGACTCTCCTTGAGCTTGCGTCAAATCGTACACCAGCGCCCTCATCGCCTCACGAGCGATGAACAGCGGATAACGCTTCGAGTCCATACAATCATCGGGGATGCGACAGCTAGCGGATTGCAACCGAGGTACTCATGGCCACTTCCAAATCTGAAGTCATTAGTGTGCGCGTCGAGCCGCCCATCAAAGAGGCGCTTCAGGTTGCTGCGACCTTGGAAATGAGAAGCCTCGCCAACATGGTCAAGGCAATGGTTGTCGCCTATTGCCGCTCACAGGGGTACCCCCTGACCGGAATTCCCAGTGACGCGCTGCCCGCCACGTTGACAAGAGGTTCCCAAGTTGACTGAGCATAACGAAATACTGCTTAGCCGACTGGGTTTTCGGTTTGGCATCAACGGCCCGCATGCTGCGCGGACCATGATGCTGGACGACCTACGCCTACTGTTTTCCCACACTGCACCAAGCGCCCAGCGTGGAGACTTCGTGCAAGCTGTGGTTGCTGAAAACGTTCTTGGTAAACCCACAAAGAAGGCCCGTGAGCTGGCCATGCACCACCTGGTGGCTTTGTACGGATTGACCACAGAGAACTCTATCTTTCGGGCCCTGCGCCGGCTCTGGGATGCCAACCCGGATGCCCAACCGCTCATGGCCCTGGGTGTTGCATTGGCACGAGACCCATTACTGCAGGGCACGCAGTCCTTCTACCTGTCGAAGCAGGCAGGTGAGACCGTTAGCAGGGAGTCTGTCGAGGCCCTTCTGACTGCAGCCCATCCGGACCGTTTCAGTCCGGCGTCCCTACGCTCGTTTGCCCAGAACTTGTCGGGCAGTTGGACGTCCGCTGGTTTTCTGCAGGGGCGCCAGCGCAAGACCAAAGTGCAGCCCAATATCTGCCCTGAGTCGGTCGCATTGCTGCTCTTCCTAGGCTTTCTCGAGGGTCGAACAGGGCAACGCCTGTTCTCGACCAACTGGACCAGCCTCACTGGGCTGTCACAAGAAGAGTTGGAAGCGCACGCAAGCGCAGCTTCTCACCGGGGACTGCTCGTCTTTATGAATGCCGGCGGCGTCAAGGAAGTGCGTTTTCCCGGCTTCCTCACGCCCGAAGAAGAAAAAGTCAGACAGGAGGTCTCACATGTCGTCTAAGGTCGCCAAACTGGAGTCCGCTTACCGCCAGCACCTCACCGTGCCATGGCAGGCTGGGCTCGCGGCCATCCAGCGGGTCATCTTCGCGGTCTATGACAAGGCCGACGAACTGCGGCTCCGCGCGAACGTCGAGGAATTTGCCTTGGCGACCCAGCAGGCAGGCAAGAAGTGGTTGCTGCTCGACGTGACAAACGCCTTCCCTGAGTGGATGGCCGCTCAAGAGTACCGAGACGCCTATTTCGAGTCGCCAGAGGACCTTGCCGGTTATCAAACAGGCGAACTGACCGAGTTCACGGCAGGCCTCAATGCCACGTTGAAGGCCCGTATTGCGGCAGAGGCAGACTCTGACACCGTGGTCGCCCTCATGGGCGTCGGGACACTCTTTGGACTTGCTCGTGTCTCGGCAGTCGTCGAAGGCATCAAGGAAGCCGTGGAGGGGCGTCTGCTGGTGTTCTTCCCGGGCGAACACCACCCCGAGAACCACACCTATCGATTGCTGGACGCTCGCGACGGCTGGAACTACCTCGCCGTTCCGCTTCTGGCCAAAGACTGAATCACCGCACAACCCAGGAAACAGGGCAAGGACCACCATGCTGAACAGGGACATCTACAACAAAGCCCCCCAAGAAAACCGCCTCGTCAACAACGGGGTGGCCGAGGTATCCGAAGACCACTCTGAAGCCGCACAGGCCATCCTGCGTTACGAGCTGGAGACCTTCGTCTGCGACGGCCAGTACGAAAAAGGCCTGGAGACCATTCTGGACAAGTTCCTGGTCAACCTGGATGCCGGTACCGAGCAACCTGGCGTCTGGATTTCTGGCTTCTACGGCAGTGGCAAGTCGCACCTGGCCAAAATGCTGCGGACGCTGTGGACGGACTACCAGTTCAACGACGGCGCCACGGCCCGCAGCCTTGCCAAGCTGCCCACGGGGGTGTTTGAGCACCTGAAAGAACTCAGCACCCAAGGCAAACGTTACGGCGCGCTGCACGCCGCCGCCGGCAAGCTGGGCGCGGGAGCGGGAGACAAAGTGCGCCTTGCCCTACTGGGCATCGTGTTCAAGTCCAAGGGGCTGCCCGAGCAGTACAACCAGGCGCAGCTGGTGATGTGGCTCAGGCAAGAAGGTATCCTGTCCGCGGTCGAGGCCGAATTGCAGGCAGCGGGCCGAACACTGGCCCAGGAGCTGCCACACATGTACGTATCCAGCCACCTGGCCAAGGCGCTACTCAAGGCCCGTCCCGACCTGGCCCACTCGGAAGCCGACGCCCGCAAGCTGCTCAAGGAACAGTTCCCCCAGGTCACCGACGTCTCCAGCGAGCAGATGACCAACTCCATCGCTGCCGCCCTGCCCGTCGATGGCAAGTTTCCCCTGACTTTGGTGGTGCTGGACGAAGTGCAGCAGTTCGTCGGTCAAGACGTCGAAAGGGCTTTCCAGGTCCAGGAAGTCACCGAAACCCTGTGCAAGCATTTCAACGGCAAGCTGCTGTTCGTCGCCACGGGGCAGTCGGCCCTGTCGGGCATGGCCAACCTGCAGCGGCTGATGGGGCGGTTCCCGGTCCCGGTCATGCTGGGCGACTGGGACGTCGAGAACGTCACGCGCCAAATCATCCTGGCCAAGAAGCCATCGGCCCAGCCCGAGGTCGAACACATGTGGCGCGCCAACCTCGGCGAAATATCACGCCACCTGCGCGGCACCAAGCTCGAACACGTCACCGACGACGAAGACGTGATGACGTCCGACTATCCTCTGCTGCCCGTGCGCCGCCGCTTCTGGGAACGTGTTCTGCGCACCATCGATGCCACAGGCACCGTCTCTCAGCTACGAAGCCAACTGCGCGTGGTGCACGAAGCCGTGCTGGCCACGGCAGATGCACCGCTCGGCCACGTCGTCTCGGGCGATTTCCTCTACGACCAGATTGCCGCGAACCTGGTCTCCACCGCCCAGTTGCCCAAAGAGGTGTTTGAGAACGTGCAACGCTTCTCCGCTGGCGACGCTCGGGCACAGCTCAAGGGCAAACTGCTCAAGCTCATCTACCTCATCAACAAGCTGCCTGCCGACGCCGCGATGGACATTGGCCTGAAGGCGACCGAAGAGGCCCTCGCCGACCTGCTCGTGACCGACCTGTCTGCGGGCTCGTCTGAGCTGCGCAAGCAATTACCGGCTCTGCTTAGCGAGCTACAGAACACAGACCGCCTCATCATGGCCCTGGCCGGCGGCAGTGGCACCGAGTACCGCCTGCAAACCCGAGAATCCAGCGCCTGGTACGACGAATTCCGCGCCCAGCAAGCCGAGCTCAAGGCAGCGCCGCAACGCGTCGAGCAAAAGCGCGCCGACCTGCTCAAGACCCGCTTTGGCGACGTGTTGAAGAAGGTCCGGATCGTCCAGGGCAAAGACAACGTCGAACGCCGCCTGACGCCCACTTATGACGAAACTCTGCCCAAGGACAACGACAACAACCTGTACCTGTGGGTTCAGGACGGCTGGCAAACCGAAGAGAAGTCGGTCATCGCCGAGGCCAAGGTCAAGAGCGCGGCAAACCCCACGCTCTTCGCCTTCCTGCCCGCCCAGCACAAGACCGAGCTGACCAACGCCATCATTGCGCTGGAAGCGGCGCGCACCACCCTGCAAAAGAAGGGCAGCCCGTCCACCGAGGAGGGGCGCGACGCCCAACGCTCGATGGAAAGCCGCCAACGCACGGCCGAGAAGGAGCTCGCCGAACTCGTTGAGCAACTGCTGGCCGGCGTTCGGGTGTTCCTGGCCGGTGGGCAGGAAGCCGTCGACGGCAACGACCTGTCAGACCGCATCAACCGCGCAGCCAAAAACATGGCCTTGCGCCTCTACCAAGACTTTGACGCCGCCGACCACGACCAGTGGAGCAAGGTGCTCGACGAGGCTCGCAAAGGAAACCTGGAGGCCCTCAAGGCCGTGGGTCACACCCAGGAAACCGACAAACACCCGGTGTGCCAGAAGTTGCTGGCCTTTATCGGCCCTGGCAAAAAGGGGGCTGAGATTCGCGACAACTTCGAGGCGCCACCCTACGGCTGGCCCCGCGACGCCATCGACGGTGCCCTCTACGCCCTGCTGGCCGCCGGTCACATCAAAGCCAGCGATGCTGCATCCAAACCGGTCGATGCCAAGAGCCTCGACCGCGCCAAGCTCACCCAGGCCAGCTTCCAGCGCGAAAGCGTCAACATCACGCCACCGCAACTCATCAAGATTCGCTCCTTGTTCAGCACTGTGGGCGTGCCCTGTCAGCCCAAGGAAGAACTGGCCAAGGTGCCGGCTCTGCTTGCCAAGCTGCGCGAACAGGCAGCCAAAGCCAGTGGCCCGGCGCCGGCGCCCGAAATGCCCAAGTTGACTGCCCTGGAGGCCATAGAGTCCCAGACCGGCAACGCCCAGTTGCTGGAACTCTTCACCCGCTTCGACGAACTGGTGGGGCTGTCCAAGACCTGGGTCAAGACCGCCGCCGACATCGACAAGCGCCTGCCCGACTGGCGAAAACTGAACGACCTGCTGCGCCACGCCAAAACGCTGGGACCCTACGCGGCATTGCGGGCGGAGGTGGACGCCATCGAAGCCCAGCGCTGCCTGCTCGCAGACCCGGACCCCGTGCGCCCCTTGCTGGACAAAACCGTTGACCTGCTGCGTCAGGCGCTGAACGCCAAGCTAGACGCCTTTGCCCAGACCCATGGCCAGCAGCAGGCCCAACTGAACGCCGACGCCGACTGGGCCAAGCTCAGCGAAGAGCAGCGCGCCGAACTCACGCAGGCCCATCACCTGACTGCTCCGGCAGTCATTTCATTGGGTACGCCAGGGCAGTTGCAAGACGCCCTCGATGACTGCACGCTTGACCAGTGGGTGGACAAGACCCAGGCGCTGTCCAGCCGGTTTGAGGCCGCCCGCCACGCCGCCGTGCAACGGCTCAAGCCCAATGTGGTACACGTGGCGCTGCCCAAGCGCACCCTTAATGACGAGGCTGAGCTCAAGGCATGGTTGGCCGAGGTAGAGACGTTGCTGAACAACAAGCTCAAACTTGGACCCGTTGCACTATGAGCAACGGTACTTGTTTGACATCTATGTGTTCCGATGCAGGGTTTCCTGGCAACGGTGTTCCTGCTATACTTCAATCAACAACACCCGCCACACTTCAGGCCTGCGCGCAAGCGCTTGCACAGTGCTCCCATGGCGGGTTTCTCATTTCTGGGGCTCGTTTGCTGTGAAGTACAACAAGCTCCCCCTTAGCAATGCCGACCTCCTTGTTCGCTGGCAAGCCAAGGGTTTGGCGGTGGGCAGTTCTGCCGATGCAGAGCGTGCGCTGAACTTCATCGGCTACTTCCGTCTGCGGGGCTATGCCTTGCCGCTGATGACGATGACGCCTACAGGCCGTCAGTTCAAGGCCGGGTCCACCATCGATGAAATCCTGGCCCGCTACGAGCTGGACAGAGACCTGCGGCGCATCACTTTGGGTCAGCTGGAACGCATTGAGGTGGCGGTGCGCACCGTCATCAGCAACGTCATGTCGATGCAATATGGACCATTCTGGTACCTGAACCACCCCGCGCAGGTGTTGGGCCATGTTGCGGGCCCGAGGGGAAAGCCGGAACCATTCAAGCTGGGCGGATTCCTCGGTGAGGTGGAGCGTGAGACGCACCGCTCCAGGGACACTTTTGCCCAGCACTACTTCACCACTTACACCGAGCCGCTGCTGCCTCCCAGCTGGCTCATGGCCGAGTGCCTCTCCTTCGGGAAGTGGTCGGTGCTCTACCAGCACCTTCAGAAGGCGGACCCTGCACACCCAAACCCGAAAAAGTCCGTGGCCAAAGCCTTCGGCTTGTCGGTCAGTCTGCTGGAGTCGTGGCTGCACGCCTTGACCATCCTGCGCAACACCTGTGCCCACCATGGGAGGGTCTGGAACCGACGGTTTGGTTACCGACCCGAGGTCTACGCCCATGCGCCCCAGCACTTCACCGACCAACAGAGCTACTACTGCTTGGCCGTAGTGATGCGCCTGTTCTCGCGTGCGGTAGACACCCACGATGAGTGGCCCGTGCGGCTGATGGACCTGTTCAAGGCCCATCCCACCATTGCACCAGCCGAGCTGGGTTTTCCAGCCGGATGGGAAGCTGACCCTATTTGGAACTGACGCGCATGACCATCCACAACAACCAACCACTGAGCAAGCCCCTGCGTAGCCAGCTTGAGAACACCGTCAAATCCGCGCGAGAAATGGCTGAGAAGGGCGCCCGCGCCGCGCTGGCGCAGCTCGGTGTGAGTGAGGGCCGCGTGCCCGACTACCTGGACGAGCCGCAGCGCATCTTGCGCCGCCGCCTGCGCGCCCACGGTCGTGCCCTGGGCGACAAGAAAGCCAGCGACGACACCCAGGGCCTGCAACACCTGGTGTGGGAGGTGGCCTACGAGCACTGGCACCGCATGCTGTTTGCCCGCTTCTTGGCCGAAAACGGGCTGCTGCTGTGGGAGCCGGGCGCCTCGGTGTCGCTGGAGGACTGCCGGGACATGGTTGACCACCACCCCGACATGGCCATGGGGGCCAAGACGCACTGGGAGCTGGCCGGCAAGCTGGCCGCCCGCATGCTGCCCCAGGTGTTCAAGCCGCACAGCCCCGTGTTCGATCTGGCCTTTGCGCCCGAGCACCAGCGCGCGCTGGAGCGCCTGCTGGCCGCGCTGCCGCCCGAGGTGTTCCAGGCCAGCGACAGCCTGGGCTGGGTCTACCAGTTCTGGCAGGCCAAGCGCAAGGACGAGGTGAACGCCTCGGAGGTGAAGATTGGCGCCGACGAGCTGCCCGCCGTCACCCAGCTCTTCACCGAGCCCTACATGGTGGACTTCCTGCTCCACAACTCGCTGGGCGCCTGGTGGGTGACGCGCCACCCCGGCAAGACCTGCCCGGTGCCGCTGACCTACCTCCGCACGCTGGACGACGGAACGCCGGCGGCCGGCAAGTTCGAAGCCTGGCCTGACCGGCTGGACGAATTTAAGCTGCTCGACCCCTGCTGCGGCTCGGGCCACTTCCTGGTAGCGGCCTTCCTGCTGCTGGTGCCGATGCGAATGGCGGCCGAGGGCCTGAGCGCCATGGACGCGGTGGACGCCGTGCTGACCGACAACCTGCACGGCCTGGAGCTGGACGCCCGCTGCGTGGAAATCGCCGTCTTCGCACTGGCTCTGGCGGCCTGGCGCTTCCCAGACGAAGACGGCAACCCGCTGGGCGTGCGCGCCGACATGCCCGCGCCGCAGGTGGCCTGCTGCGGACTGAAGGTAGCGGCCAAGCCCGAGGATTGGATGGCCCTGGTACCGGACGACGCCGCCAACGCCGCCTATCTGCGGCAGGAACTGCGCTTGCTGCACGCCAGCTTCGCGCAGGCGCCGCTGCTCGGCAGCCTGCTGGACCCGGCGCGCAGCCTAAAAAACGACTTGGCTACGTCAAGCTTCGACACCCTGCGTGACCTGCTGGGACGTGCACTGGCCACCGAGCGTCCGGCGACGCTGTGGGGGCAGGCCAGCGAACTGCAGGATGACAGCTGGGACCTGGCGCTCACGGCCAAGGGCCTGCTGGATGCGGCTCGGCTGCTTGATGGTCGCTACCACTTGGTGGTGACCAACGTGCCCTATCTGGCGCGCGGCAAACAAGACCCTTTGCTGCGAGATTTCGCTGACGCTCACTACTCGGACTCGCGCAATGACCTCGCGAACATGTTCCTGGAGCGTGGTATTGAACTTACCGTTGCTGGTGCGGGCGTTGCACAAGTGGTAATGCCTCAGAACTGGCTGTTTCAGGCGACTGGCGAAGCACAGCGGACGGTCCTTCTCAAGGAAAAGCGGTGCCTGCTGCTGGCTCGGCTCGGCTCCGGTGCCTTTGAGACCATTTCCGGTGAAGTCGTCAACGTGATTCTCCTATCCGTTGCGAATTCACTCCCAACTGCAGCTTCCGTTCTAAATGGGATGGACTGCAGTACGTATCGAAGCGCGATGGAAAAAGCTTCCTCACTGGAGACGGATGACGTAGTCGGTGTGCAGCAAGCTGGCTTGCTGAAGAACCCCCGAGCTGTCGTTACGTTCGAAGACTTGAATGTTTCAGTTCCGCGCTTGGGTAATTGGATTGAGGCCTATCAAGGGTTGGTAACTGGCGACATTGAAAGGTTCTCGCGTGGCTTCTTTGAGCTCCCACTAAAGTCAATGCACGGCGCTTGGCTTCCATTGAAGGCACCAATTGCAGATGCAGACGACCAAGGCTGTACGGATGTTCTGCTGTGGGAGGGCGGGAGCGGTAGCCTTCATAAGTATGCCGAGGCTACGAGAAGCCAGCTCCACGACATGCATGAAAGCGGCAACCTTGCATGGGGCCGGCGAGGTGTCGCAGTCAATCGCGTCAAGAATCTGCGCTCAGGTTTGTACTTTGGCGAAGCTTTCCATAACAGCGTTGCCGTCGCTGTGCCGAAGCGGGGGCAGGAGCCGGTGCTTCCTGCAATTTGGGCGTTCCTCTCTTCTGAGGAGTTTGTCTCTGAGGTTCGGAAGCTAGATTCCAAGCTTAGCCTCACCAACAGGGTGCTTCTGCAGTTGCCCTTCGATGTGGCTAAATGGTCGGACGTCGCTACGGCGCGCACTCCAAGCAATCTCGCGCCGAAGAACTTTCACCTGCCAACGCAATGGCTGTTCCACGGCCACCCGCAGCCCGCCACCGACCCACTACAAGTCGCCGTCGCCCGCTTGGCCGGCTACCGCTGGCCGGCCGAGACCGACACGGCGATGGAACTGGCCGACGAGGCCCGCACCTGGATTGCTCGGTGCGAAAAGCTGGCAGAGCACACCGACGACGACGGCATCGTCTGCCTGGCCTCGGTGCGCGGCGAGGCGCCCGCGCATGACCGCCTGCTGAAGCTGCTGATTGCCGCCTGGGAGACCGTACAGCCTGGCAGCTGGAAGCCCACCGTGCTCGATAAGTTGCTGGCCGATGCCGACTGCGCCGGCAAGGGACTGGACGTCTGGCTGCGCGAGAAGTTCTTCGAGCAGCACGCCAAGCGCTTCCAGCACCGCCCCTTCATCTGGCATGTGTGGGACGGCCTGAAGGACGGCTTCTCCGCGCTGGTGAACTACCACCAGCTCGACCACAAGAAGCTCGAGCGCCTCATCCACACCTACCTGGGCGACTGGATTCGCCAGCAGGAGGCTGGCGTGCGCGACCGCATTGACGGCGCCCCCACCCGCCTGGCCGCCGCGCACGACCTGAAACGCCGCCTGGTGCTCATCCTGGAAGGCGAGCCGCCGTACGACATTTTTGTCCGCTGGAAGAAACCCTCCGAACAGCCCATCGGCTGGAACCCCGACCTCAACGACGGCGTGCGCCTGAACATCCGCCCCTTCATGACCGCCGAGGTGCTACGGCACAACAAGAAGCCCAAGCTCAACATCACCTGGGACAAGGACCGGGGCAAGGACGTCGAAAGCGCCCCCTGGTTCAAGGTCTTTAAGGGCGACCGTATCAATGACCATCACCTGACGGTGGAGCAGAAAATGGCTGCAAGGAGTCGCGAATGAGTCAGGTCTACCCGTACGCCCGCTTCTGGCGCTGTGCGCTGCAGGTCAACCCGGCTGGCTACCACGCCAGCTATCGGGGCGCTGACCATGGGCTCACCGAAGAGGCCTACAACCAGGCGTTGCTCCGGCAGTGCAAGGAACTCGGCATCCGCGTCGTGGGAATGGCCGACCATGGCAGCGTCTCCAGCATCGACGCTGCACGTCAGGTGCTGGCCCCAGCCGGGATCGTGGTGTTTCCGGGGTTCGAGATCGCATCGAACGACAAGACGCACTTCGTCTGTCTGTTCGGCGAGGAGTCCACGAGCCAGTCCTTGGAGCGGTATCTCGGAAGACTGCAGCTCTTGGACCCCGAGGACGGCGTGCGGCCTTCGCGTTTGAGTGCCGAGCAGTTGATCGATATCGTCGTCGACGAGTTGGGCGGCTTCGTCTACGCAGCGCACTGCACCGAGGACAAGGGCCTACTGAAGCTACGTCAGAACCATGTCTGGCAGTTGCCCAAGCTACGTGCTGCCCAGATTCCGAAGAGCATTGAGGATCTGAAGGGTATCGACGACGACTTTTACCGCAGGGTGTTCCTAAACAAGGACAAGGCCTACGAGCGCGAACATCCGATGGCCGCGATCAATGCGAAGGATGTCGCCAAGCCCGAAGACCTCGCGCACCCGGGTGCCACCTGCTGGGTCAAGATGACTCGACCGACGTTCGGCGCGTTCAAGGTGGCGTTCCTCGACCCCGAGTCGCGCGTGCGCTTGAACTCCGAGCAGCCCGAAGTCAAGCCCAGCGCGATCCACAGCGTCAAGGTCAGCGGGGGCTACCTTGACGGCATGGAAGCGGTGCTGTCCGGCCACTTGGACACGGTGATAGGCGGGCGCGGGACGGGCAAGTCGACCTTGATCGAATGCCTGCGGTTCGCTCTGGACGTGCTGCCCAAGGGCATGCAGGCCCGCAAGCAGCACAACGAGATCATCAAGGAGAACCTGGGCAAGGACCTGGGCCGGGTGGAGGTGCAACTCACCTCGTTCGCGCAGCATGGAAAGCGCTATACGGTCACCCGCAAGGTTGGCGAAGCCCCGATCGTGCGCGATGCAGAAGGCCAGGTGTCCACGTTGCTGCCACGTGACCTGCTGCCCGATCTGGACATTTACGGCCAGAACGAGATCTACGAACTGGCCCAGGACGAAGGGAGCCGCCTGCGGCTGCTGGAGAAGTTTCTGCCTCAAGACCAGGACGGCAAGGCTCAACTGGACCAGGTGCAGAAGCGGCTGCGAGACAACGCCGAGAAACTCACCAAGGCTTTCGACGATGCCGACACGCTGCACGAGCAAGTGAACCGGCTGCCGAAGCTACAAGAGCAATTGCAGAGCTACGAGGCGCTGGGCCTGAAGGACAAGCTCGCACGGGTTCCGCTGCTGGAACGCGAGCGCCAGATCGATGTCCGTGCTCAAGATGAACTGAAGGGACTTCAGGCCGCGCTGGCCACCCTTCAAGACGCGCTGCCCGACACCACCTTTATCAGCGACAAGGCCCTGGAAGGGTTACCCCACGCCGCGCAACTGTTGGTGATGCGGAAGGTGCTCGAGGGGCTCCGGCAATCCATGGCCGCTTTGATCGCGCAGGGACAAGGGCTGCTCAATCAGGGCGCGGCTGACATGCAAGCCGCGCGCCAAGCGTGGCAGGTGGCGCAGGCTGCGGCGCAGGCCGAGATCGATGGCGCTCTGCGCAGCCTGCCCTCAGCGGCGGGACGCACGGGTCAGCAGATCGGCGCGGAGTATCAGAAGCTTCAACAGGAGATCGAACGCATCCGCCCGCTGCAGTCGAGGATGGCCACCTTCAAGCAGCTCACCGACAGCCTGCAGCAGGAGCGGAGGAATCTTCTGGCCGAGCTGTCCGATCGGCGACACGTGCGTCTTCAGGCTCTGCAGTCCGCTGCAAAAAGATTGAACCGCCGGCTAGAGGACCGCCTGAAGGTGGATATCGAACCGCAGGGCGATCGGAAACCGCTCCTGGAGTTTTTGAAGGACTGCAAGCTCGAAGGCGTTGGCGAGAGGCGGCTGGCATGGATCGAAGAGCGCGGGCAGTTCTCGACAATCCAGCTGGCTCAGAGCATCCGGGAAGGCAAGGAGATGCTGGCGCTGGAATGGAACCTCACGCCCGTGGTCGCCGAGGCCTTGAGCAAGTTGCCGCGCTCAAAGCTGATGGCGCTGGAGTCGCTCGAGCTCGACCACAGCGTCAAGATCGAGCTGAACGTGAACGCCGGAGAAGGTCCGCCCGTCTACCGATCACTCGAACGCCTCTCCACGGGTCAACAGTGCACGGCGATCCTTCACCTGCTGCTGTTGGACAACCGCGACCCGCTGGTGATGGATCAGCCCGAAGACAACCTCGACAACGCCTTCATCGCCGAGCGCATCGTTCGCGAGCTTCGCAAGGCCAAGACGCAGCGCCAATTCATCTTCGCCACGCACAACGCCAACATCCCCGTGTTCGGCGACGCCGAGTGGATTGGCGTGTTCACCGCAACGGATGCCCATGGCAGCCTCGCAGCGGATGCGCAGGGCTCAATTGACGTTCCGGCGATTCGAGACAGTGTCGCCACCATCCTGGAGGGTGGCCGCGATGCGTTCATGCAGCGCAAGGCGAAGTATGAATTCTGATCCCAGCGCCAAAGCGCACTTGGAGTGGCCATGCTGAAGAGTGACCTGCTGCAGCTGATCGCAAACGGCGAGAACTCCGGTGTCGAGTTCAAGCGGGATGACCTGCGTCCCGAGCAGCTGGCCAAGGAAATCGTTGCCCTGGCCAACCTGAAGGGTGGCAAGGTCCTGCTGGGCGTGGAGGACGACGGCAGCATCAGCGGCATCCAGCGGAACGATCTGGAGCACTGGGTGATGGACACCGTCTTTGGCCGGTATGTGCATCCGATGATCCTGCCGTACTTCGAGGTGGTCTCACTTGACGATGGCAAGCGCGTCGCAGTGATCACATTGACCGAGGGTACGGCCAAGCCGTACGTTGTTCGCGATGCGCCCCGCGAGGAGGTCTATATCCGCATGGGCAGCACCTCCCGGCGGGCCACACGAGAACAACTCGCACGGCTGTTCGAAAGCGGCGGAATGCTTCACTCCGAGCTGATGCCGGTTTCAGGCACAGCGCTGAACGACCTGGACCGCGCCCGCCTGGAGGACTATCTGTTGCGTGTGGTGGGCGATCCTGAAGCGCCCGCCGATAACGGCGCCTGGCATCAGCGCCTTATCGGGCTGGGGATGATGGTGGCGCGTGACGACGGGGACCCCGTCTGCTCGATCGCGGGACTTGTGCTCTTCGGCCTCTACCCACGCCAGAAGATGCGATACGCAGGGGTACGGTGGATGTCGTTCCAAGGCATCGATATGAGCTACCGAGCCCAGGACGACACTGTGATCGACGGTCCGATGGTCGCGCTGTGGGAGGGCGACCACGGCGGACCACCTATCGAACCCGGTCTGATCGAGCGCGTGGCCGACCGGATGAAGCCGTTCATCACTGTGCAAACAGAAGTACTCCAGAACGAGCTTCGGCGTGAGACTAGGTCGCGCTTCGCCTCTGAAGCCGTGCGCGAGGCCATGGTCAACGCCCTGGTTCACCGCGACTGGACGCGCCCGGTGGAAGTGGAGATCGTCAACTACGCCGACCGCCTGGAAGTCACGAGCCCGGGCGCGCTGCAGAACTCGATGACGATCGAGAAGATGCTGGCTGGTCAACGCTCGGCACGCAACCCGATCATCATGGAAGTGTTGCGCGACTATGGCTACGTCGAGCAGCGCGGCATGGGCGTGCGACGAAAGATTGTGCCCTTGTCGCGCGAGTTCGCCGGCCGGGATGCAACGTTCGAGGTTACCGATGACTTCGTGCGCGTGATGCTGCCGGCAGCTCTCGAGAATCTCGAGCAATGAAGAGCGCGACCTCGGGAGCTAGGCGTCCTGCCCAGACGGTTTCCGCTGCAGTTGTGGAGGCTCTGCGGCTTGCCGCCGCGGGCAACTCACACACGGCCGATCGCACAGCCGCTGTACTTTGGCCTGACAAGGAGCGGCAGTGGTCGGCTGCTTTGCCCAAGCTGAAACTGCTGCTGCCTGAGCTACTTGAGTTCGGCCCCTTCGATCCGGCTTCCCGCAGCGGCTCAGCCGTATGGCTCAAGTGCGCGATTGCCGGTGTGTTGACTGAAGTGCCGTTCCAGGGTGTGCCGGTCGTTTATCTGCCCGGGGTAAGCCGTGCGGAGCTGCGGGCGATCGAGAGCTGCCCGCGGGACCTGCAGCCGCTGGCTGAGCTGCAGTACCGGGGCGTGTTCTGGAGCCAGGTCAACACCAAGGACTGGACGGTCAGCGCCTTCCTGTCTTCGAAGAACGGCGGTCTTGGGCTGGACGTGGCGCAGGACAAGGCAACCCAGGAGGCCTTGGCCCAGGTGCTGTCCGCCGGCGTGTTGCTCGACAGGCCGCTGGACGAACTGAAGGGTCGGCAAATCAACGCGGAGTGGTTGCTGAGCCTGCTGGCACCAAACCCGACCCGAGACCTGCTGGCGTGGATGAACGCCCCCCAGGCCACGCAGAAGGACTGGGCCGGCGTGAGGTGGGATGTGTTCTCGAAGCGGGCCAAGTCCGACTTCGGCTTCGACCCGGTCAGCGATGGGCCCCTGGTGGCCGCGGAGAAGCTGGCCCGGCGCGAAGGCAAGTGGGCGGCCGTGGCCGAGCTCTATCGGGACTCGTACACGAGCTTCCCGGAGGTGCTGACGCTGCTTCGGACCGTGCAGCCACCGCAGCTGGGGCTGTTCCCGGACATGGACCCCCATGGACCTTTGGCCGGCTACCCGCAAGCCAACGAGCAAGGCGAGGCCAGTCTGCGCTACGCGCTGTCCGCCTGCGCGGCCATGGATACCGCCCAGGCTCGCACCGCCATCGCCACCGCCGAGAAGGAGCACGGTGCGCGCCGGGGTTGGCTGTGGTCCCGCATGGGGCAGTCGCCCTTGGCTCAAGCGCTGGAGCACCTGGCACGATTGGCCGAACTGAGCGCAGCGGCGCCCATCGGTGCCACTCCTGCGGAGCTGGCTGCGAGCTACCAGCAGTCTGGGTGGCGTGTGGACGAGGCAGCGACGCTGGCCATGGGCGCCGTGCAGACCAAGGCAGACACCGACGCCGTGGGTGCTGCTGTGCGCGCCGTCTACCTGCCCTGGTTGGAAGAAGCGGCCAAGCGACTGCAGGACGCCGTGAAGAAGGCGGGAGGCATGCCAGCGCTGCAGGCGGCATCGGACGCTGCTGCTGATTCGGGCACCTGCACGGTGTTCGTGGACGGCCTGCGGTACGACGTCGCCCAGCGGCTGCGTGCCAAGCTGGACGTGCTAGGCACCACGACGTTGGCTGCCTGTTGGACCAGCATGCCGTCGGTAACCGCATCCGGTAAGGCTTGGTGCTCGCCAGTGGCGGGGCTGGTGTCCGGCACGGCCGAACACGTGGAGTTCGAGCCCCGCGTAGCCGCAGACGGCAAACCGCTTTCTGGTCATAATTTCAGGAAGCTGCTGACCGACAACGGCGTGCAGCCACTGGACAAGCACGAGACAGGCGACCCGAGGGGACGCGCCTGGACGGAGTCGGGCGACCTGGACCACTACGGCCACGAGCACGGCGTTCGTCTGGCGCGCGACGTGGACGCCCAGCTGGCCGCGGTGGTCGAACGGGTGCAGGAACTGCGCGATGCGGGGTGGCGCCGGGTGCGCATCGTCACCGACCACGGCTGGCTGCTGGTCCCCGGTGGCTTGCCGAAGACGGAACTGCCCAAACACCAGGCCGAGACCCGCTGGGGACGCTGCGCTGTCCTCAAGGACACGGCACACGGCACCCCGCTGACCTTCGGCTGGGATTGGTGTAAGGATGTCCAGGTGGCGTATGCGCCAGGCGTGTCGTCCTTCATTGCTGGGGCCGACTACGCGCACGGTGGACTGAGCCTGCAAGAGTGCCTGGTGCCGGTGCTGGACCTGGTCATGGCTGCGCCTGCGGCAGCCGCACGGGTCACCATCAAGTCGGTGACCTGGAAGGGCCTGCGCTGTGTGGTGGAGGTCGATAGCCCTCCTGTGGGTGGCTTATCGGTTGACATCCGTACCAAGCCAGCACTGGCATCATCGAGCTTGGTGGCCAGTGTCAAGCCTGTTGACACCGGAAAAGCGAGCGTAGCTGTGCCTGATGACGACAACATGGGAGTGGCTGCCGTGGTGGTGGTGTTCGGGCCTGATGGCCAAGTGATTCAAAAACAGCCCACCACAGTGGGAGGAAACTGATGATGCAGCTGGATGAATTGGACAAGAAAGCCACGTCGGCTTTTGAAGGTTATGTGGTCCGCAAAGACTTGGTCAGGACATTCAGTCGGCAGTTCCCGGTACCCACCTACGTGGTTGAATTCCTTCTGGGGCGTTATTGCGCCACCACTGACGCGGCCGAAATCCAGGAAGGCCTGGATATCGTTCAGCGCCAGCTAGCGTCTCGGACGGTAAAGGCAGGTGAAGAGGAGCTGTTCAAGGCCCGGGCCCGAGAGTCTGGCTCCGTCAAAATCATTGACATCATCACGGCCCGACTGGATTCCAAGACCGACTCCTATGTGGCAAGTTTGCCCAGCCTGCGGTTGAATGATGTCAGGCTCACGCCTGAGATGGTCAAAGACAACGAGCGCATGCTCACGGGCGGCTTCTATGCCGAAGTCAGTCTCGGATACGACGCTTCCATTGCCCAAGAAAAAGGCGGGCGTCCGTTTGGTATTGAGTCCTTGAGGGCCATCCAGCTGTCCAAGAGGGAGACCCTGGATGTGCTTGCCCATGGCCGTGCCCAGTTCACGACCGGCGAATGGCGCGACCTGCTCTTGCGCAGCGTGGGGTTCGAGCCGGAGACCTTGTCGGACCGTGCCAAAGACGCGTTGCTGTTGCGGATGGTGCCGTTTGTTGAGCGCAACTACAACTTGGTCGAACTCGGGCCCAGAGGGACAGGCAAGTCCCATTTGTTCCAGCAAGTCTCGCCCTACGCGCATCTGATTTCGGGCGGCAAAGCGACTGTGGCGAAGATGTTCGTCAACAACCAGAACGGTGCACGTGGCTTGGTTTGCCAATACGACGTTGTCTGCTTTGACGAGGTGTCCGGTGTCTCCTTCGACCAGAAGGATGGCGTCAACATCATGAAGGGCTACATGGAGAGCGGAGAGTTCTCCCGTGGCAAAGAAAGCATCCGCGCCGATGGCTCGATTGTGCTGGTGGGTAACTTCGACGTCGATGTCGAGCATCAGCAGCGCATCGGCCACCTGTTTGGACCACTGCCTCCAGAAATGCGTAACGATACCGCATTCATGGACCGTATCCACTGCTTCTTGCCCGGCTGGGATGTTCCCAAACTCAGCCCAGGTCTCTTTACCTCCCATTTTGGGTTGGTGAGCGACTTCCTCTCGGAGTGTTTCACCCAGCTGCGCAACCAGAGCCGCGTGTCAGTCCTGCAGGGACGAGTGCGATGGGGTGGAGCCTTGTCGGGCCGTGACCTGAACGGGGTCAACAAGACAGTAAGTGGTCTTCTGAAGCTGCTTTACCCCGGCCCAGACATGGCGGTCAGTGAAGAAGACCTCGAGTGGGCTGTTCGACTGGCACTGGAAGTACGGCGCCGGGTCAAGGAGCAGCAAAAGCGCATTGGAGCTGCCGAGTTTCGCAACACCCATTTCAGCTACACGATAGGGTCTGAGGGCGTCGAAAAATTCGTCAGCACCCCCGAATTGCAAAGCCAAGGTGGCATCAGTGAAGAGCCCCTGGAGTGCGGCCAGATTTGGACCATGAGCCCTGGTGGCGAAGAGGAGCACCCCGGCCTGTTCAGGCTTGAAGTAAATGAGGGGCCAGGCGGTGGGGTGAAGGTCCTGAACAATCCGGCGCCTGCTGCTTTCAAAGAGTCCATCCGTTGCGCGGAGCAAAACCTTTATGCCCGTGCTCAGCAACTGGTTGGCGACAGGGACCCCAGGTCACATGAGTTCTCGGTGCAGCTCAGAGGCTTTGATGCTGCCAAGTCTGGAGCCAAGACGGGCGTCGCCGCCCTGATTGCACTGTCTAGCGCCCTGCTGAAAAAGACGGTCCGAGGTGGCCTGGTCGTGGTGGGTGAAGTCACCCTGGGCGGCACCATCGAGCCCATCCACAACGCGGTCACCATCGCTGAGATGGCAGTAGAGAAGGGGGCGAAAGCGCTTCTGCTTCCAGTTTCCTCCCGCCGTCAACTCTTTGAGTTGTCCGACGAGATGGCCACCAAGCTGGATATCGAGTTCTATCAGGACGGCCGGGATGCATTGTTGAAAGCGTTGGCGCAATAGCTCGTGCCCGCACTGATGAAAAGTCCACAGTCACGCCATGACGACTGACAGCCCGCGCCTATTGGCAATCGTTGAGGTAGACAAGTCAGAGCGGGTCTACTGCGCCCAACCTGGTTGCCATCACACTGTTTACAAAGCCATCCACGTCGTCAAAGAAGGAGAGCAGCTACTTGTGCTGGGCTCGACCTGCTTCGAAAAGCGCTACGGTAATCTGAAGGCCCTGGGAAAGGCCCAGCACTGGGGTGGCAACGGCAAGGTGTTGACATCGGAAGAGCGCGCATTGCTTGCACACAACACCCAGGCGTTGCTGGCCCGCTTCGAGGCGGAAGATGCCCAGCTCCGCCAAGAAGCGGAACGTAAACTTCAAAGACTGCATGAAGCTGCAAGCAAGCCCGTAACTGTGACAAGGGCTCCAGCCAAGCCGTGGGTACAGTGGCCCGCAGCGGTGAGAAGCATGGCACCGCGTGGAGTCTTCCCTTGGCCATGGATGAAGCCAGGTACCTCTGTGGCGGCGTTCAAATTTCAAGATGGCAGTGGCTGGGTCCGCGTTCAGCACAAAGACACCAGGCAGTTCATCGTGCCATGGCCCAGCTTTGACGGCTGGGAAGAGGCGCTTCCCCCCGTCGTTGGTCGTCTGAATCTGGAAATCGGCGGCTACGAAGTCACTGGACCTGTTCCGGCCACGATTGCGTTCCTCCGTGTCCATGCTGAGGCCGAGAAGGTAACAGGCGTTTGGGCTGAGGTGGTGGCGATATTAGGTGGCAAGGCCAAATGGAGCCAAAGTCCGGTCAGCAAACATGACCAACCGGTTGGGGCAAATGATGGCGTACCGTCACAGTCTAGTGCTCTCGGTGGCATGGCGTCTGCTGACAGAGCTCTACAGACGCCACTCGGCTGACCACGACCTCCGCTTGATGAGGGTGCATCCCGGCAACTCCCAGTATGGGCAGCTCAAACTCTTGGTCAACCCCATGGTTGGTTTTGTCCAGACTTGTACCCAATTGGTGCTCAACCTGGGAGGGCCGGCCGGCACTTATGAGCTGATGTCGAACGGGGTTGAGGCAGCGCGCGGAGATTTCCTGACGCCAGCTTTGACAGGTCATCTGACAGATGCCTTGGGCCAGCTCGAGGAAAGCATGGGTCTGAGAGCTCCCTTAAAGCTTCCTCCCTCGACCAAACCCGTACTGGCCATGCGAAGCGCGGCGGCGCTTCTGACGTCATCATGGCTGGATAGGCAAGGCTATGAGTACAAGAAGGCAGCCGTCATGCTCAGCGAGCTGCAACCCGAGGGCCAGCGCCAAGCCGGGCTCTGGGACGATGCTGATGATGAGGCAGACAGAGAGCGTTCACGCAGGCTGATGGGCGTGCTCGATGAGGTCAACGCCCGGTTTGGCCGTGGGGCGGTTCAGCTGGGGGCGTTGGGCACAAAACCGGCGTGGACGATGAAGCGAGGCAGGGTTTCACCCCGCTACACGACCAGATGGGCAGATGTGCCTCGTGTGGCAGGCTGAGTCAAAGCCAAGTGTCTGAACTTGGGACGGACCCGGTGCCGTGATACGTGTCCAAATTGGACACGAGGTCGCACAAAAGGCACTGTTCTGAGTTTTTGAACCAAAGCCAATAACCGCCTGCACTCCTGAGCCTTCGACCTTGGTGGCGCTGTACGGCAGGAGGGCTGCCACACGGCATGCGACCAAAAAACTTGTCGCATACTTGTCGCATATGCCGCACCATTCCAGACCAAAGTTGCGGACTGCCCCGTTTCAGGCCGGCTCATAAAACGAGGCTTCTGAAACCTCGTAAGCTGTTTATTTATAAAAGAAAAACTCGACACAAGAAGCTCGGACAAGAAAAAAGCCCGGTTCTTGCGGAACCGGGCTTTTGTCGTTTATGGTCGGCGTGGCGGGATTCGAACTCGCGACCCCTTGCACCCCATGCAAGTGCGCTACCAGGC
>Ga0209413_1000051_pt1 | contig 20175 bp, 26 predicted proteins | sample JTO22cmmetaG_FD_184157 | JGI IMG/M metagenome (GOLD analysis project Ga0209413, IMG submission 184157) | Freshwater bacterial and archeal communities from Indian Creek, Illinois, USA - JTO22cm metaG (SPAdes) (version 3) | ecosystem: Environmental > Aquatic > Freshwater > Unclassified ...
AGCCTTGGGTGAGATCCATTTCGCGCTGCTCGCCGTTGAGCACGAGCTGGATGCTGGCTTTGTTCATTTGGGGCTCCTGGTTTGCTTGAGGGTTGTTCGTTTGCGACAACTCGATTAACACGCTGTTCAAGCAGGAAGCCAAGCACTTTCTGCTTGGCTTGCAATCTATTACTTGGGTTTGCCCTGTTCGTCCGCAATGCTGTAGGCGCGTGTGAGCAGGCCGCGCAGGGCATCCATCTTTTCGTCGATGTCGTAGGTGGCGATGAGCAGGGCATCGATTGTGGCTTCGTCGCTTGCTTCGCCCGCCATCTGGCTGAGTCGGTCGTCGGCAATGCTTGCCATCTGGCCGAGGATTTTGGCCATCGCTGCCAATGTTTTGTGGGTGCTTTGAGCGGTAGTGGTGTTCATTTGGGGCTCCTTTTGCTTGAGGGTTGTTCGTTTGCGACAACTCGATTAACACGCTGTTCAAGCAGGAAGCCAAGCACTTTCTGCTTGGCGTGCAATCTTTTTTGTGCGTCAAAGCCACGCTTTGGGAAGGCGCTCAGGCAATGCGATAGACCCGTTCGCCGCCCTTGGCTTTGTCCGAAACGATGGCCAGGCCGAGCTTCTTTTTGATGGCATTGGCAAAGGTGCCGCGCACCGTGTGCGCCTGCCAGCCGGTGGATGCGCAGACTTGGGCAATAGTGGCACCCTCGGGGCGCTGCAACATCTGGATCACGGCAGCCTGTTTGCTGTGCTCTTTGGTGCGTTTGGGCGCAGCGGGTGCGGCATCGGTCTGGCTTGGCTGCCAACTGGCCTCGGCAGCAGACACGGCGGCCTCGATCTCTGGGTCTGTGGCTGGTGGCGGCGGCGCTGTGCTGCCGGTTGCGCCAATCGGCGGCAGCACCTCCTGCGGCAGGGCCTCGCCCTGGATGATGGCAATGGCAGCGCGCGTGATGCGCCACTGGCCGGCAAGCTGCTCGATCAAGCCGCGCCTCTCAAGGCTGGCAATCATCTTCAGCTTGGCCCCGCCTTTGAGAGTCAGCAGCGGCTCGATCAAGCCAGCGGCATCGCAATGCGCGCGGGTGATGAGATCGAGTTGGCGTTCGGTGATGGGTGTGGTTTGTGCGGACATGGGTGTGCTCCTGGTGGTGGTCGTCGTCGTTGAGGGTCAGGCGCTAGGCTGGCTGCTTGCAAGGCCTGCAGCCTGGGCAGTGGCGCTTTGGCCGGCAGCCAGACCGGCTTGGTAGGCGGCCATCAGAGCGCTCTTGACGGCCCAGACGCTGACGTCGTGAAAGTCCAGCCTGTCGCTGTGGCGCGTGGCCAGGGTTTCGATGAAGAGGTGACCAAGTGCGATCTCGGCGAGCAGCAGGTCGATCTGCTTAGCGGTCTTGTTGGCTGTTTTGCTCATCATGTTCGGCTCCTGTTTGGGTTGAGGGTTGTTCGTTTGCGACAACTTGATTAACACGCTGTTTGCGATGCAAGCCAAGCGCTTTCTGCTTGGCTTGCTCTTTTTTATTGCGCCGCTGCGGTCTTGGCCTGGTTCTCTTCGGCGATGCGCCGCAAGAGTTGCATCGTGGCCGGCTCGTAGGGCAGTGTCTCGCGCATCGTGCGCACGGCTTGCTCGAAGGTGATGCCTGGTTGCCGGTTGGCAAGCAGCCAACGCAGGGCTTGCTCATGTTCGTTGGCGCTGGACTTGGTTTGTTGTGTGCTGTTCATCTCTGGCTCCTGTTTGGGTTGGCGGTTTGTCGTTTGCGACAACTCGATTAACACGCTGTTCAAGCAGGAAGCCAAGCGCTTTCTGCTTTATTTGCATCATTTCTGCATCGGAGTGGCTTATGTTCGACACGGCCGTTGAATCGGCGGTCGATGCCGCATGGAAGCGTGGCCTGGCACCAGACCCCATCCTCACCGTCGATGAATGGGCCAACCGGCACCGGGTGCTCTCGTCGGTGTCGTCGGCCGAGCCGGGGCGCTGGTCAACTGGCCGCACGCCCTACCTCAAGGCCGTGATGGAGGCGCTGTCGGTTAGCTCGCGCATCGAGCGCGTGGTGCTCATGGCGGGCGCGCAGATCGGCAAGACCGAGGCCGGCTTGAACTGGCTGGGCTACGTGATTCACCACACCCCTGGCCCGATGCTGCTGGTGCAACCCACGGTGGAGGGTGCCAAGCGCGTCTCCAAGCAGCGCATCGATGCGCTGATCGAAGCCAGCCCGGAGCTGGCCAGCCGGGTCAAAGACCCGCGCGCACGCGATTCGGGCAACACCCAACTGATGAAGGAGTTTCCCGGCGGCGTGCTGGTCATGACCGGGGCCAACTCGGCGGTGGGCCTGCGCTCGATGCCGGTGCGCTTCCTGTTTCTCGACGAAGTCGATGGCTACCCGGGCGATGCCGACGGCGAAGGCGATCCGGTGGCGCTCGCGGTGCAGCGCGCCGCTACGTTCATCAACCGCAAGGTCTATCTGTGCTCGACGCCCACGCTCAAGGGCCACTCGCGCATCGAGGCGGCCTACCTGGAGTCGGATCAGCAGGTGTTCGAAGTGCCCTGCGACCACTGCGGGGCGTACAGCCAAATTCACTGGCGAGACATCCGCTGGCCTGGCGGCGATATGAGCCAGGCCGCTTGGCACTGCCCGCTGTGCGAAGGCATTCACCACGAGTACCGCAAACCGGCGCTGCTGGCCAGTGGCTGCTGGTTGGCCAAGGCCGAAGGCGATGGCATGACGACGGGCTTTCACATCTCCAGCCTCTACAGCCCATGGCTGAGCTGGGGTGAGATTGCCCGAGAGCACCACGCCGCCAAGAACGATCCGGTGCGCTTAAAGGTCTGGGTCAACACCAAGCTGGCCGAGACCTGGGAAGACCGTGAGGGCGAGACCCTGGATGCCGAGGGCCTGATGGCACGCCGCGAAGCCTACGGGCCTGCCATACCGGCCGAGGTGGCGCTGCTCACCTGCGGCATCGATGTGCAGGATGACCGGCTTGAGCTGGAGGTGGTGGGCTGGGGCCGCGACGAGGAGTCTTGGTCTATCGACTACAAGGTGCTCTGGGGCGACCCGTCGGCACCGGACACTTGGGCGCAACTCGATGCATACCTGGGCAGCCGCTTCGAGCACGAGACGCTGGCCAACGGCCTGACCATCGAGGCCGGGTGCCTGGACACCGGCGGGCACCACACGCTGGCGGCCTACGCCTTTTGCAAGGGCCGCGAGCGCTTGCGCATCTGGGCGATCAAGGGCGCAGGCGGGTCGGGGACGAGCAAGCGCCCGATCTGGCCCAGGCGCCCGAGCAAGGCCAACAAGGGCCGGGTCAATCTGTTCACGGTGGGTGTCGATGCCGCCAAAGAGGCGATCTACGCCCGGCTCAAGAAAGAGGCCGGTGCAGGGGCGATGCACTTCCCGCTGGATCGGGATGCGCAGTATTTCGAGCAACTCACCGCTGAGAGCGTGCGCACCCGGTACGTGAAGGGCTTTGCGCAGCGCTTTTGGTGGAAGCCCGATGGACGGCGCAATGAGGCGCTGGACTGCCGGGTGTATGCCTACGCCGCGCTGCACGGCCTGCTGTCGATGGGGCTGAACCTGAACAAACGCGCGCAGGCGCTGCCGCCAGCGCCCAGCAATCGCAAGAGCGGCACTGGCAACAACGCGCCTGTGACCGTGCCCATGACGCCCAGCCCAAGGCGGCGGCGCATGGCGATATCGTCCAACTACATCTGATTGCGCCAGCCTCGCGCTGGCCAGGAGTGCAGCCCATGACCCTCGAACAACTCAAAGCCCAGCGCGAGGCGCTGCAGGCGGCGCGCTTCAATGGCGTGCTCACCGTGCGCGCGGGTGACAAGGCCGTCACCTACAAGACCAATGCCGAGCTGCAGTCGGCCGTGCGCGACCTGGATCGAGAGATCGCTGCGGCCGAAAGCCGCCCGCGCGCCCGGCACATCCGCACCTACGGTGCCAAGGGTCTGTGATGGCTGGCGCTCTAGCGAATCTGCGCCGCAAGGTGGGTGCGATGATCGGCGGTGTCGTTGGCGGCTTCGAGGGCGGTCTGTCGGCGCGCCGCCTCAAGGCATTCACCGCCAGCCGCGCCCATGTCAACACCCTGATCCAGTCGGCCGGTGCCGACATGACGGCCCGCGCCCGCTACCTGGTGCGCAACAACGGCTACGCCGCCAATGCGGTGGAGTCCTGGGCCGGCAACGCGGTAGGCACCGGCATCAAGCCCTCGTCGGGCATCGCCGATGCACCGCTCAAGGAGCGGCTGCAGCGCATCTGGCTGCGCTGGACGGATGAGTCCGACGCCGAAGGCATGACCGACTTCTACGGCCAGCAGCGGCGCGCCGCGCGCGAGCTGTTCATCGCCGGTGAGGTGTTTTTGCGCATTCGCATACGCCGGCCCGAAGATGGACTGACCGTGCCGCTGCAGTTGCAGATGCTGCCCACCGAGATGCTGCCCTTGACCCTCAACCGGGCGCTGGAGAACGGACACCGCATCCGGCAGGGCATTGAGTTCGACAAGATCGGGCGGCGCGCCGCCTACCACTTCCTGCGCCGCCACCCGGGCGACATCACCGACCCGGGCTTGGCTGGGGAGACGGTGCGCGTGCCAGCCGAATTGGTGCTGCACATCGTCGATCCGGTGGACGCCGGGCAACTGCGCGGTGTCTCGCGCTTCTCGGCGGCGCTGGTCAAGCTGTTTTTGCTGGATCAGTACGACGACGCCGAGCTCGACCGCAAGAAGGTGGCGGCGATGTTCGCGGGCTTCGTGCGCAGTCCAGAGGGCGCATCCGATGAGCACGGCGGTCCGCTGCTGCCGCTGGAGCCCGGCCAGTTGCAGTACCTGAACGACGGCGAGGACATCACCTTCTCGGCCCCGGCCGACGTGGGCGGCAACTACGAGAGCTTCCAGTACCGCACCCTGCTGCAAGTGGCCGCCGCGCTGGGTTTGCCTTACGCCAACCTGTCGGCCGATATGCTCAAGGCCAACTACTCCAACACCCGCGCCGCGCTGCTGGAGTTTCGCCGCCGCATCGAAGCCTTCCAGCATTCGGTGCTGGTGTTCCAGTTGTGCCGGGCGGTGTGGGCGCGTTGGATGGATATGGCGGTGCTCTCGGGTGCATTGCACATACCGGACTACGAGCAGCGCCGCGCCGACTATCTGGACTGCTCCTGGCTGCCACCGCGCTGGGACTGGGTCGATCCGCTCAAGGACATCCGAGCCGAGATCAATGCCATCGATGCCGGGCTCAAGTCGCGCACGCAAGCGATTGCCGAGCGCGGCTTTGATTCGGCGCAAGTCGATGCCGAGATCGCCGGGGATCGCCAGCGTGAGGAGCGGCTGGGTCTGGTTTTTGGGAGTGCGCCTGTGCCTGCACCCGCGCCAGCGCCCGCGCCCGCTAACGCACCACAACAGTCAGCGCATCCAGAGCAACCCATCGGAGTCAAACCATGACCGATCTACCCTACCTGGCCTCGCGCCTCTACGGCACGCCGCTGCTGATTGCAGGCCCCAAGCTCGAGGTCATCTTGGGCGTGATGGCGCGCAAGATGGCTGGCCTCAACCTGGCCACGCCGCCGCCGCTGGATGACCGTGCTGCTCTGCCCGCCCGCATAGACGACGGCATTGCCGTGCTGCCTATCCTGGGCACCCTGGTGCGGCGCTCCAGCTATCTGGGCGCGGCCAGCGGCCTGACCAGCTACCACGACATCGAGGCCCAGGCGCAGCAGGCATTTGCCGATCCAACGGTCAAGGCCGTGCTGCTGGAGATCGACTCCAGCGGCGGCGAGGCCGGTGGCGTGTTCGATCTGGCGCAGCGCCTGCGGCAACTGGCCAAGACCTCGGGCAAGCCGCTGTGGGCCATTGCCGACGAGGCGGCGCTGTCGGCGGCCTACGCCCTGGCCTGTGCCGCAGAGCGCGTCTGGCTGACCCGCACGGCCGAGGTGGGCTCCATCGGTGTGGTGGCGGTGCACATCGATGAGTCGGCAGCCGATGCCAAGGCGGGGCTGAGCTACACCTTCTTGCACGCCGGTGCCCACAAAGTCGATGGACACCCACACGCGCCGCTGCCGCTGCCGGTAGCGGCCAGCATACAGGCCGACATCGAGCATCTGCACGAGCAGTTCATCGCACTGGTCTCGGGTCTGCGCAGGCAAGCACCCGAGGCGATACGCGACACCCAAGCGCGCGTCTATCGCGGCCAGGCGGCGCTCCAAGCGGGCCTGGCCGATCAGATCGGCACCCGCAGCGAAGCCATCACGGCACTGCAGCGGCATCTGGCGCTGGCCGCTGAGCGCGCTGTGCGCAGCCGCTTGACCGCGCCGTCGGCAGATGCGCGCGCAATCCCTCTCACCCTTCAAACCTTACGTTTTACCAAGGAGCCTCCCATGCACGACGAGCAGAGCATTGATGCGCACGAGCCAATGGCGCACACCTCACCAGCCCCATCAAGCCCACCAACCCCGCCGCTCGACGAAGCGGCCATTACCGCCCAGGTGGAGCAGCGACTGCGCCAGCAACTGGCCGAGTTGGCCGAGATCGCCGCCCAGGCCAAGCGCCTCGGCGTGGCCGTCGATCCGGCCCAGGCCCTGGCCCGAGGCGTGAGCCCGGATGCGCTGCGCCATTCGGTGCTCAAGCAAGCCGCCGAGCGCGATCTGGCGCACGACATTGTGGCGCAGGCACCCAACGAGCAGCACGCCCAAACCAAACCCCAATCCGTCGCTGACAGCCCACTGGTCAAAGCGGCACAAGCCTATGGAGACCGCAAATGAGCACCCCGATGACCTCTACCGCAACCCTTGGCGAGCTCCTCAAGAGCGAGCTTGACCCGAACTACAGCCGCGAGACCGTCACCCTGCGCGCGGGTGCGGCTTACCCGCTGGGTGCCGTGCTCGGGCGCATCAGCGCTACCGGTGTTTACGCCCTGTCGCCAGCGGCCGCTGCTGCTGGCCTGGCGGGCGCTGAGGTGGCCTGCGCCGTGCTGCTGCACGCGGTTGCCGCCAGTGGCACCGATACCGAGGCGCTGATCGTGGCCCGAGGCCCGGTGATCGTCGCCGACCGCGCCTTGGCCTTTGACGCCTCTGTGACCGGCGCGGCCGCCCAAGCCCTCAAACACCAGCAACTGGCAGCCCACGGCATCGTGGTGCGGTCGGTCGCCTGATTCACTTTTTTTGGAGATTCCTCATGACCGTGATCGTCAACCCCTTCGATGTCGGCGGCTTTACGCTGGCCGAGATGTCGGCCGCCATTCAACTGCTGCCCAACGCCTATGGCCGTGTGGGCCAGTTGGGCCTGTTTGTGCCCGAGCCCATCACGCAGCGCAACGTCGTCATCGAGTCCGCCGAGGGCGAGCTGCGCTTGCTGCCCGCCGTTGCCCCAGGCGCGCCCGCAACCGTGGGCGCTACCGATAGGCGCTCGGTGCGCTCCTTTGCCGTGCCGCACATCCCGCACAATGACGTGGTGCTGCCCGAGGAGGTGCAAGGCATCCGTGGCCTGGGCCTGGCCTTCGGCCAAGACCCGCTGGTGACCGTGATGACCCGCAAGCTCGCCCGCATGCGCGCCAAGCACGCGCAGACGCTGGAATACATGCGCGTCAATGCCCTGCTGGGCATCACCAAAGACGGGGCTGGCAACACCCTCTACGACTGGCACCAGGAGTTTGGCATCGCCAAGACCGAGGTGGACTTCGAGTTTGCCCAGGCCAAGGCCGATATGCTCACGCGCTGCACGGCGGTGGCGCGCAGCATCGAAGAGAGCCTCAAGGGCGAGATGATGAGCGGCATCCATGCGCTGGTCAGCCCCGAGTTCTTCGATAAGCTGGTCGGGCACGAGTCGGTCAAAGCGGCCTACACCTTCTACCAGGGCATGGCGGGCACGAACCCGCTGCGCGACGACGTGCGCCGGGGTTTTCGCTTTGGCTCGATCCTGTTCGAAGAGTATTTTGGCACCGTCACGCTGGCCAACGGCAGCACCTCGCGCCTGATCCCGCCGCGCGAAGGGGTGGCCTTCCCGCTGGGCACGCTCGACACCTTCCGCACCTACTTCGCACCCGCCAACCTGATGGAAGCGGTGGGCACCTACGGCCAAGAGCTCTACGCTCACCAACTGGCTCGGCCCAACGGCAGTGGCGTGGACATCTACACCCAGTCCAACCCGCTGCCCATCGTGAAACGCCCGGCCCTGACCGTGCGGCTCTCGTCGAGCAGCGGCTGGTAAGCACCCAAGGAGCGCGAGCATGAGCGCCTTTGCTGCCCTGACGCGGTCTTTGTCGGCCACCGTGCTCGCCACATTCGGCGAGCCGGTGCTGTTTCACTTTGAGGAGCAGACCCGTGACTGGCCCTGTCAGGGCGTGTTCACGGCGGCGCACCAAGAGGTGGATACCAGCACCGGGGTGTCGGTCTCCAGCGTGCAGCCGGTGCTGGAGGTGCGCCAGGCCGATCTGCCCGCCGTGCCCACCGAGGGCGATGCCGTGACGGTGCAGGGTGTGCGCTACCTGGTCGTCGAGGTGCGGCCCGATGGGCACGGCATGTGCAAGCTGCTGCTGCACAAAGGGGGGCGGCGGCCATGAGGCACCCGCGCACCCTGATTCGGGAGGCGGTCAAGGAGCGCTTGGCGGCACAGTTGCCCGCCGTCGATCCGCGCCTGACTGCCGCACGCATCAGCATCCACCGCAGCACGCCGCTCTTTGCAGGCAAGCTGCCCGCGATCCTGATCTACACCCGCGATGAGCGCATCGAGGAGCAGACCCAGGCCAATCCGGGGCTGCGCCAGCGCAAGCTGGAGCTGTCCATCGAGATCATCGCCAGCGGCGCTGAGGCGGCTGAGGAGGCCGACACCCTGGCGCTGGCGGTCGAGGCGATCTTGGATGCCGATGAGACCTTGGGCCTGCTGGTGCAAGGCATGCGCCTGACCCGCACCGAAGTCGATCAGGACGGCGATGGCGACACGCCGCTGCTGGCCGCGCGGCTCTCATACGAGGTCATCTACTGGACTGGGCCTGCACAAGACGACGGCGTGCTGCCGCTGCAGGTGCTGGTGAGCTGGGTGCCCGAGACGGGCGCTGACCATGAGCACAGCTATCGGCCCTTGGGCAATATGCACCTGGAGACCGGCCCATGACCGAGCGCAATATGCAGATGGGCATGACCGATGCCGAGCGGCGCATCAGCAACCTGGCGCTGATGGGCCAGGTGGTCGAGCTGGATGCAGCGCGTGCCCGCGTGCGGGTGCGCGCTGGCCCCATCACCACCGGCTGGCTGCCCTTCACCACGGCGCGCGCAGGCCCTGACCGAACCTGGCACCCGCCAGAGCCGGGCGAGCAGGTGCTGATCGTCGCGCCGTGCGGGGACATCAATCAAGGCGTGGTGGTGGGCTCGATCTACCGTGCAGACCATCCGGCCCCAGCCGATTCGGCCGACGTTTCGCGCAGCTTGTTCCAGGATGGGGCCGTGATGGAGTACGACCGCAGCCAGCACCACTGGCGCTTGGCCGTGCCTGCGGGCGGCAAGATCGTGCTCGAGATCGGCCCGACCCGGCTGGAACTCAGCGCGCAAGGCGTGCGCATCAGCGGGCCACGGATCGATCTGAACTGACCCATGCAAGCACTGCCAACCTTGCGCAAATTTGCGTAAGGTTGGCCAAGCACCAGGAGAGCAAGCCATGCCAGCCGTCACAAGCTTAGGCGATCAATGCAGCGGCCACGGCTGCTGGCCGCCGCGCCCGAGCACCTCCGGTGCCGACTCGGTGTTTGTCAACGGTGCTGCGGTGCACCGAGCGGGCGATGCCTGGGCCTCGCACACCTGCCCGGCCATACCCGAGAGCCACGCCAGCGTGCTGGCAGCGGGCAGCGGCTCGGTGTTTGTGCAAGGGCGAGGGGTAGGGCGTGTCGGTGACCCGGTGGCCTGCGGCTCCAGCGTGGCGCAAGGCTCGGGCAATGTGTTTGCGGGGTCATAGGCCCCAATCGGTTTGTGCCGCAGCGAGCAATGCATCCCAACCATCGGGAGGTTGGCCAGACCGGAGCATTTTTTGGAACACCGCGTAGGGATCGGTCTTGGCACCGGATGAGCGCAAGCTGTGTTCGTCGTTGACCCAAGCGTAGATGATGATTTTTGACTTGGAATCAAAGCGAAAGAACAGGCGAAAGCGCCGGCCGATCTTGGCCCGCCGCCAGTGGCGAAACGCGGCCCCCATGGTGTTGCCTTGCCGGTATTCATCTCGGTTTGGGTCGCTGGGAACGACCTCGAGGATCAGCGTCGCAAGGGCATCAAACAGTTTGACGTTGGCATTGGACTCGAAACCCGCAGGGTTTTGCGCTTTGGCACGCGACGCGGCTGCCTCCAGTTTTTGTAACTGCTCGATCAGGCAATCATGAAAGAGCAGATTCCATCCATGGCGCTGAATCACAGCGCCACGTCGCCTTGGATGTCTTCGTTCAGCTTGATCTGTTTGCCGAGCCTAGCGAACATGGCGCGCGCCAGATCATCGGGCAGTGTCGTGACGTGTTGGCCGGACTGAATGCCGTTTTCGAGCAAGGCGAGGAAGCTGCCGATGGCCGGGTCTTCGTGGGGTTCGTCGGTGACGCGGGTGACGATGACGCGGTCACCCGTCAAATCAAAGGCCACCTTGCCTCCCGCATCCACGCCCAAAGCCTGACGGATGGGCTTGGGCAGGGTGATCTGCCCCTTCGATGTGAGGGTGGCGACTTCGTGAATGGCGGGCATGGTGGGCTCCTGTGAATCTGAACAGGCTGTCATGGTAAGGAATAATCCTTTCATTGTCAATGGGTGATCCTCGATGCTCGGAACCAACGCCCACACCGGCCAGCCCCTGGCTGGCATTGACCACCTGCGCCAGAGCATCCGCGACATCCTCACTACCCGCATCGGCACGCGCGTGATGCGCCGCGACTACGGCTCGCGCCTGCCTGCGCTGGTGGACAACCCCATGACGCCACGGCTGGCCATGGATCTGTACGCCGCCACGGCCGAGGCCCTGGCGCGCTGGGAGCCGCGCTTTAGGCTCACCCGCGTGCGCATCGCGTCTGCAACCGTCGGCCGGGTCGTGCTCGATCTGGAAGGCGTCTATTTGCCCGAAGGCAAAGCCACTTTACTCACCGGGCTGGAGGTGTGAATGACCACGCTCAACGATCTGTCCAGCCTGCCCAGCCCAGCGGTGTTCGAGGCCCTGTCTTTCGAGGCAATCTTGGACGAGCTGCGGGCCGATTTGCAAGCCCGCTACCCAGGCTATACGGCGCTGCTGGCATCCGACCCGGCCGTCAAGATACTGGAGGTGGCCGCTTACCGCGAGGTGCTGCTCAGAAACCGCATCAACGCGGCGGCCAAAGCCTCGCTCTTGGCCTTTGCCACGGGCAGCGACCTCGATCACTTGGTGGCCTTCTACGGGGTCACGCGCCTAGCCGACGAGGCCGACGAGGCGCTGCGCCAGCGCACGCGCCTGCGCCTGATCGGGTTTTCCAACGCGGGTGGGGCGGCGCATTACCGCTTCTGGGCACTGTCGGCGTCACCCGATGTGGCCGATGTCGAAGTGGACAGCCCTCGCCCGGGCCTGGTGCGCATCAGCGTGCTGGGCAAGGCGCACACCGAAGGCGACGAGCAGACGGTATCGACTGCCACGCTCGAAGCCGTGCGCTCGGTGGTGCTGCGCGACGACATCCGGGTGCTGACCGATACCGTCGAGGTGCTGCCCGCCGAGCTGCTGCCCATCACCGTGGCCGCCCGCATCTGGCTCTACCCCGACACGCCGCTGGCGGCATTCGATGCCATTGCGCCCAGCTTCAAGCAGGCGCTGGCTGCGCAGGCGGGCCTGGGCTGGGATTTGACCCTCTCTTGGATCATCGCCCGCTTGCAGCAGCCCGGCGTGCACAAGGTCGAGCTGCTCACACCGACGGCGGACACACGCGCCAGCGCCAACCAGGCGGTGCGCTTGATGGGCGTGAATTTGGAATTTGCAGGGCGTGATCGATAGCGCCTGCACCCCTGCACAGGAGCGCGCATGACGCATGACCATCTGCTGCCCGCCAATGCCACACCGCTGGAGCAGGCGCTGTCTCGGGCTACCGACGCGCTCGCCCGGCTGGCGCTGCCAGCGGATGCGATCCGGCAGTTCAAGACCGATCCGGCCGAGGCGCTGCTGCCCTGGTTGATTTGGGAGTATGGCCTGGGCGAATTGCTGCCCTACCTGCCCGAGCCGCGCCTGGCCATTGCCCAAGGCCTGCTGTGGCAGCGCCTGCGCGGCACCCCGGCGGCGCTCAGCACCGCCCTGTCTTGGATTGGGATGCGTGCGACGCTGGAGCAAGAGCCGCCAGGCGTGCATTTCGCCTCGTTCCAGCTCGATCCGGGCCGGGTGCTCGACGACGACACGGCGATTGCCAACCTGATCGCCATTGCCCGCTTATCTGCACCGGCCCGCGCCCGCCTGTCGCGCATCTACCACGGCCACGATCTGCGCCGTGTGGTGCTCAGCCAGAGCCGACTGGGCCAAGCGCTGCTGTCCGATCACAGCGGCGTGTTCTGGAGGGATGGGCAGACCAAGCTCTCCTTCGGGCGCGGGTTTGCGCAGGCCGCTCAGGCCAGCGGGCAAGGGATAGAGCGCAGCCGCGAGGCGGTGCGCTTTGCGGTAGCGCGGCTGCTGGATCGCACCCTGCTGAGCTTCTCGGCGCTGGGCGATCCGGGGCATGCGCTCAACGAGATCATGATGCACTCGCATCTGCGCACGCTCGCCAATGCGCTGGGTGTGCCCGACCCGGTCGGTATGCGGCCCGAGCGGCGCTTTAGCCGGGCGCAGGTGGTGCTCTCTGACAGCACGCCTTTGGGCGACATCAACGCCAACCTGCCGCGCTTTGTCTGGCAAGAGGCGGGGCACCCAATCGCCCTGGGCGCAGGCGACCCGCTATCGGCCACACCGCACCGGCTGCGCAGAGTCGAGCTGCTGGAGCGGTTCGTGCGGGCGCATCCGAGCGCGCTGGCGCGGCCTGCCCTGAAGCTGCAAGCGCAGCGCGAGCATCTGGCCGTGCACCGGGTCCAGGCCCGCGCCGATCTGGCGCTGGGCATGTGGCTTTTGGGTGAATCGGTGCCCAGCCTAGACCAGGGATTTTTGGTGCGCCAGCACAGCCCAGGCAACGCGCCGCTGCCCGATGCCGCTGGCTGGCAGCCGCGCCTGTACCAGCGCGCGCAGGTGGTGCTCTCGGAGGCGCTGCTGGGCGACATCAACACCCGCACCCCACGGCGGGCGCTGGTGCGCACCAGACCCATGCCAAGGCTGGGCGAGCTCGCCTTGGGCGATGCAGCCGAAGTCGCATGGCAGGCGCTGACCGAGATGCACGGCGCGGTCTCGGGCTGGGCCGGAGCCGAGCCGTTTGAGTTTGTCGCTGCGCTCGCTGCGCTGCAGCGCCTGCTGGCCAGCAGCACCGAGGCCAACACCAGCGCGCAAGCCGCGCCCTCGCGCACAGCCTTGGCCAGCAGCCGCGCCGCATGGAGCGGCCAAACCTGGACGGGCGTGCGCTGGCCGGGTTCGAGCTGGGCTGGCACGCGCGAGCTGATTGGTGCGGGCCACAGCCGGGGATGAGGTTGCGCTGGTTCAGGCGAGCTGGAGCAAGGCCTTGATCTTGGCCTTGATCTCAGCGAGCTCTGCCGGTCTGGCCTGCCCCTTGCGTTCGGCTTGGCGGGATTTCCAGTCCAGGCTCTTGACCTGATCAGCCAAGGCAGCTCCGGTGGCACCGCTGCCACTGAGCGGCACCTCAAAGGGGTAGCCCTTGATCTGGTTGGTGATCGGGACACAGACGAGCAAGCCCGAGCGCTGGTTGTAGGCCTTGGGGCTGAGGACGACAGCCGGGCGCCGACCGGCCTGCTCATGGCCGCTTTGCGGCGTGAAACTCAACCAGACGATGTCGCCCTCATCCGGAACGTACGGCGCCATCAGAGCAATTCCCCACCCTGCGGCAAACCCAAATCCTGCTCAGTGTGCCGATTCTGGGCCGTAATGCCCGCCAGCAACTGGTCTAGCTTGTAGGCCGGCGCTGCGGGCTCGATGACGATGCGACCGTTTTCGGCACGAATGTCAACCGCTTGCTCAAGCCGCAGCTGCGCCGCCTCCATCACCGCTGCAGGCAAGCGTATGGCCGGGCTGTTGCCCCATTTTTTGACGAGCTGCAGTGCCATGACGGCCTCCGTAGAAACAAAGTAGATACGGAGGAAGTATAGGCGACTCTGCAAAGCTCGGCCAAGCATTTCCCCACCCCTTCCCACCAATAGGAGCACACCCCATGGCCATTCTGACCGCCAGCGGTCGCGCCGCGCTTGCCGCCGCGATCAAACAACAAACCCTGCACCTCGCCTTGGGCGAGGGCGACCCGCTGTGGGACACCACCCGGTCGATCAGCACCTCTTTTGATGAGGCGGGCGTGATCAATCTGGGGTTCCCGCACCTGGCCAACATCCGCGTCACGTCACTAGACGGCCACACCGAGTACGCACTCGAAGCCGACTACAGCGCCCATGCGCGCAAGGGCGTGATCCGGCGTCTGCCTGCCAGCACCATTGCCGAACGGGGCGATGTGACGGTGCACTTCAAGGTCTCGCATCCGCCCGAGCCCATAAGCCAGACGGCGCTGCTGCGCGAAGTCGGCCGCCGGGTGATCAACGAGACGCACTTCGTGGCCGCCGACACCGAGGGCGAGATCGTGGTGCCGACCGGGCGCTACCGGCTATCGAGCGAGCCCACCAACCACTTGTTCATCCGCGTGCGCTTTGACTTCGAGGACGCCGCCACCAGCGTGCTGCGCGAGCAAGGCCTCTTCGTTGGCACCCAGACCGACCCCACTTTGCCCATTGGGCAGCGGTTCTTCAACCGGGCACAGGTCACCCACCCCGGCATCCTTCTCGTGCTGCAGAACTCGGTGCCCATCGTGCGCCAGCCTTCTACGCGCGAGACCTTCGAGTTCGTCGTCACTTTCTAACCCGCGAGGCACCCATGATCGAGCGCCACTACAACCTGTTTGACCCCTCCAAGCACTACACCCAGCTCTTGTTTCGCGCAGGCGACGGCCTGCAATCGCGCGAGCTCAACGAAATCCAGAGCACCCTGATGCACCGCCTGCAAGGCGTGGCCGATGCCTTGCTCAAAGACGGCGACATCGTCAGCGGTGCCAACTTGCAAGTCAATGCCGACACGGGCTTGGTGACCGTGGAGGCCGGTCGCGTCTATCTGCGCGGCGCGGTGCGCGAGGTGCCCGCCAGCAGCTTCACGGTGCCAATCGATGGCCGTGTGGCCGTGGGCGTGCGCTTTAGCACCCGCACGGTGACCGAGCTCGAAGACCCCGATTTGCGCGAGCCCGCCGTGGGTGTGCGCAACTACCAAGAGCCCGGTGCCGGGCGCTTGCAAGAAACCCTGGCCTGGGGCTGGGAAGGGGCCAACACCAGCGACGGCCAGAGCGGCGACTTCCACGTCGTCTATGCGCTGGACAACGGCATCCTAGAGAACCGCCGCCAACCTCCGGCGCTCGATGGCGTGATTGCCAGCCTGGCGCGCTATGACTACGACGCCAACGGCCACTACGTCACCGAAGGGCTGGACGTGCGGTTTCTGGGCACCGATGCCAACGCCCAAGAGCACCTGTTTTCTGTAGCGGAAGGGCGCGCCAACATCGCGGGCTTCAAGGTCGAGCGCACCCAGTCGCAGCGCCTGCGCCTGCCCATAGACCCCGACTTGCAGCGCGTGTCGGGCGAGCCGCAGGTGTTTCACGCTGCGGCCGATGGCTCGATGGCGGTCACCCTCAACCGCCCACCGCTGGCCCAGGTGCTAGACATCAAGGTCACGCAGCAAAAGACCGAGACCGTGGTGCACGGCCCCTTCACCGGTGCGCGCGATGTGCTCACCGAGCCCACGGTAGTGGCCGTGATCAGCATCCGGCAAGGTGCGAGCACCTACACCCAAGGCACCGACTTCAGGATAGTGGGCGATGAGGTGGACTGGAGCCCAGCCGGGGCGGAACCGGCACCGGGTTCGAGCTACCAGGTCACGTACCAGTTCATCGCCAGCATCACGCCCACGGAGCTCACCGACACCGGCTTTAAGGTGACGGGCATCGTGCAGGGCTCGACGATGCACATCGACTACCTGTGGAAGCTGCCGCGTGTGGACGTGCTGGCGCTCACCGCCGACGGCCAGATCGAGCGCACCAAGGGCATCAGCCAAGTGCGCAACCCCATCGCATCGAGCGTGCCGAGCTCGCGCCTGGCGCTGGCCGAGATCGCCTACGACTGGCGCAGCAACGCCAGCCCGCACGTTCGCGGCGTGGCGGTGCGCACCATTCGGGTGTCGGAGCTGAGCGCGATGCAGCGCCAGATCGCCTCGCTCTACGATCTGATGGCGCTCGAGCGCCTGCGGGTCGATGCCAGCATCCGCGAGCCAGCGGCCAAGCGGGGCTTGTTCGTTGACAACTTCCTAGACGACGATTTGCGCGATCAGGGCCTGGCCCAGAGCGCCGCGATTGTGGCCGGGGTGCTCACGCTGCCCATCAGCGCCACCGCCCGGCACGCCAACGAGAACGGCAACGCGCTCATCACGCTCGACTACACGCTCACCCCGGTGATCGAGCAACTGGCGCGCACCGGCTCGATGCGCATCAACCCCTACCAAGCCTTCGATCCGGTGCCAGCCCGCGTCACGCTCAACCCGGCAGTGGATCAGTTCACGCTGACCAACACCACCTGGGCCTCGGACGTGACCGAGCGCTTGTTCGAGGGCTGGGGCTGGGTCGAGCAGGTCATCGGGACGCGCCGCACCGAGCAGGTGCTGGCAACGCACAGCGAGCAAGCCCGGTTCTTGCGGCCGCTGCAAGTGGACTACCGCGTAGAGGGCTTTGGCCCTCGGGAGGCGCTGGCGCAACTGCGCTTTGACGGCATCGGGATCGCGCAGCCCACCGGCACGGCGGCCGATGCCAGCGGCTTGCTCACGGGCAGCTTTCAGATACCGCAGGCCGTGCCCTCTGGGGCCAAGCTGGTCGAGTTTTTGGGGGCGGGCGGCAGCCACGGCTCGGCGACCTTCGTCGGGCGCGGCCAGATCGTCAACGAAACCCGCCGCCGCATCCTGACGACCGTGGTGCGCCGCTGGGACCCGTTGGCGCAGACCTTCACGCTGCCCGAGCGGCGCGTCATCGGCGGGCTGGACTTGTGGTTCACCACCCGAGGCGGGCCAGCACCGGTGATCGTGCAGATTCGTGAGACGCAAGTGGGGATGCCCACCACCACGGTGCTGACCGAAGGGCGGCTGGCCTCGGCCAACATCCGCACCGACGGCAACCCGACCCGCATCACGCTAGACCCGGTAGCGCTCGAAGCCGACCGCGAGTACGCCGTGGTGGTGCTGACCGACGACGCCAATCACGCCGTGGCGATAGCCGAGCTGGGCCGCTTTGACCCGCGCACCGGCTGGGTGACGGCGCAGCCCTACCAGATCGGCGTGCTGCTCTCGTCGTCCAACGGCATCACCTGGACACCGCACCAGGCCAGCGACATGACCTTTAGGCTGCTGGGCTGCCGCTTTACGCAGCAGGCCAAGACGGTGAGCCTGGGCCGCTACACGGTCACAGACCTCACCGACATGCTGGTGCTCGCAGGCGTGGAGCGCCCAGCCGCAGGCACCGATGTGCGCTTTGTGGCCACCGATGCCCAAGGCCGCACCCACACCCTATCGGAAGACCGTGGCCTACGGCTGAGCGAGCGGCTCTCGGGCAGCCTGGCGGTGACGGCCCAGCTCGTAGGCACCGAGCAGGCCAGCCCCATGCTCTACCCCGGCGCACAACTGGTGTTTGGCACGCTGGCCACAGAAGGGGTCTATCTGTCGCGCGCCATACCGGCTGCGGCCACCTTCACGGTTTCGGTGACGTTCGAGGAGCTCACGCCGGGCACCTCCAGCGTGTCGGTGCAGGCCGAGACGGGCGCGCCGGGCAGCATGCGCGATCTCACGCTGAGCGCGGGCACCGAGGTAGGCGATGGCTGGGTCGAGTGCACCTACAGAGCCAGCGGGCTGGTGGGAGTGGGCGCAGACCGCAACACGCGCGTGCGGCTGGCGCTGGCGGGATCGGCGCAGCACCGGCCCTTTGTGCGCAACCTGCGCGTGGTCGTCACATGAGCGGCGGCAGCGACATGGACGCCGAGCGCACGCCGCGCGGCTATCCGCTGCCGCACCCCGATCACCTGCTGTCGGATGACGTGCTGGCCCTGCGCGAAGCCATCACCTGCATCGATGCGGATCTGGCCGCGCAGCAGCAAGACACGCAGCAGGAGCAAGACCAGCTCGGCGTGCGGCTGCACCGCTTGCACTTGCGCGTGTTTCACCTGTTCAACTTTTAAGGAAGCCCCATGGCCAAAGACCCCTTGTTGCGCGACGCGGTGCGCGCCATCAAAGCCAAGATCGAAACCGCTGCCGAGATCGCCACACCCGAGGAACTCGCCTACCTGGGCACCGCCATTGACCGCATCGGCGGGCGCGCCACGGTGCTCGAAGTCGAGGAGATCGGCGACATCAAGAAAGACGAGATCACGGCTCACGCCGCCACCTTGGAGGCGGCCACGCTCGACACCCTGGCCGCTGCGGCCGCTGCGACCACAGCACACGCCCAAGCCACCCAGGCATCGACCGAGGCCGCGATCAATCAGACCCGAACGGCGGCGCTGGCGGTGATGACGCAGACCCAGACCAGCGCAGTGGCCACGGTCAACACCGCCGCCCAAACCGCCATCCAGCAGGCCACGGCCAGCCGCGACCAGACCGTGACCGCCACACAAACCGCCGCCAGCCAGGCGGTGGCCACGGCCCAAGCCGCCGCCAACAGCGTCACCCAGCAACTGGTGCTGGGCCGCAGAACGTTTTTCTTTGGCCAACTTTAAGGAGTTCATCCGATGTCCATTCTTGGAACGGCGCAGCCAGCCGCCAACACGCTGGCAACACTCTATGAGGTACCCACTGGGCGCCGCACGGTGCTCAATGTAGCCGCCTGCAACCAGGGCGCGACTGCGGCCACGGTGCGCCTGGCGCTGAGCGCAACGGGCACGCCGAGCAACAGCGAATTCATCGAGTTCGATGTGAGCCTGGCTGCGGCCGAGGTGCTCGAGCGCACCGCGCTCTCATTGGCCGCTGGCCAGCGAGTGCTCGTGCGGGCCAGCAGCGCCAGCGTATCTTTCAACGCCTGGGGCATCGAGGAGGTGGCGTAATGGGACGCTTCTTGCGCACAGCCGGCACAAACGATCCGCGTGATACACGTCTATACCGGAGTCACCAAGAATTCACCACGGCGGGCAGCCACAACTTCACCGTGCCCGCCGGGGTGTCGCGCATCCGCGCGATTGTGGTGGGCGCAGGCGGCGGCGGTGCTTGCTCCAAGACCAGCAGCTTTGCCGGCAATGGCGGCGGCGGCGGCGGGTTTGCCATGGGCGAATACACCGTCACCCCAGGTCAGGTGCTGGCCATCACGGTCGGGGCCGCAGGCGCGGGCTCGCCCAACAACAACACCAAGGCTGGCAACGGCGGCACATCCAGTGTCGGCGCACTACTGTCTGCCACCGGCGGCCAGGGGGCGGACGGTCACGGTGCCAGCTTTGTAGCAGGCGGCGTGGGCGGTGCAGGCGTGGGTGGCACGCTCTTTAACCGCAGCGGCGGCACCGGCGGCCGGGGCAGCCACGGCTCTTGGGGCTCTGGCTCCGAGAACCACGGCGGCGGCGGCGGTGCTGCCGCCGGGTCTTGGCTGGGCCACGGCGGCAACGGCGGCAACGCGGGCTTTCACGCGCACCACACCGCAGCCGGGGCCGGCGGCGGCGGCATCGGCGGCGCAGGGGGCCACACCACCCAGTGGTCGCAGCAGTCCAGCAACAACTTCGTGGCCGTCTCAGGTGCCGGGGGCGGCTCGGGCGGCCCTGGTGCCAACGGCATCGATGCCGGCCAGGCCAGCGCGCTCAGCGCAACTGCCTCGCTCGGGTTTGGCAACGGCGGCCCAGCCCTCGATGGCCGGAGCAGCCTGCCGCAGTGGTTGCACGCACCCTCGGTGCCGGGTGTCGATCCAGCCGATTTTGAGCCGAGCGGCGCAGACCCCAGGCTCTACACCGCTGCGCAGGCCGGGGCGCAGTTTGCGGTGCAGCCGCACTCCTTTGCCACGCCGCGCCTGCTCAACTGCAACGGCGGCGGTGCGGCCGG
>Ga0209413_1000054_pt1 | contig 19996 bp, 17 predicted proteins | sample JTO22cmmetaG_FD_184157 | JGI IMG/M metagenome (GOLD analysis project Ga0209413, IMG submission 184157) | Freshwater bacterial and archeal communities from Indian Creek, Illinois, USA - JTO22cm metaG (SPAdes) (version 3) | ecosystem: Environmental > Aquatic > Freshwater > Unclassified ...
CTGCTGCTGGCGGCGCAGCGGTCGCCAAAGGCTCCACGGCCGCCGCTGCGGCCTCGGGGCCTGGGGCCTGCTGGGGGCTGGCGGAGTTGGACAGTAGCTTGGCGGTGGCGGCGCGCTTGAGCAATCTTAAGGTTTTACGCATTTCAGATGCTCCCCCACGAGTCGATGCTGGGCAGTTGCACGCTGGCGTCGGACGAGGTGCTGGCCGACACGCGCGCCATCGAGGCCGACAACCACTGGAACAGCTCGCGAAACTTCAAACCCTGGAGGGACACTGCCGGTTTGTTGGAAAACTTCGACAATATGCCCAAATCAGCCCCCTGCACCCCAATGGCCAACGACACCAGCTTGCGCTGCTCGGCCAAGGCGCGCGCACGCTGTGCCGGCTGCTCCCAGGCGTCGGTGGGTGCGCCGTCGCTGATTAAAACCAGCCAAGGTTGGTAGTACGGCACGCCGGAGCTGCGGCAGGCTTGTTTGCGTGCCTCGAGCCCGTCCAGCGCTAGGGTTGTGGCGCTGCCCAGCGGCGTGCCGCCACTTGCCGCCAAGGGCGCAACGCTCGCAATCTGCTCGACCCCCTGAAACGGCAGGATGCAGGCGCTGGTCCCGCCCGCAGTGTAGAGCGCCAAATCCACCGACCAGCGCGCCAAATCGTCGCTCTTGACTTCGTTCAAAAAGATTTCGATGCCGGCATTGAGCTCGGTAATGGGCGCGCCGCTCATCGAACCCGAGGTGTCAAGCACCAAGGCTACCGGGCAGCGCGGCGAGGGGTTGTCGATCAGGTCGTTGCTGTAGCTGTGCATTGAGGATCTCCTTGAAAGCGTTGCTGGGGGTGGTGGATTTAGCCGACTTGGGGTGCAGAGTTGGGCGACTGGCCGCGGTAATCTTTGGGTTTGGGGTTGGGTGGTTTGATTTGGGGCGAGTGCCAGCCCTTGTTCATTTCGGCCCTATAGACGTGCAGCAACTCGCCCCACTCAGCCAACGGCGCGCGCGCGGCTGGGTTTTGCGCCCCATCTTTGAAGGTGCGAATGGCGAGCTGTTTGAGTTTGTAGGGCAAATGGCTCCAGATGTTGAACCACGGCCCTTTGGGAATGCCGCCGCCGCCTGTACCGTAGGGAAAATAGCCCTTGCGGATGTTTTCTACTGGCCCTTCGCCATTGACCACGTCGTAGGGGTGGCGGCCCAGCATCAGGGTTTTGAAGATCAAAATAGCCAGGGCAAAGTATTCGCTCGCGGGCGTGCGGTCGATGTGGCCCAGCTCTTGACTCTGCAGTTCGGGCGCCAGCATATCGGGCGCAGACACCGCGCAGCGATACACCTGCTGGCCCGATTGCACCTGCCAGCTGTCGCAATCGATCAGGGTCACGGCCCGGCTTTGAGGGTGGCACAAAAAGTTGGCCAAGTTGTAGTCGCCCAGCATCACCCCAGCGGCATACAGCTCGTGGAGCGTGCGCAGCAGGTTAAGCAAATACGCCACCAAGGCTGGGCGGTCGAGTTGTGGGAAATGTTCTTGGTAGGCCATGGCATGGGCCAGCACATTCATGCGCACGCCTTCGGCCCGGCGCATGGCATAGCCACGCCATTCGCCTTTGGGGGTGTACACAGCAAACAGCGGCCAAGCCAAACCAAGTTGTTGCCTAAAGCGCGCAAACCTTTGGTCGGTGCTCATGGCCTCGATTTTGCTGCGCAGTGCAGCGTGGCGCTTGTGCAGCACCTGCGGGTGGTAGAGTTTGACCACCACGTTGGCGTATTTGGGCACGCTGTACACAGCGGCCTCACCACCTTGGGCAAAAGGTGCTTCAGATAGCAAAACTTCTTCGCCTTTGGGGTCGCGTACTTTGAGGTTCATGGGGTGGTCTCCTTGAGGTTGTTGGTTGTTAGTGGCAGCCATTGCTGGGCCATGGATGCAATCATGCCGCAGCTATTTGGCTTTGTGGGCCAAGGCAAGCTTGCCAATTGGGCAGGCTTTGGGTTGCGCGCTTGAGGTACAGATGTGCGTTGCCCACGCGATGGGGCGCGGTCAACATCGTTTAAGGCCATGACCCGGTTTAAGCCCCCGGGTGGGGCGGTTGTTAAGCCCGGTCCTGCGCGTGCAGGGTAGGCGGTGAGAGCCACTTGACCGCCCGCTGCGGGCAGTGCGATCAACAAGGTGGGGCTGCAGCGCCATCGGCGGGAAACCCCTAGCGCGCTGCAGAAGTATGACAGCGAACGGTGCTATTCTAGGTCAGGCGCATGGCCATTGCTGGGAATTGACCAAGTGCTTTGCTAGGTTTTTATGGCGCTAGGCCTTGGTTTGATGAGTGTCCACCTTGCTGGGATGTTCTGTCTTGGCCAACATCAGTGTGTTGAGCAGGTTCAGCTCGTTCGAGGCCATGAAGTAACGGTCATCGAACACGAGTTCCAGCTTGAGGGGGCTGACTTGGCCTACTGCCGCCGCCCAAGGGAACGACTCATAACAAGGAAGCGGAGGAATGATGGCCTTGCCCGCATTCAACGTGCGCCCCAGCGCTTCCTGCCAGAGAGGTTGGTCATCTAGGTAGAACGGCTCTCCGCCTTGTTGCGAATCGGCGTGTACAAAGGAGTAGTATCCGGCGGGAACGGCTACCCAAGTGTTTGGGGACTTGAGCTCTTTGAGCGTCCGGAATTCGTTGGCCGCGTCGTGCAGATCGCGTTGCAACAGCCGCAGCAGGCTGTTCGCTGCGTTGCGCATGAGGGGCGGGCACTGCTTTGTCTGGTCAATTTTGTAGAGCTGGCCTATGAGCGCGCGGCTCGCACGCGTGAGCTGGGTCTCATGGCCCTCGAACGCAAAGACCTCCTGCTTTTCAAAGCCTTCCCAAGTCTCGACCACCACCGGGCCAGAGAAGTACATATGCTCTGGTATGCTGGTGCCCTGTTCGGCAGCCGCCAGCAATGAGCCGATGGAGGTTGCTGCCACCTGAAGCAACTGCTCCACATACTCTGCTTTGACTACCGAGCGGCCGTCTGAGTCGCGTTTTGCGACACCGTTTAGCCGAGCACGCGAAAAAATGTCTACAACATTGGCCTTTGCTTGTGCAGCCAGCGCACGGAGGTCTCGGTCGGGACTTGAGATCTTGAATACCTCAGCTTCACTCACAAACTCGGCCACGTGCTGGGACATGAGACTGATGAGTTCCTCCGTTCCTACCGCTCCCACGGGAACCAGCGCCAACGGCTGTTTAAGGCCGGCGTCACCTGTGATCCGCGTGTAGATGGTCGAGCGCAGCATGACCAGCAGGGTCATCAAGTCAAGGGATTGGCGCAGCCACTGGCGCTTGTCCATGACGCCATCTGAAACCACGTAGTCATCTACCAGCATGACCAAGTGCCGGGGTACTCGGTCACCGGACACCTTGGCTCCGGTCTCGTCTGTATACATCCCACGGCCCCGGTAGATTAGCTGAGCGATCTCCATCAGAGCCGCCTCAATGTTGAAGCGAGGGATGCTCGCGACAATCCAGTCGGTCAGAGGGAAGGACACACCACGGGCACCCGAGGACGTCATCAAGAAGACTTTCACGGTGTCGCGCACCTTCGGTTCGACCAGTTCTCGGCGACGGTAGGGCGGAACTGATGCGTCCAAAATCTGGACGTTATGGAATGTCAGGCCGTAATCTTGGTGCTCGGCCAGTGCCGCACGCAGCTGCCGCAAAAACAGCTTGTCTTGGGCGAAGTAGATAACTTGCTTTGCACCGGCCTGCAATGCCTTGAGAATTTGGCTAAGTGCACTGTCCAGCGTTGCCACCTCTGCCGCAGCCCGAATGGCCTCACGTGGAGTTTGCACCTGACCGTAGCGCTTTTCCGTGGTGCTCACCCCCAGCTTCACTGCAGTCAGCTGTACGCGGTAGTGCAGGTGCAAGTCGCTGGCAGGAAAACTGTTGGTCATGACGTGCAGCGTGTCGCGCTTGCCAGTGCCCATTTTGACCTTGGTCGCTGCCAAACGGAAAGGGAGTTGACCAGCCGATTTTGACACAAGCACTTTGTCGGGGGTGCGGTCGCCAGCGTTCAGATAGCGCTCAAGCACCACTTCGTTGCCCAGCGATGCGTCCGAGACAACCAGTGTGACCGTAAATGGGCAAGGCTCATCCTCGAAGCAGTCGATGAACTCGCGTTGGAGCCAGTTTGCGATGGTGTGCACGAAACGAGCACCAGCCCCATCACCAGCCAGCTCATCAACCATGACCACAATAGTAGGCATCCGCTTAGCAAAAGCCCTGCGCTCCGCGATACCCGCGGTCGTCGATGCTTTGTTGAGAAACAGGCACGAGAGTGCGTCGATGGTGGTCTTGGCGTTCTCACGCTCACGGAAGCCCTGCAAGGCGGCGGTGAGAACTAGGCGGTTGACCCCGGGGTTGTCCTTCAAAAGCTCCCGCGAGGTTTCGGCCATGCCCTTCAGGACGCCAACGAGGGCCCGCTCCTTGACCAAGTCCTCGTGCTCGGAAAGCGGGTCTTTGCGCAGGCGCGTAGAGGCGTTGTTGGTGTCTATTTCCTGCTCTTGCTCCGGGTCCAGGATTAACATTGAGCCCACTGGTTTTTTCAGGTTCTGTACACCATCGGCTACTACGGCACCGTCGATGTGGCGTGGCGTGTCAAGCCCCAGCGCCACTTGCTCTTTGTGCCAGCGTTCAGCGGCAGAAATCAACGGGGCATTGGTCGTGACCGTCAGGATGCCCGTCGGTTGTCCGTCCTTGCGGGCCATGCTTTCGGTCACGTCGCGGTTGATGACTACCCGAGGGCTTACGTACAGGAACAGAAATCCGTTCTGCTTCTTACTCAAGTGCACACGTAAGGCGGTGGTCTTGCCGATGCCGGGATTGCCCTCGAGAGCCAGCACGTTGAGCTTGCCCGGCTTGGCGCATTGCATACCTGCCACGATGGAGGCTGCGTGCACGTCACGAAGAGAGAGCTTGTTCCGGGTGCCCATCAGCTCCTGCATGAGCGGGCGAACGGCCTTCTGCGCAGAACTTCCGAAGTACTGCTGCAACTCAGCACTCTCGTCAACCAAGGCCATCGCCTCATCCAGCGTGTACTCATCGACCGGGTTGAAGAACTTCGTCACCTGCTCTTCGACCTCGAAGACGTAATCTTCGCCGGGCTCAGGCATCGAGCGAAGCTCCTTCATGCCAGCACGCAACTCTTTGGGCAGCTTAAAAACGACGCCCTTGAAAACGCGCTCAATCAGACCTGCGAGTCCGTCTTCATCACCGTCCGCCAGTTTTTGCGTGTTCCTGTAGGCCGTCGCCATTTGGGACATCAACAGCCGACGAGGTTCTGGCTGCCCCTCAGGCTTGAAAGTTGCAGCTAGGCTCTCGAGGCCGTTGGGCGTTATGGCAAGGGCCCGCACCTGACAGACGTGCTTCAAGAGGCCTTGGCGCTGTAGGAGCGCAACCGCAGTCTCCGCGTAGGAGCATGCCTGGCAGAGCTTGTAAAACGGCTTGTCGTCGCCAGTCAGTGCCCCTAGGTAGTTTTCGATGTCTTCTGAGAGCTCAAAGGCCTCTCCGGTGACTTCTGCAGCCACTCGGGCAAAAACACTGCGAGAGTCAACGATGCGGCGGTGGCGGGTTAGCTCGTCTAGGTGCGCCCCCTGCTCGCGGAAGTCCCCAAGAACTCTGGGCATGTCGTAGGAGTACTCCTGAACCAGAAGGTAGTCGTCCTTTGGGGCACCTGCTGACAGCCACAGCAGAAAATCCGCGTTAGCGGGCTGCCCCTTGCGCGACCAGTCTGGGTCTACGATGCCCGATAAGCCCAGCTCTTTGTAGAACGCCTCGCGCGTTTCGGCCCTGGCGCTTTGCTCCAGCGTGGACTCGCCCGGAAGCAACAGGGGGCACCAGAGCGCCTTGACCTTCAGAGCGCCGGGGTTCTTGGCGAAGTTCTTACGTGCCGCCTTCATGTACTCACGAGTCGCTGTGTATCCAACCCCGTAGGCTATTAGGGCCAGATGGCGAACGGCGGCCTTGATGACGTCTCGTGCCGCTTCGTCGAGGGTGTTCAGTTCCTTGGTCAGGCTTCTAGAGACGTCCAGCAACTTGAGATCGCGCCAACGCTCCAACCCAAGGCGATTGCGCTCGATAAGCCCTTGCTCGATGAGGCAGGCAAGAACTCCGCGCTTGACCAAGACTTCATAAGCCTGTCCCCAAAGAACTGCTTGCTGATGAAACGTCGGTTCGCTCATTCGGCCTCCTTGTGAAGGACCTTCGTGACGTGGGCCAAAACAGCGGGAAGAGATAAAAACACTGACCCTGTTCTGCGACGGGTCATCGCTTCAATTTCCCCGGCGCCTGCTCGCTTGACCGGGTTGACCCAGCCGTAAGGGTCAAGAACGGGCAGCAGAACAGGGCTGGCCTTGACCGGTGCCTTCTCGCTCTCCATGAAATGAATGGCGCGCAAAACGCTCACGAGCGACTTGCGCACATTGGCAGCCTCGTTGCCGATGCCCAAGATGTTCTGACGAACGGTCTCGCGCACTTGCACGTCCGTGATGCGTTGCTCAACGTCGAAAAAGTAGGTGCAGAAGCCGGACTGCGGCCGCTCGCCCTCGTCGCCAACCACTGCCAACGTGGCAAATGTGTAGATGGGCATGACGCTACGCAGCACATCGTTACCTAGGGACTCGTACATCTTTTGGTGGTCTTTGAAATTCACGACCTCGAACCCGCTCTCGCCGTGGTCGCGCTTGCGCAGGCGAGTCGCGGGAAAAACATCGCGCCTCAGGGTGTACACGTGCACGCCGGGGAAGCGCCTGACTGCCTCGTCCAAAAATTCCAGTGTCCCGTGGGGCGCATGCCGCTCGGCCGCTCGACCAATGTGGCGGTTTCCAAAGTGTTGCGACAGCAGCATCACATGCTTGAACCCCAGTTCGTGCAGTCGAGCAACCTCTTCTAGGATGGGCTGTGGGTTCTTAAAGTCTTTGCGATTCTCCACCAGGCGCGAGCGCATGTGGAGGGTTTTCAGCGTCGCCCCGTTGTGGTCCCGTTCTGCCACGTAGGTGCGACTCAGGAAGATATACCCGTCCGCGTCGGCGTGAGCGGGGTGCGAGTCACAAGGGCGGGTCACGTAGGTCACCAAGGCAACCTTGTCCAAGGAGCCTTCGAGAGGAAACTGAAGCCGCTGTCCACCTAGGAGCGCGTGAAGCGCGCCCTTTCGCTTCCATTGCAGGCTGCCGCCGTCGGCTTCCGTTGTCACACCCTGCAATTTAACGAAACCTTCTCGAGCCAAGGCCTTTTCGATGGCTTGACTGGCGGCGTAGACGGCGGTGTTGCCATCGTTGGCGTCCGCCTCTCGGTCAAGCTGGCGCCCGGTGTGCTGAAGACGCAGTATGGCGATAGCGGCGTGCGGAAGCTGAGCGCGCAATCGCCGCTGAACCTCATACAAGGTCACGTACGTCAGCAAGGTGAACGCGGTCACGGAGGCGGCGCGCAGTTGCTCGCGCTGCGCTCGCTCCTGCTCGGTGATGTGCCCGTGGTTGCGCAGCTTTAGCAGAGACAGGTCGTACTGGAGCTCAACTCCGATGCCGGCGTCGAAGGGCTTGTCGTCTTTGAGGTCAGAGACGATGGTCTGACCATCTTGTTTGCGGCGCACTGGAATAAAGCGAATAGGAAGCAGCGGGGCAGAAAGGTCGCGCTTCATGGCCAAGCGGTTTCTCTCACCACTCGCGACCAGGGCTCGCTCCTGCAGCTCGGTCTTAACCGTATACGAAGCTAGGCTGCCCGGCACAACCTCATCCTGCGAGACGCTAAGATGGCTGAACCAAGCAATTGAGTTATCGCCCACATCCGACTTCACGAGGATATCGGTGTTTGGTGTAATCGACTCTATGGCCTCCCAATTAACGATATTTTTGTGTAGTGAGATGCGGAACCTGTCGGCCGTCGCGTTCGCGTGAGACACCACTTTGTTCGAGCGACTCTTTAACACTTTGATGAGTTCGTCAGCAAGGTCATCAATCGTGCAACTGCGGGATTTCAGGCCTGCCAAGGTCGAGGCAACAGTGTCCTTGGGGTTGGCACGAAGCTGAGAGGCAAAGTGCGTTGCCTCCGCAAGCACATCGAGCGTGTCGGGGTTGGTCAGAGACTTCGGAGTAACCAAATACAGGAATAGCAGCTCAGCGAGATCACGCTTGACGCGCTTGTTGGGGTCCACCTCGACGACCAGCTTCTCCCTCAACCGCTCCATGCGGGTGTCGAACGCAGACTTACCTGTCGCCGGATTGTTGCCGTTTACCCTAAACCGGTATGAGACCTCGCGCACGGTTGCAAATCCCTGGGTCGGCTCGGCTCTAGTCTCAAAAAGTTGGACTGACCATTGTGGCCATACCGACAAGCATGTGTAGAAAAGCGCCTTGCGCAGGTGTTCTGCAAAATCAGAATTGTTGGCTTGGCCAAAAACCGACGCCGCATCCAGAAGTAGCGCCTCCCCCTTGGGGCTTCCAAAGAGTTCATAGCACTGCAAGACGCGGCGCACGTACTCCTGGAACCCTAAGCTAACGGACTGGGCTGCCAGTGCCTCCATGATGCGCATGGTGACTTGGAGGCGAACACGGGCAAGTGCCTCATCATCCAAAAAGTCAATGAACTCCCGAATTAAGCTGCCGGGACGATTGCGCTGAGCGCGTATGCATTCGAGTGTTTCCTCGACTTCGTCATCTAGGCCGTCTAAGCGCAGCTTGTTCTCGATGCCTTTGAGCATCATCTCCAGCCCATCTCGGCCATCGACTGTTTCGACTGCGGTAAGGACGCGGCCGATGTCTTTGCTCCGCTCTTCGGCACGGCGTTCGGCCGACGCGAAAATGACGGGGACCATGGAGGCTGCTGAAGGCGGCTGCGGCGCTTGCTCACCAACAGAGGATGCCAATGCTTTGATCCCGTCTGCTGTAGAACTCAGGGTAAAAGCGCAGATGTCTATGGTTGACAGCGCGTCTTCAAGTCGCGCTGTGATGAGGGACTGGAACTTTTCAAGTGCTCTGGAGGTGTTACTGTCAGAAGCGTGGAGCAACCGGCCTCCGATGCGCGCAACCATACCTCTTCCGGGCATGCCCATGTCTCGGATGAAGCCCAGTTGTTCACCGGGCGTAAACGCAGCTTTGAAGTCGTCGGATGTGACCAGTGCATATAGGGGAGTGCGCGTGTTGATGTGCAGCTTTGACCCGTGCACTTGAATGAATGGCGTGTTGCCTGTTCCAGCGGTGGAGTCAAATACTTTGCAAAGCAGCTCGACGAGCTTGGCAAGATTGAGGGACGGAGTCACCGAGCGCGCGGATGCGCTGGATCCCCGCCGGGTAGGCGAAGCTTGCATGGTCTGCTCCTTTCTTGGCAGAGGGGCCACATCACCAGTCGAGCCGACCAAGCTCGAAGAGTGGAGATCGCAATTAGCTGCTAAAGTCTAGCATGACCAGTAAAATATGTGCTTCTTCGTATATTAAGACCGTAGGTGGACTGGCCAAGACCAAGCTCAAGGATCAGGCCAAGCTGGCCGGTTATGCGCTGATGTGCTTTGCGACCTACTCGCAACTTGAGTGGCTGAGATGGCCGCTCTGATGTGGTGTGCCCTGCTCCAGCCGCACCACGGCGCGGCAGCCTAGGGCTTGGGCATAGCGCTGCACGGTGCGCATGGAGGGCTTGCGCTTTTACCGCCTTCGAGCCTTGCGATTGCGCTCTGTGTGGTGCCCATGCGCTCGGCCACTTGGGCTTGCGTCAGGCCGGCGCGGGCGCGGGCGCGGGCGTGCAGCAGCTGGCTGGCCATATCAAACTCGGCGGCTAGGGCGTCGAACTCGGCTTGCACGGCGGGCCGCTCCAGCAGCTTGGCCTTGATTTGCTCGAGGGTGATCATGGCAGGGTCTCGAATCGGTTCAGAGCGGTTTCAATGGCGTGGCGCTGTGTGGCGCTATGCCACGCGGGCTATGCCCTCCCGGCCTTGTAGGTGCGTGTCACAGTCCAACGGGTAAAAATATAGCCTTTTTGTGATGTTTAAGCCATCACGATCAACTTGAGCGGCTGCGCTGGCGCAAAGCGCACCCCAGCCTGCTCCAGTATCCAGGCCTCGATGCGCTCGTGGTGGACGCGCAGCAGATCCACCGGGCGGCGCTTGTAGTGCTTCTCGGCCGTGGCGCTGGGCTTGTGACCCTGGATCTGTGCCACCACCCCGGCAGGCGTTTCCAGCCACTCGGTCAGCGTAGAAAAGCTGCGGCGCAAGCCGTGCAGGGTCAAGCCCTCCAGCCCGGCGCTGGCGCAGGCTCTGCGGTGCAGATCGGACGCGTTTGTTGGCATTCCACCAGACGGGTTCGTAAAGCACCACTCGCTGCGCCTTGGTAGCGAGTTCAGCAGGTGCTCCACATAGGGCGTCAATGGAATGGTGCGCTCACCTTCTACTTTGTCGCGTATGGTCAGGGTCTTCCACGGAAAGCCCACATCCTCCCAGCGCAGGGTGAGCACTTCGCCGGGCCTAGCGCCCGTGAGCAACAGCACTTGCAGGTAGGAGTGAACCGCTGGGTTCGTGATGGCCTTGACGGCGGCAAACCATGCGGCCAGTTGACCGCGCTCCAGCGCGTCATCCTTGACGCCGGGCGGCCCGGCGATTTCTCGGGCCTTGCGCGACAGGATGACCCCTGAATCCAACTCATGCCCCTCAGCCGCAGCCCAATTCAGAAAGCCTTTTAGCAAGCGCAGCGCAAGGCGCAGGCGAGCAGGGCGGGTTTGGGCCTCGCGCTTGGCAAGGGCCTCGATGGTCTTGGCATCGAGTTCAGTTAGGCGCAGCCCCATCAGCGGGAACAGCGGCCCCGGTATCGTGGTCTTGCCAGTCCCGCGCTTGTAGGCTCTGCCGCCAGCCTGAGCAGCCCTGCAATGGTCAAAGTAGCTGCGCTCACCCCAGAAGGGCTTGCGCTCGTTCAGGTAAGCATCCCACAGCGCGCCGACGGTAAGCAGTTCACGCGCACGCTCGTTTTGCGCCTGCACCGCCTGAGCTGCTTGTTCGCGGGCTTCCTGTTTGGGGTCGATGCCCTGATCCATGAGCACGCGCATTCGGCGCGCTTCGGCTCTGGCTGCGCCCAGCGTCCAAGAGCTGGCATCGCCGATGGTGTAGCGCTTGGTATTGGAGCCTTTAGCCCGCGCCTCGAACACGAACGACTTGGCCCCGCCGTTGGTCACGCGCAGCTTAAAGCCCGGCACGGTCTTGTCGATCAGGAAAACCTGCTGCTTATCCGTTGGGCATGTGGCGGCTTCGATGCGGCTAACGGTCAGGGCAGCAGGGGTGGCAGGGTTGCTCATGGTACGATCCGTCTATCAGTCCGCGCATCGTTTCAAGTATGCGCAGTGTATGCGGGTAGATGCATTTTAGAGCAACTTTGATCAACAAATTGATACTTGACTGGAGAACATGGGATTTTATAAGCTGTTGATTTTCATTGATTATATCAACATCAGTCAACATCAAAAATAATGCCATTATGCGGACGCATAATCCGTTGGTGCCGTGTTCGACTCACGGGAGGCCCACCAGTTTAACTATTCGAATCAATGCGTTATAGATGGCTCAAAGAAAAAGCCTTCAGCAGGCCGTTGAAATACTCCCCCACACCCGCCCTGAATGTGTGAGCATATGCATCACGGCAGCTTGCAAATATAGGAGATTTGCAATGAGAGGTGTGTAGAGCTTTCAGGGGGCCATGTTCAGCTACATCAGCCTTGAAGACCGGGTATCGGCCCAGCACCCTTTGCGCAAGCTGCGCGCGCTGGTCGATGCCTTGCTCGGCCAGCATGAGCGCCGAGTTCGAAGCCGTGTATGCGCGCATGAAACGGGCCGCGAATGAGGCTGCAAAGGCAGGAAAATGCGCACTGCGGCGGCTCGAGAGCGATGCAGCATGGGGCGGGGCAGCTTTGGCACTTTTTCAACGGCCTGCTAGAGCGCAAGCAACGCCTAGATCAATGCGCCGTGATCTGGAAGGATGGAAGGCCGCAAGCTCATCAACGCAGCACATCGCCGACGCAGACGTACTTGAGCTCTAGGTATTCGTCGATGCCGTGGTGCGAACCTTCGCGCCCGAGGCCGGACTGTTTCATGCCGCCAAAGGGCACGTGTTCGGTGGCCAAGATGCCGACGTTGACGCCCACCATGCCGTACTCCAGCGCCTCGCTCACGCGCCAGATGCGGCCCACGTCGCGGCTGTAGAAGTAGCTCGCCAGCCCAAATTCGGTGGCGTTGGCGGCGGCGATGGCTTCTTGCTCGGTGTCGAAGCGGAACACCGGGGCCAGCGGGCCGAAGGTTTCTTCGCGCGCGCACAGCATGGCGGCGTGGCAGTCGGCGAGTACGGTTGGGGCAAAGAACTGGCCGCTGCCCAGCGCGCTCAGGCGCTGCCCACCCACCAGCACGCGCGCCCCTTGGGCCTGCGCGTCGTCGAGGTGGCGCTGCACCTTGTCGAGCGCGGCGGGCTCGATCAGCGGCCCGATGGCCACACCTTCGGCAAAGCCGTTGCCCACTTGCAGCGTGCCGACCCGGGCCGCAAATTTCTGTAAAAAGGCTTCGTAGATGCCGGCTTGCACATAAAAGCGGTTGGCGCAGACGCAGGTCTGGCCGGCGTTGCGGTATTTGCTGGCCAGCGCGCCTTCGACCGCGCTGTCGAGGTCGGCGTCGTCAAAGACGATGAAGGGGGCGTTGCCGCCGAGTTCGAGCGCCAGTTTTTTCACCGTCGGCGCGCACTGCGCCATGAGGATGCGCCCGACTTCGGTGGAGCCAGTAAAGCTCAGGTGGCGCACGGTGTCGCTGGCGCACAGCACCTGGCCGATAGCGATCGAGCGCGCGCTGTCGGCGCTCAGCACGTTGAGCACGCCCGGCGGCAGGCCGGCGCGCTGGGCCAGTTCGGCGGCGGCGAGCGCGGTCAGGGGCGTGAGTTCGGCCGGTTTGACGATCACCGGGCAGCCCGCCGCCAGCGCCGGCGCCACTTTGCGCGTGATCATGGCCAGCGGAAAGTTCCAAGGCGTGATGGCGGCGCAGACGCCGATGGGTTGCTTGAGCACGAGCAGGCGCCGATTCGGGTCGAACTGCGGCAGGGTTTCGCCATTGACGCGCTTGGCTTCTTCGGCAAACCATTCGACGAAGCTGGCCCCATACGCGACTTCGCCCCGGGTTTCGGCCAAGGGTTTGCCTTGTTCTGCGGTCATGAGCCGCGCCAAGTCGTCCTGGTGCTCCAGCAGCAGCTCGAACCAGCGCCGCAAAATCTGGCTGCGCTGCTTGGCGGTTTGGTTGCGCCAAGCCGGCCAAGCGGCGTGGGCGGCGTCGATCGCCTGCTGGGCCTCGACCGGTCCGAGGTTGGCGACATCGGCCAGCTTGGCCCCGGTGGCGGGGTCGTGCACGTCAAAGCGCTGGCTGCCGGGCACCCAGCGGCCGTCGATCAGGGCGTCGGTTTTGAGCAGGTTGGGGTCGCGCAGCAGGCTCAAGGGGCAGGCGGTGGGGGTGGGCATAGACATGGACATGGGGTGGCTGATGCGCTCGTTTGGGGGTTAGGTGCCCGGCAGCGGCTGCCAGTGCGTGTGCGCGGGGCCGAGTGTGGGTGGGGGCAGTGCGGCGCAGGGGCGCTGGCCGTCGAGCAGGATTGGGTGCGCCACCGCGGGCGGGGTGCCCGGCGCGCCATCCTCTGGCGCCGCTTGCGCGGGGATGATCAGGCCGCGCGCCGCCACTTGTGGGTGCTCGAGCACCTGCGCCACGTCCAAAATGGGGGCGCAGGGGATGCCCAGCGCATCGAGCAGCGCGCGCCAGTCGGCGGTGTCGCGCTGGCGCAGCACTGGGCCGATGAGCTCGATCAGCTCCTGGCGGTGTTGCACCCGCGCCGGGTTGGTGCTAAAGCGCAGGTCGCGCGCCAGCAGCGGCTGGCCGATGGCCTCGCACAGGCGGCTGAACTGGGCGTCGTTGCCCACGGCCAGCACGAGGTGGCCGTCGCGGGTGGCAAAAACCTGATAGGGCACGATGTTGGGGTGCGCGTTGCCCATGCGGCTGGGCCGGGTGGCGCCGATGAGCTGGTTGCTGGCTTGGTTGGCCAGCATGGCCACTTGCACGTCGAACAAAGCGGCGTCGATCACGCGCCCGCGCCCGGTGCGCCCGCGCTCGTGCAGCGCGGCCAAGATGGCGCTGCAGGCATAGACGCCGGTGAGCAGATCGGAGACCGCCACGCCCACCTTTTGCGGCTCGCCGTCGGAGTTGCCAGTGATGCTCATCAGGCCGCCTTCGGCTTGGATGGCAAAGTCGTAACCGGCGCGGGGCGAGAGCGGGCCCGTCTGGCCGTAACCGGTGATGGAGCAGTAGATCAGGCGCGGGTTGAGGGCCTGCAGATTGGGCGCATCCAGCCCATAGCGCGCCAGTTGGCCGACTTTGTAGTTTTCGATCAACACGTCGGCCTCGCGCGCGAGTTGGCGCACCTGCTCGATGCCTTCGGGCTGGGTCAGGTCGATGGCCACCGAGCGCTTGCCGCGGTTGGCGCAGACGAAGTAGGCCGATAGCCGCTGCTCGCCTTCGCCCCACCAGGGCGGGCCCCAGGCGCGGGTGTCGTCGCCGCAGCCGGGGCGCTCGACCTTGATCACGTCGGCGCCGTAGTCGGCCAGTATCTGCGCCGCCCAAGGGCCGGCGAGCACGCGCGAGAGGTCGAGCACGCGCACGCCCTCGAGTGGCTGCGGCGGTGCGGCGGCGGGTCTGGCGCTGAAGGAGGCGGGGGGCATGGGGCGTTTGGCTTTTTAGTTGGCAAAGGCGGCGATGCCGGTGATGGCGCGTCCGAGGATGAGGGCGTGCACGTCGTGCGTGCCCTCGTAGGTGTTGACCACTTCGAGGTTGACCAGGTGCCGCGCCACGCCGTATTCGTCGCTGATGCCGTTGCCACCGAGCATATCGCGCGCTTGGCGGGCGATGTCAAGCGCCTTGCCGCAACTGTTGCGCTTGAGCAGGCTGGTGAGTTCGACGGCGGCCTGGCCTTCGTCTTTCAGGCGCCCTAGGCGCAGACAACCTTGCAAGCCGAGCGCGATTTCGCTCACCATATCGGCCAGCTTTTTTTGAATCAGCTGGTTGGCGGCCAAGGGGCGGCCGAACTGCTGCCGCTCGAGCACGTACTGGCGCGCGCGGGCGCAGCAGTCTTCGGCCGCACCCAGCGCGCCCCAAGCGATGCCGTAGCGGGCGCTGTTGAGGCAGGTGAAGGGGCCCTTGAGGCCGCGCACATCGGGAAAGGCGTTGGCTTCGGGGCAAAACACGTCTTCCATCACGATCTCGCCGGTGATGCTGGCGCGCAGGCCCACCTTGCCGTGGATGGTCGGTGCGCTCAGGCCTTTCCAACCTTTTTCTAGGATGAAGCCGCGAATGGCGCCTTCATCGTCCTTGGCCCAGACCACGAATACGTCGGCGATCGGGGAGTTGGTGATCCACGTCTTGGCGCCGCTGATCGCGTAACCGCCGGGCACTTTCTTGGCGCGGGTGACCATGCCGCCCGGGTCGGAGCCGTGGTTGGGTTCGGTCAGGCCAAAGCAGCCCACCCACTCGCCGCGGGCCAGTTTGGGCAGGTATTGCTGTTTTTGCGCCTCGGTGCCAAATTCGTAGATCGGCACCATCACCAGCGAGCTTTGCACGCTCATCATCGAGCGGTAGCCCGAATCCACGCGCTCGACCTCGCGCGCCACCATCCCGTAGCTGACGTAGTTCAGGCCGGCGCCGCCGTAGGCTTCGGGAATGGTGGGGCCCAGCAGACCGAGCGCGCCCATTTCGTTGAAGATGGATCGGTCCGTGCTTTCGTTGCGAAACGCCAGTTGCACCCGCGGCAGCAGTTTTTCTTGGCAATAGGCGTAGGCGGCATCGCGCACGGCGCGCTCGTCGGCGCTGAGCTGGCTGTCGAGCAGAAAGGGGTCGGACCAATCGAAGCGGGGGCTGGAGGATGGGGTGGGCATGAGGGGCTCGCAGGTGGAGTCGCTGCACGCCGTCGCCCGGCGCACCGACGTGCCAAGTTTAGCGTCTGGCGCAGATGCGCGGTGTCGCCTGATTGCCAATCGCTGCACGCCGCCCACTCCGCCCGTTCACGGCGCTGGGCAGGCCATCCCCTGCCCAATATCCTCACCAGCGCAGGCTGCGCGCTCCCAGCGCGGCGCCCAAGCCGGCGCAGGCCGCCATGCCCAGCACGTACCAGACGGCCAGAAAAGGGGCGGCCATTTCGGCGCAGTGCAGCGAATAAAGCAGCGCCGCCAACGCGCCAGCCAGCCAACCCGCAGCGGCGCCGCACGCGACCGGTTGCGTGGGGGCCAGCCCGCGCAGGGCCCAAAATAGCCCCAGCCCCAAGGGCAAGGCGGTGAGCACGATGTTGAGGCTGCACACACGCCAAGTTTGGCCCAGCAACAGATCGAGCCGCTGCGCTGGCGGCGCCTGCCAAAGCACCCATGCCGCCCACAGCCACAGCAATGCCACCGGCAGCAGCACCGCCCAAGCCAGGGTGCCCGCTCGCATCCCGGGGTGCGCCAGGCGCCACAGCAGGGCGGCACCCAAGGCGCTCACCATTGGTGTGCACGATCGGCAGGCGCTGGTGCTCGGGCAGGGCTTCGAGCAGCAGCGACAGGTCGCGCCGGGTTTCGTGTGCGCTGTCGTGCGCGCTCTCGTATGGGCTTTGGTCGCTGCCGGCAAACAGCGCCAGATCCTCGTCCAGCGGCTCGTTGAGCGCTTCGTGGCGGGAGCGGCGGCGCCACAGATCGACCAACTTGTAGCGCGCCAGCGCGTGCACCCAAGCGGTCAGCGGTTCACTGCGCCGGTAGGTGTGGCGTTGGGTGTGTATGGCCATCAAAGTTTCCTGAACCAAATCTTCAACTTCATCTGGTAACTTGTTCAAACGATGACGAAAATAACCGCGAAGCAAGGGTGTTATCCGGTGCAGAAACTGGTGGTATGCGGAGCCATCCCCATCCAGCCCCAGCAGGAGCAAGCCGCGCAGTTCGTGCTCGGTTGCGGTCATGTTGCTAGTTCGTTGCATGCAGGCCCAAGGTTACAGCGTCGCAAAAAATTATTTTTTCTGCCCGCACTGTAACCAATCGCTGTGGCCGAGCGAACTAGCAGGTGCCACGGCCTAGCAATGGACGCCACGGCCGGGCATTTCAACCACTCACCTGCATGGAGCTTTTTGATGAACACCAGTACCCTTGGAAAATCGCTGGCCGCCGTGGCCACCCTGGCCGCTTTCACGGCCCTGACGGCCACCGTCGTGGTGGCGCAAGACCGCAGCAACACCACTCAACGCGTGGCGCAAGAGCGCTGCTATGGCGTCTCGATGGCGGGCAAGAACGACTGCGCCGCCGGCCCCGGCACCAGTTGCGCGGGCAGCTCACGCACCGACTACCAAGGCAACGCTTGGAAGTACGTGCCGGCGGGCACCTGCACCTCGATCAAAACGCCCACCGGCATGGGTTCGCTCACCCCCATCCGTTCCTGATCCGGACGCACTAAGTGGCCGCTATGGATGCGACACAAAATGCCGCACCTGCCAAGCCTGGAACCGGGCTTGGTGCGGGGCTGGGGGCGGGCGTGGGCCTGAAGCCGCAACATTACGATGCCGCCTGTGCCCTGCACTCGAGCCGCACCAGCGGCCTGTGGTTCGAGGTGCACCCAGAGAACTACCTGGTCGAGGGTGGGCCACGCCTAGCGTGGCTGGAGGCGGTGCGCGAGCGCTATCCGCTGTCGCTGCACGGGGTGTCGATGTCCCTCGCCGGTCCCGATGAGCCCGATGTGCAGCACCTAGAGCGCTTGGCCGCGCTGTGTGAGCGGGTGCAGCCGGCGCTGGTGTCGGAGCATCTGGCGTGGTCGGTGCTGGATGGGCATTACGCCCCCGATCTGCTGCCGATCTTGCGCAACCGCCAGGCGCTGACGCGGCTGGAGCGGCGCATCGACCAGGTGCAGGAGCGCTTGCAGCGGCGCATCGCAATCGAAAACCCCTCACACTACCTGCATCTGCCGGGGCACGAGTGGGAGGAGGCCGATTTTCTGAACACGCTGGCGCGGCGCGGCGCAGCGGCTGCGGCCTGCTGCTGGACGTGAACAACGTGTGTGTGTGTCGGCGCACAACCTCGGCTTCGACCCGTGGCCGCTGCTGTGCGCCTTTGACCCCGATGCGGTGCTCGAGATTCATCTGGCAGGCCATCAAGCCGACCCCCTGATCGGTGAGGCGCTGTGGGTGGATGCGCACGCGACGCCGGTGTCGGAGGGCGTCTGGCGGCTCTACCAGCGCCTGATCGAGCGCATCGGGCCGCGCCCCACCCTGATCGAGCGCGATGGCGACGTCCCGACCTTTGACGAGCTGCTGCAGGAGCGCGAGCGCGCTCAGCGCGGGCTGCAGGCCGCTGGCTGGCAGCCGGCGCAGGCCGCAGGATTGCCCGGTATGGCTTGGGCTGCGGCCGCACGGGGCAGCCAAGCGTTTCCACTGGGAGCGACCGATGCAGCCGCTTGATTTGAACAGCTTCCAGTACGCCTTTTGGGCGGCGCTGTGGGCGCCGGAACCGCTGGCCGTCGCTGCGGCCGGGCTCGACCCCCCGCCAGACTGGCAAGCCCAGCCCGGCTGGCGGGTCTATCGCAACACCGTGCTCAAGGGCTGCGTGGATGCGCTGCAAGCCAACTTTCCGGCCGTCCAGACCCTCATCGGCGATGCATGTTTTAGCGCCTGCGCGATCGAATACGTGCACGCGCAACCGCCCAGCGACAGCCGGCTGCTGCACTATGGCGAGGGTTTTGCGGATTTTTTGGCGCAGTGCGAAGCCGTGCGCGGCCTGCCCTACTTGCCCGGTGTGGCGCAACTGGACCGGCTCTGGAGCCAAAGCCACGCCGCCGCCGATGCCCCACACCTGTGGCCCGAAAATTTGCAGGCCCTGGCGGTGACCGCTCTGGCCGAGCGGCGCCTGCACCTGCACCCGGCCACGCGCTGGGCCTGGTTTGCCGAGTTGCCCATCGGCAGCCTCTGGCGTGCCGCGCGCGAGCACTGGGACGACCCCAATCCGCCGCACTGGCAGGGCGACGGCCTGCTGTTTGCGCGCGCTGCAACCGGGGCGGTGCAGTGGCAACCGCTGAGCGCATCGGGTGCCGCCTTGCTTGCCGCCTGCGCCCAAGGTCACTCTTTGGGGGTGGCAATGGCGGCGGCACTCGAGGTCCAGCCGGACACCCACCACAGCCCCGACCCGCATCCGGCCCAGACCTTGCATACCCTGCTGAGCCTAGGCGCTTTTTGCCAACCCCCCAACACCAAGCCATGCACATGAACACCCAAGCCAGAGCAACGCATCTGAACACCCATGCCATTACCGATAGTCTGGAGCGCTGGATCAGCCACGCGCTCATCGCCTTGGCCTGCCGCTTTGGCTTGGCCGGGATTTTCTGGTTCTCGGGCCGCACCAAGGTCGATGGCTGGTTGCAAGTCAACGAGTCGGCGCTGCTGTTGTTCGAGCACGAATTCGCCCTGCCACTGATCCCGCCGCTGTGGGCCGCGCACTTGGCCACCTACGCCGAACACCTGTTGCCGCTGCTGCTGGTGCTGGGTTTGGGCACGCGCTGGGCCGCGCTGGGCCTGTTGTGCATGACAGCGGTGATTCAGTTCTGGGTCTACCCAGACGCTTGGCCGACCCATTTGACTTGGGCCGCGGCGCTGCTGTACCTGCTGGGCCGCGGCGCCGGGCGGTACTCGCTCGACCACTGGTTGTGGGGCCGGGGGCTGAAAGGCTGAGCGGGGCAGGTGGTTTAAGGGCTTGTGGGGGCGGCAAGCGACTTATTCGGGCTTGGTCGCGCCCTTGGCCGCCGCCAGCGCCGCGCCCAGCAGCGCCAGCCCTTCGTCGAGCAGGGCGTCGGAGGCGGTGAGCGGCACCAGGATGCGGATCACGTTGGCGTACAGGCCGCACGAGAGCAGCACCAGCCCGCGCGCCAGCGCTTCGGCACAGACGCGGCGCGTGAGTTCGGGGTCGGGCTGGCGCGCGGGCTGGTGCTGCTCTCGTGCGGCCTGTACGCC
>Ga0209413_1000059_pt1 | contig 19423 bp, 22 predicted proteins | sample JTO22cmmetaG_FD_184157 | JGI IMG/M metagenome (GOLD analysis project Ga0209413, IMG submission 184157) | Freshwater bacterial and archeal communities from Indian Creek, Illinois, USA - JTO22cm metaG (SPAdes) (version 3) | ecosystem: Environmental > Aquatic > Freshwater > Unclassified ...
AAGAGCTACCGCCTCAAAGAGGCAGCCGCTCGCATAGCCATCAGCCCGGAATCGTCATAATCCACCCTGTCCTGCCTGGAGCAGTTTGACCGGCCATAAGTGGAGCAGTTTGGGGTGGCCATCGGGGCCCCCAATCAGACACTGTCATGACCCGTCTAGCCGTGCTTCGCTGAATCGCAAGATGGGCCTTCGCCGACGGCGCTTATGCCGGCGAGCCGAAGTCAAGTTGACCGGTCGTGCCGAAGCGCGGGTGAAGTTGGTTGACCAAGGCGTAGAACTCATCAGGCGTCTTCGACAGCTTCAGGAGGGTCACGATCGACCCCATATGGCTCTGCAACTTAGGGTGCCCAATGTCCTGCGTCAGGTGCTGGTGCAGCCGGGTCTTTCTCTCCTGCCTGCTTGCTGCCTTCTTGAGCTCAGGCAGCAGTCCCGGCGCCAAGCGATCGTAGACAACGTTGTTCGTGACGCGACCGATGAAGCCAGGACGCCACTGCGGGTTGCCTTCGGGCGGGTATGGCAGTTTGTAGACGCGGAACAACTCGCGGTAGTAGTCGTCCGGAAAGGTCTTCAACCAAGGCTGGAGCTCCTTGGCCACGAAAGCTTCAAGGATCTTGGCGAGAGCCTGCTTCTCACGATCCCTTTGGTAGCCGGTGGCTTCATCGATCAGCGCGACGATGCCTACGCGGGCAAAGCCCCGCATGAGGATGTCGGCCTGGACGGCATACCGTTCATCCTGCTCGGTCTTGAGCTGATCATTGTCCCGGGCTGTGAGGATCGCTTCGCAAACCTCCTGCAACACGTGTGCCTCATATCCGTCACTGGGCTCGTTCTCCCCTTTGGGAGACTTGCCGACGAACTTGATGGGGTTCTCGATTGCTTCGACAAGCTCGACCTTTCCGTACGAGCGGATGAGCTTGTGCTCCGCCACGCGAGCGACCCCCGAGCCACGGCCCTTCATCCCGATCGCAGAGGTAAGGCCGCGGCCGGATATGACGCGGCGACCGTCGTCGAGCACAAAGCACTGCAACTCCACAGCACCCAGTGCGAGATGACCAAAGTGAGTCGCCTTGGGCAGCTTGTTGAGGTCGGCGCGGGCAAGCGCGGCTGCCCGTGCATTCAGCTTGCGCGCCTCAGGTGTGAGCTTGGCCATACGGGCTCTGCCGCCAACGGCGCGGCCGCTAGGAATATCGTCATCGAGGTTCATGATGAGGCACCTTTAGTGGTAAACAGTTTGCATCATATCACATGTTGGCTACATGCAAGCAAAAACCAATTTGCTTGTTAAATGAACTTGAACATGGCGTCCCTACTTGACGCCGCGCCGAGGGTTACACGGACGGTGAAGTGGCTCATCGGAGCGCACGCTGCCGAGTTCGCCCAGTTGCAAGGCATCAAGCTGGGGCGCAATCTGGCGTCGCGCACGGCATCCAGTACAAGCCTTCGCGCCGCCTCGACTTCACCAGCGCCCGGTACACGAACAGTGGCCCCTCGTGTTCCGGTTTCCCCCTGTCGCGCGCCTTCACCTTGAACAGATCAATCGGCTTTTCGCTGCCTAGGCCAGTCCGATCCATAACGCGCTTCGCCTTCATGGGCTCGCCCTTGAACGACCAGAGCGACTTGAATACCGCGGCCTGCCCGTCCGTGCAGCGGATCGGGCGCCCTTCCTCGCCGGGCAGCGTCACCCATTTAAAGTCGGCCGAGAAGGGCCCGTGAACCGGCATCGTCGGATCGACCGCCTGCACCGGGCTCTGCTCATCTGGCGCGCCGATGAATGAGATGCCGCCGCCGTAGAAGGCAAACCGATCCTCCAGCGCCAGCCACTCCACGCCCGTCCCGAAAGGAGCGCCACGCGTCTCGCGGGGCTTGGGCGTGATCACGCGCATGTTCCCTCCGGCGACGCGCACCCGATCCAGCAGCGCCGGCTCGCGCCACAGGCGAACGATGTCGCGTGCGAGCAGCACCGGCGAGCGCCGTGAATCACCCAGCCGCCACACGCCACCGCCGAGATCGTCGACGCCATCGCGGCTCTCGATCTCCAGCGCGAGGCGCAGCTTCTGGCGCAGCCAATCCTCGTCCAGCGCCAGCGCGGCCACGTCGTCGGCCGCCACCGGCACCGGGCCGCACTCCGGGCAACGGCAGGTGCGCCCGCCACGTCCGTCAGCCCAGACCTGCGCGCGGTGCTGCTGGCAGTACGGGCAAAGCACGAAGCGCTGGTCCAGTGCCGCCGGCCGCAAGGCGCGCCCGAGCGCGGGCAAGACGCTGATTTCGCGGGGCGACAGAGATGCGCGCAGCACCGGCGTACCGACCACGAACAGACGGCACACCAAGGCCCAAGCGTCATGCGTCGCCACCGGTCAGTCCTCGTATGCTGGCAGCTGGTTCACCGTGCCACCCTCTGGCGGCCCCTCCTGGGTGCTGAGCGTCTGCCCGGCCTGCAGGATGCCTAAATCGACAAGGTAGCCCTCCAGCTTCGCCTGCAGCGCCGCATCGAACTTGTGCAGGTTCAGGCGGCCGCGACTCGTCACCTCCACCGTGATCACCTTCGAGAGCGACTTTCCGAGTTCGGGCGGGTAATACAGGTTGATGCGCGCCGCCGTGACCAGCCAGCCGCGGGCCAGCGGGTCCTCATGGGGGAACGCCGCCTGCAGCAGTTCGGTAACGCAGCGCTGCTCGCTGGCAGCCATCGCCGTGCAGTCCAGCTTCAAGGCGACATCCGGATTCAGCACCGTGATTGACTTTACCTGCAGGGCGGCGAATCCGTCCGCTACGGCCTTGGGCACGTCGAAACCAAGGCGCAGCACCGACAGATCCAGCGTCGGCGGCATGATCCGATGCGACTCCACCTTGATGCCCAACAGGTGTTCGGCAAACGCATCGACCAGCATCTGATGGTACTTGGCGCCGCCCCGGACCAGCGTACGCACCACGCCGGTGGCGACAGCGTACTCCAGCACCATATGGATGTTCGGGTTGCCGACGCGGCGCATGAGGGTCGCGCCCTCGAACTCCAGGCGCAGCATGGCCAGATCCTTGACGTGCACCGTCAGCATAAAGACCCCGGGACTGCGTTCCATGACGTAAGCCGCGCTGCCGTCACCGCACTGCAACTCACGCTGGTAGAAAGCCGAGATCGCTTGCCGCAGGCCTGCTAGGTCGGCATCCGAAGTGTGCGGCTGGCGCTTCACCCCGAGGTCGTGCTGCTGCGACCGCGTGCCGTTGCGCTCCAAGTAGTCGAACTCGCAGGCGCGCTCGAACAGGTCCGGGTGGTTCGCGTAAAGCCAGAAGGAACGGTGGATATCGCTCCGGCACGCCACTAGGCCCACGAGGGCGCCGCCGTTGCTGGTGGCGGCTTGGAACAAGACCTGTTTACCGGCGCTGTCGCCGAGCTGGACGCTGGCCATCAAGTTGCCAATCAGGCGATCACGGGCTGCAATGTCAGGCCAAGTTCGGATGGCCTCCACCAGCGCCCTCGAGGTCGGGGGCGTGTCATCCCACGCCAAACCATCGGGCACTGGCAGGCCGTGGAAGGTCAGGAAATCGCGCAGCGTGGCGTCCACCGGCAACTCGAGCATCACGTCGACAAAAGTCTTCTTCATCTTGATTGTCCTTTATGGATCGGCGTCGAAGGTTTGCGACCGATGGACGGACTGCACTGGCCAGCGACTGGGTTACTGAACACGCACCCACCGCAGGTAAAGCAGCGAGATACAAGCGCGATTCTGAACCTCGGACTTCCGCTTGTCAACCACAGAATCCCATCTAGACCTCATATGTATCTCGCGGCTATACTGTAGGCCTTGTTTTTGTAAACTGATTGTTTGCCCTTAGAGGAGCATCGCCATGGCTACAGCGTTCGGAGCACGCCTGCGACGCTTGCGCGAAGCGAAGAAATTGACCTTGCAACAGGTCGCCGACGCGGTTGGCTGCACCAAGGCCTACGTCTGGGAACTGGAGATGAAGGAGGGGCAGCGCCCCTCTGCTGAACGGGTTCAGGCCTTGGCCAAGGTGCTGGGCGTGACGATGGAGGACATCATGGGCGAGCCGTTTCAGGAAGCCCCCGAGGCGAGCCCCGAGGACGTGCGCTTTTTCCGTGTGTACGCCGGCATGACCGACGAAGAAAAGGACCGCTACCAGCGGGCCCTGAAAATCATGTTCCCTGACAAGGTCAAGAGCGGAGGCTGAGTTTTGAAAGCAGCGCAGGCTCTTACCGGATCGATCGCAGCCAACACCGTCCAGAAATGGTTGCGGGCATGGCATCAGGGGGACATGCCTGATGCCATCGATCTGGAAATCGTCCGTCAAATGCTGCCCGACACGCCCTACGGCGCTGGTGTGCGTGAGATCAAGACGCCGATGGCGCTAGGCATTGACAGCTGCGAAGGCATGCTGGTTCGTAACCCGAAAGATGTCACCGAGTGGGGGATTTTTTTCAATGGCAAAGCCAGCTACGAACGTCAGCGCTTCACCATCGCTCATGAACTTGGCCACTTCATCCTGCACCGCAACCAGCGACCGAGCTTCGGTTGCGACAAGGAAAGCGTGTACTCCGGCGCCGACAACATGCGAGCGATTGAGCGGGAGGCGGATGACTTCGCGAGCAACCTGCTGATGCCGGGCGATCTGCTGCGCGACTGGATATCCAGTCAGCAGATCGACCTGCACGTCCTGAGTGCCATCGCGCAGCGCTTCGAGGTCTCGTTCGAGGCGCTGTGCATCCGCTTCATCAAGTTCACGCCGCAGCGGGCTATACTGTTGTACTGGGACAACGGCTTCGTGAAGTACGAGTGGCGCAGCAGCAGTGCCGTCAGAACGCGTGCGCGTATCCGCCGCAATGGCGATCCAGCCGAGCCACCGCTCGGTACCCTCGCCGCCGATGCCGGCGTCGAGCAGAAGTGGGATGGAGTGGAGATGTCCGCCGCGATGTGGTGTGCCGAGGAAGCGCCGCACATGAAGCTGCGCGAGTTCAAACACAGCTACGGCGCGCGAGATCGCGTGCTGACCCTGCTGATGCTCGAAGGTGCCGAACCCCGCCCTTGGGATCAGTCATGGCAGGAAGGCGAGAGCTTCGATGGCTACGACCAGTTCATTTCGAACGGACAGTACCCAGTCCGCTAAACGCCCGAGCGTGCTGGCCAAACGCAATCATGAAGATTGAAGATCAATTGCTGACTGGCTTGAGGGCAGGTGTGGATCGCCATTGGCGTTACACCAAGGAGATCCTTCATGTCAAGCCGGAGTACCTTTTGACCGTGGCAGTCGCAGATGCCCTCACCGACGGGTTCGACAACTTTCACGGTCTTGACGTTCAGATTCGATTGGAAGAACCGACCAAGTCCGTGCTGTTCGACTTGGTAACCAGGTCGATTGGGCTCAATAAATGGTTCAAGGCAGAAAAATCTAAGATTTCTCGCAAAGGCAAGGTCGACATCTTCGTGATAACCGAGACCACGTGCCACGCGATCGAGCTAAAGGGATTTGATCCAAGCGCGACCGAGCTCAAAAAAGACCTAGATCGGCTCCAGCAGTTTCTTGCTGTCAACGACGGCGCCAACCAGCTGGCAAGCTGCCACGTTGTATTCCCAACCCTGACGAATCGTGCGAGGTGGATCGAGAAGCATGCGAAGTCTGTCATCGACTCCTCGAAGTCGATGTGCGAGCTGAAGCAGGTTCGGCACGAGACCGATGAAGATCCGGAAGACGGGATTCCTTGCTACTACGCGAACTGCTTGACCGTGACACGCCGCTAAGGGTGCCCGAACTACCCGCACTCCCGCCAAAACACGTTACGCGAAGTGCCCTTGGGTTTTAGCATGAGCATCGTTTTCCATCGGAACGCTTGCCATGACAGAAACTAAACTGCACTCCATTTGCACATCACCTGACCGGCCACGCCACACGCATCAGGAAATCGCCGACCTGCTGGCCGTAGCACTGCTGCGCCTGCGCGCGTGTCCATCCAGCCACGCCATCGAAAACAGCGAGCGCGTTCCCCTTGGCTTCTCTGGCCAACAGCGCGTAAATGCGAACCCCGATCACAACAACGGAGTTCGCCCATGACGGCACACACACCTCACACCGAAGCGGCCACCATCGCGGCCCGCGTCGCCCATCTCCCGCACCTGTCAATGGCAAGCCTATGGGCGCTGTGGGACCAGCACTTCGATGAGCGACCGAATCACCACCATCGCGCTTGGTTAGAAAGCCGGCTCGCCTACAAGATCCAAGAGCGTGCCCTCGGCGGCCTGAAGCCTGCCACGCGTCGCAAGCTCGAAGAGATTGGCGAAACCGGAATCCTTCCCCGGCAACTGAGGCGCGACGCCCACCGACTGCTTCCAGGCACCGTGCTGACTCGTATGTACGACCACATCGAGCACCGCGTCCTCGTGCGCGGTCCCTTCGATTTCGACTACGGCGGTCAGCGCTTCAAGAGCCTGTCCGCAGTCGCGCGCCACATCACCGGCATGCACTGGTCCGGGCCGCAGTTCTTTGGTCTGAAGCCCAGGGGCAAAGAGAAGGAGTCGACATGAGATCGAACCGACAGCCAGAGACTCCGCTGCACCCGATCACACCGAAGAAGCGCTGCGCCGTCTACACGCGCAAGTCCACCGACGAAGGGCTCGACCAAGAATACAACAGCCTAGAGGCGCAGCGCGATGCCGGGTTGGCCTACATCGCCAGCCAGCGCCACGAGGGCTGGATTGCCGTCAACGACGGCTACGACGACGGCGGCTACTCGGGCGGCAACGCGGATCGCCCGGCACTCAAGCGCCTGTTGGTGGACATTGAGGCCGGTCGGGTTGACATCATCGTTGTCTACAAGATCGACCGACTCACGCGCAGCCTGCACGACTTCGCTAAGCTGGTCGAGGTGTTCGACCGCAACGGCGTCTCCTTTGTCTCGGTCACGCAGCAGTTCAACACGACGACGTCGATGGGCCGGCTCACGCTCAACATCCTGCTTTCTTTCGCGCAGTTCGAGCGCGAGGTCACAGGCGAGCGCATCCGCGACAAGATCGCGGCCAGCAAAGCCAAGGGGATGTGGATGGGCGGGATGCCGCCGCTGGGATATGACGTCGTCGAGCGCAAGTTGATCGTCAACCAACGCGAGGCCGTCTTGGTGCGCGACCTATTCAGGCGCTATGCCGAACACGGCTCGGCCGCGCGTCTGGTGCGCGAGATGGCTGTCGAGGGGCACACCACCAAGGCTTGGGTGACGCAAGATGGCCGTCGGCGGACTGGCCGACCCATCGATCAGCAGTACATCTTTGCCATGCTGCGCAACCGGATCTACTTGGGCGAGATTCGCAACAAGGGTGTCTGGTACGCCGCCCAGCAAGAGGCCATCGTGCCGCTGGAACTGTGGGAGGCTGCCCACGCCTTTATCGAACGCCGCAAACAGGCGCCGCGCGAGTACCGCGCCAAGCACCCGGCCCTGCTGACAGGTCTGCTCTTTACACCAGACGGGCAGCGCATGCTGCACACCTTCATCAAGAAAAAGAACGGGCGCGTGTATCGCTATTACGTGCCTTACCTCTACAAGCGGCGCAACGCTGGTGCGACGCTGGTGCCCAATGCAGTCGACGTGGGACACCTGCCGGCAGCGGAGATTGATAACGCAGTGCTGACCCAAATCCACCAAGCACTTGCCGCGCCTGAGGTGCTGATCGGGGCGTGGCGGGCGTGCCAGCGCCACCCGTCCGGGGCCGCGCTCGACGAAGCCCAGGTGGTGGTTGCAATGCACCGCATCGGCGCCGTGTGGGAGCAGTTGTTTCCATCCGAGCAGCAACGCCTCACCCGCCTGCTGATCGAGCGTGTGCAGATGCATGAGCAGGGTATCGACATACTCTGGCGCGAGGACGGTTGGATCGGACTCGGCCCGGACGTCATGGCACATCCTTTGGTTCATGAAAACCGCGACGCGTCCGAGGAGTCCTGCTCATGAGCACCGAGCGCACCACCGGCGTCGGCAATCCTCGCCTGCGCACCGTTCGCATCGAGGTTGGCGCCGATGCCCGCAGCTACGTGAGCGGCCAGCAACGCGTGACTCTGGTGCCGCTGACGATCAAGCGCCGCCAGCACCGCAAGCTCCTGATCCTGCCCACCCCCGGTGAGGCCGCACGAGCATCGGGCGGGCTCGATATCCCGATGATCAAGACCTTGGGCAAGGCCTTCTACTGGAAGCGTCTGCTCGACGAGGGGATCTACCCTACCGCCACCGATCTTGCGCGCGCGCTGAAGCTGGAGCCCGGCTGGGTGGCAGAGGTGCTGCGCCTCACCATGCTGGCACCCGACATCATCGAGGCCATCCTCGATGGTCGCCAGCCCAGGCACTTGAATCTGCACGTGCTGCGCGGCCGCCACGAACTCCTGCCGCGCGATTGGTCCGAGCAGCGCAAGGCACTGGAGTTTGACAGCAGCCGCAGCTGAGTCCTGCCGACGGTCACCGCGACGGCGAGTCCGGTGCTCGCTGTCGGCGCATCTGGCCCGCTGCCGATTGGCGAACTTGGAGTTTCCGCACGGTTCGCCATTGCGCCCCCTCGTATGTTCGCCAGCCAAATTCTCCAATGACACCTGTCCCGCAGCAACGTCACAGGAGCATTTCATGCAGACATCAACCAGCAGCATTCCCCGGTCGCTACAGCAGGCGATCAACACCATGTCACCCGGTGATCGCCGCGTGCTCAACGAGAACGAGCTCGCGCAACGCTGGGGCGTTAGCCCCAAGACCTTGCAGCGCTGGCGCAGCGAGGGTCGTGGCCCCCGCTACCTCAAGCTGTCCAAGCGTGTGAGCTACCCACTCGACGCGATTCTCGAGTTCGAGCGCTTTGCGCTGCACGATTCGACTTGCGAACGCGCCGTGCGCTGAGAGGGTAGGCGATGAGCGAACTCATGATCTACCCCGCCCAACTCACCGAGTTATCGGTGGCGCAGTTGGCAGCCTTGCCGGCCGCCCAACTGGCCGAGGTCCAGCACAACCTCGAGCAGCTGCAGGACTGGACCAAGCAGGCCAAGGCCAAACTCGACGCCGCGCTGGTTCGCCGTTTCAGCGACCTGGAGCGAGCGGCCCGGGCCGAGTCCGGTAAAGACTTCGGCACGGTGCATTTTAGCGATGGGCCGTTGCGCATCACGGCCGACCAGCCCAAGCGCGTGTCTTGGGATCAGTCGCAGCTGGCGGCCATCGCCCAGCGCATCGCTGCCGCTGGCGAACGGGTCGAGGACTACCTCGACGTCGAGTTCAGCGTGTCCGAGTCCCGCTTCAACAACTGGCCCGTCGCCCTGCGCTCACAGTTCGAAGCCGCACGGACGGTCAAGCCCGGCAAGCCGTCTTTCCGGCTGACCCTCGAATCGAAGGAGTCACCATGAGCGCCATGATTTCTTTCGAGTTCGAAGCACACGCCCTGCGCGTGCAGGTCGATGACGCCAGCCAGCCGTGGTTCAACGCCAACGACGTGTGCGAGGCGCTGCAGCTTGGTAATGCCCGTCAGGCACTGGAGTCCCACGTCGATGCCGATGACGTCCAGAAATTGGACACCATCGACAGTCTCGGCCGGACCCAGCGAGCCAACCACGTCAACGAGTCGGGCCTGTACGCGCTGATCCTTGGCAGCACCAAAGATGCGGCGAAGCGCTTCAAGCGCTGGGTCACCAGTGAGGTACTGCCATCGATCCGCAAGACCGGTGCCTATGCGACGCCTGCCGTGGCTGCTTTGCCGGCTCTGACGCAGGACCGTGTTTCCTCGCTGCTGCTGATCGGCGACGCCGTGGCGAAGGTTCCCGGTGTGAAGGCCGGTATCGCCATGGCAGCCACGCTCACCTGCATCCAGGAGAACACCGGGCTGGCAATCGAAACCCTGCGCCGTGCGCTGCCGGCAGCCAACGAGCCGACCTGCTCGCACAACGCGACGCAACTGGGAAAGTTGGCTGGGTCGTCGGCCAAGGCCGCCAACCAGCGACTGGCGCTACTGGGCTTCCAGTTCCGCAACGAGCGCGACGAGTGGGAACTCACCGACGCCGGCAAGGCATGGGCCGAGGCCATGCCGTTCTCACGCAACGGCCACAGCGGCTACCAGATCCTCTGGAACCCGGCTGTCGCTGAGCAACTGAGGGGGGTGGCGTGATGGCCCTTCCGATCATTACCGCTGACCAGCGGCTGCGCGAGAAGAAGGGCGTCAAGCTGGTGCTGCTCGGCAAGAGCGGTATCGGCAAGACCACCCAGCTCAAGACGCTGCCGGAGGCCTCGACCTTGTTCGTTGACCTCGAGGCCGGCGACCTCGCGGTGAAAGACTGGCGTGGCGACTGCGTGCGGCCGGCGACCTGGCCTGAGTTCCGCGATCTGGTCGTGTTCCTGGCTGGACCGAACCCGGCGCTGCCGGCCGAGGCACCGTTCTCAGACGCGCACTACCGGCACGTGTGCGAGCGCTACGGTGACCCGGCGCAGCTGGCCAAGTACGACTGCTACTTCGTCGACAGCATCACCGTGCTCGCGCGGCTGGCGCTGATCTGGGCCAAGACCCAGCCACAGGCGATTTCGGACCGAACCGGCAAACCCGACACCCGCGGCGCCTATGGTCTGCTCGGGGCCGAGATGCTGGGCTCGCTCATGCACCTGCAGCACGCTCGCGGCAAGCACGTCGTGTTCGTCGCCATCCTCGATGAGCGCATGGACGACTTCGGTCGCAAGGTGTTCGTGCCGCAGATCGAAGGTGCCAAGACCGCCGCCGAGCTGCCCGGCATCGTCGACGTGGTTGTCACGCTGGCCGAGATCAAAGCCGAGGACGGCTCTTCGTACCGCGCCTTCGTCACGCAAACCATGAATCCCTATGGCTACCCGGCCAAGGACCGATCCGGCCAGCTTGACTTGTTGGAGCCCCCCGACCTGCGCGCACTCATCGAGAAATGCGCCGCCGCCACCCAGCCCAAAAACAGCAAGGAGTAACCCATGTCCGCATGGAATGATTTCAACGATGCCGAACAGCAACAAACCTTCGACCTGATCCCCAAGGGGACGGTGGCCAAGGTGCGCATGACCATCAAGCCCGGTGGTTACGACGACCCCAGTCAGGACTGGACTGGTGGCTACGCGACCCAGAGTTTCGAGACTGGATCGATTTACCTGTCCTGCGAGTTCGTCGTCTTGGAGGGGGAGTTCGCTCGCCGCAAGATGTGGAGCAACGTCGGCTTGCACAGCGCAAAGGGCCCTGCTTGGGGGAACATGGGGCGCACCTTTGTGCGTGCTGCACTCAACAGCGCCCGCAACATCCGGCCGCAGGACAACTCGCCCCAAGCCGCCGCAGCCCGCCGCATTTCCGGGCTTCATGAGCTGGATGGGCTGGAGTTCGTAGCCCGCATCGACGTCGAGAAGGATGGTCGGGGCGACTTGCGCAATGTCGTGAAGAACCCCGTTGAGCCGGATCACCCGGACTACGCCCGCGTGACTGGTGCCGTTGCGCGTCCGGCGCAGGTCGCATACACGCCGGTCGCACCGGTGGCATCCCCGGCCGCTGGGCCAACAGCAGCGCCACAGACACAGCGGCCGTCGGTGCCGGGCAAGCCTGCTTGGGCGCAGTAAGGGGGATACGTGCAATGCTGGGTCTGCAAACGACAGGCTCGAGGGTACGGCCACACGGACAACCGTTGCGGCATCGGCCACCCCGAGCGCTACCCGATCGACTGGGTTTTCTGTTCGCGCCGTTGTCAGGATGCGTTTCACGCACTCTACGGCAACTGGGCGCGCGTGAAGGATGGCATGAAGGACATCAAGGAGGTCAAAGTGATCGATCCCACAGATGTTGAACGCGCAGCGATGCGCAAATGCCTCAAGTCCTTCGGCGAAGCAGCCGGCGAGATCGGCTTTGACAAGCCCCTGGGGCAGTACGCCGAAGCGGAGGCCCTCCAGGTCATTGATGCGATCGTCAGCTGCTACACCGAGGCGATGGTTGAACACCACGAGCAGACCAAGTTTCCGCCTGTGCGGGGCTTGGTGCACATGTCCGACCCCATGTCCAACCCGTTCGCCGATCTGGAGGACGATTTGCCGTGGGTAGAGCCGAAGGGAGCCCAGCCATGATCGACTTCAACACCGCTTCAAGCATCTCCGGCCAAATCTCCGCGCTGGTGGATGCCGGCCTTCAGCGGACGCGTACGGCGCAGACGCCGCGTCGGTATCTCGGCGCCTCGCGTCTGGGCGCGGCCTGTGAGCGTGCGCTGCAGTACGAGTTCGCCCAAGCACCGGTCGATCCGGGCCGCGAAATCGAGGGCCGCATCCTGCGCATCTTTGAGCGTGGCCATGTGATGGAAGACTGCATGGTCGCGTGGCTGCGGGCGGCAGGCTTTGACCTGTGCACGCGCAAGGCCGATGGTGATCAGTTCGGATTTTCGGCTGTTGACGGTCGCTTGCAGGGTCACATCGACGGCGTGATCGTCGGTGGTCCTGAGGGCTTCGCCTACCCGGCACTGTGGGAACACAAGTGCCTGGGATCGAAGTCGTGGCGCGATTTGGAAAAGAACCGACTGGCCGTGGCCAAGCCGATCTACCACGCGCAAGTCGTGCTCTATCAGGCCTACCTGCAGTTGCACGAACACCCGGCGATCTTCACGGCGATCAACGCTGACACGATGGAGATCTACACCGAGTTGGTGCCCTTCGATGCGGCGCTGGCGCAGCGCATGTCCGACCGCGGTCTGCGGGTGATTTTTGCAACCGACGCTGGCGAGTTGTTGGCGCGCGGCTTCCAAGACCCCACGCACTTCGAATGCCGCATGTGTGCGTGGCAAGACCGGTGCTGGAGGGCTGCAGCATGACTACTTTGAATGATGTCCTGCGCGAGCGACTGGTCGATGCGCGTGAGGCAGCGCATTGCCTGAACCTGCAGATGCACCTGCTCACCCATCCGAAGCAGCGCGATCGTCTCCAAGTTCCGCATTACCGGATAGGCAAGCTCCTGCGCTTCAAGCTCGGCGAGCTGATGGTGTGGATGGAGTCACAGCAGGCCACTGCCACACCGAGCAGTGCGGAGGTTGCCGATGCTTGATTTCAACGACGACTGCGCTGAAGCGGCCATGGATTTCGGCGCACGGCGCGATGCCGTGCGTGCCGATCTGCTGGCGCGACTGGAGTCCGTGCTCTTCACACTGTTCCCGGCTGGCAAGAGGCGCCGGGGCAAGTTCCTGATCGGCGACGTGCTGGGCAGCCCGGGGGACAGCCTCGAGGTGGTGCTCGGCGGGGAGAAAGCAGGCTTGTGGACGGATCGGGCGACGGGCGACGGTGGTGACATCTTCGATCTCATCGCGGCCTATCTCGGCGTCGACGTGCTGCACGACTTTTCGAAGGTGCTGCAGCATGCCGGTGATCTTGTCGGGCGTGTGCCTGCGATGCCCGTGCGCAAGGCAAAGAAGGAGGCGCCGGTCGATGACCTCGGGCCGGCCACCGCCAAGTGGGACTACCTCGATGCTGCGGGGCAACTGATCGCGGTCGTCTACCGCTACGACCCGCCCGGGCGCAAGAAGGAATTCCGCCCTTGGGATGCCAAGCGGCGCAAAATGGCACCGCCCGAGCCGCGCCCGCTCTACAACCAACCGGGCATCAGTGCAGCCCCGCAGGTGGTGTTGGTGGAGGGCGAGAAATGCGCGCAGGCGTTGATCGATGCGGGTTTTGTGGCCACCACGGCGATGCATGGTGCCAATGCGCCAGTGGATAAGACCGACTGGACACCGCTTCAAGGCAAGGCCATCTTGGTCTGGCCCGACCGGGACAAACCGGGCTGGGAGTACGCCATGTCGGCTGCGCAGGCCGTCTTGACGGCTGGCGCCGCGTCCTGTGACGTGCTGCTGCCACCGGACGATAAACCGGATGGCTGGGACGCTGCCGATGCCATTGGCGAGGGCTTCGACATCCGGGGGTTCATCGCCTCTGGCCCACGCATGTGCATCAAGCCGCTGAATACCGCACGGACACTGGAAGCCACGGTATGGGCGACCGACGACGCCTTGGCGTTGGCCTTCACTTCCCGCTACGCCGACGACTGGCGCTACTGCGCGGCGTGGGGCAAGTGGCTGGTGTGGACTGGCAGCCGCTGGCAGCCCGATGAGACGCTGCTGTCGCACCACCTGATCCGCTCGATCTGCCGGGAGGCCGCGCTCAAGGTTGACTCGCACCGGCTGGCCGCGAAGCTGCTCGCCAGTGGCACGGTGGGCGGCGTGGATCGACTGGCGCGTTCCGACCGCCGGCACTCGTCAACCTCGGAGGAGTGGGATGCGGATCTCTTTGCGTTGAACACACCGGGCGGGGTGATCGATCTGCACACCGGGCGGCTGCGTCCCCACGACCGTGCCGATCGGATGACGAAGCTGGCGACGGCCACACCGCGAGGTGACTGCCCGCGCTGGCGCTCGTTCCTTGACGACGTGACCGGCGGCGACCAGGACTTGCAGGCCTATCTGCAGCGCATGGTCGGCTACTGCCTGACGGGTGCGACCAGTGCGCATGCGCTGTTCTTCCTCTACGGCACGGGCGCCAACGGCAAGTCGGTGTTCGTGAACACGCTGGCCACGATCCTAGGGGACTACGCCACCAGCGCCCCCATGGACACCTTCATGGAGGCGCGGGGCGACCGGCATCCGACCGATCTGGCGGGCCTGCGAGGTGCGAGGTTCGTGGCCTCCATCGAGACGGAGCAGGGCCGGCGCTGGAACGAGTCCAAGGTCAAAGCCATCACCGGCGGCGACAAGGTCTCGGCGCGCTTCATGCGCCAGGACTTCTTCGAGTACATCCCGCAGTTCAAATTGGTGATCGCCGGCAACCACAAGCCCTCGATCCGCAACGTCGACGAAGCCATGAAGCGGCGCCTGCACCTGATTCCGTTCACGGTGACGGTGCCGCCGGAGAAGCGCGACGGCCACCTCACCGAACGGTTGCTGGCCGAACGCGGTGGGATCTTGGCGTGGGCGGTCGATGGTTGCCTGGCTTGGCAGCGCGACGGCTTGCGCCCACCAGCGTGCGTCGTCTCGGCCACCGAGGAGTACTTCGAGGCCGAGGACGCACTGGGTCTGTGGATCGAGGAGCGCTGTCTCCTCGCCAAGAGCCACCGCGAAGGCGTCTCCGATCTGTTCAGCGACTGGCGCGAGTGGGCGGAACGGGCCGGCGAGTACGTCGGTTCGGTCAAGCGCTTCGCCGAACTCATGGCCACGCGCAAATTCGATAAGTGCCGTTTGACCGGAGGTGCGCGGGCGCTGGCAGGTATCAGCCTGCGTCCGAAGCCTTGCGGCGGCGGCTATCCCTACCGAGACGACTGATGCGGGTTCGAGTGACGGATTTGACAGGTCTACTGATTAACCCCTTACGCGTGCGCGAGCGCACACGATAGAGAGGTATTCGGCAAACCCGTCAGATCCGTCACTCGCCCCACAAATGGAGCAAAACATGCATACGACGATTCTGGCCCTCGACTTGGGCACCCACACTGGCTGGGCATTGTTGGGCGCGGACGGGACGATCACGAGTGGCACCGAGCTATTCAAGCCGCAGCGCTTCGAAGGCGGCGGCATGCGCTTTCTGCGCTTCAAACGCTGGCTGGCTCAGCTGCTCAGTGCCTGTGACCACATCAACGCGGTGTACTTCGAGGAAGTCCGTCGCCACGCTGGGGTGGACGCTGCGCACGCCTACGGCGGCTTTATGGGCCATCTCACAGCTTGGTGCGAAAGCCACCACATCCCGTACCAGGGCGTGCCGGTCGGTACGATCAAGAAATATGCCACCGGCAAAGGCAATGCGAGCAAGGACGAGATGGTGGCGTCGGCCCGCGCGCGCGGCTACACCCCAGCCGACGACAACGAAGCGGACGCGTTGGCCATCCTGCATTGGGCAATCGAGACGCAGGAGGTGTGACGTGAAGGTTCCAGTACACCCATACCGCTGCCCGCTCGGTCGTCTGCAACCCGAAACCACCGACCTCGAGGCGATGAAGCAACGCGGCTGGCGCGACCAGAATTTACTCGTGGTCAACGCCACCGACGAGCGCCTCGACTTCATCGAACGCGAGTTCATCCGTCGCCTTGGTGAACGGCTTTACGGAGGGGCGCGCCATGGCTGACCGTCACAACTGGACGATCGATGACGTGGCCGCGCGCTTCGAGGAAGCCGCCAGCACCGGACGACGCCTGCCACCCGTGCGCGTACAAGGCTACTTCAACTGCTGGCCCGCCTTCGTCCGCACCCAATGGGAGGCCTACGCCACCGACGAAAAGGTGCACCGACCCTTCCCACCGAGCCCCGAGGCCATTGACCGCATGCTGGAGACGATGAAGTGGGTGCAGTGGCTGGAGGTTGAGCAACGGCATCTGGTGTGGATGCGGGCCAAACGCTACGGCTGGCGCGACATCACCATCCGCTTCGCCTGCGACCGCAGCACGGCCTGGCGGCGCTGGCAGCGTGCCTTGCAGACGGTCGCCGACCAACTCAATGGCGTCGTCATGGCGTAGTGTTTTGGCGCGATTTGGCGCGGGTGGCTGGCAATGCGCAGGCATCAGCGGCAGTGAGATGTTTCTGCCGCTGCAACAGATGGCCCGCTCCGAGGGTACTATCTCAGCTACCTTCCGGGCATTGGTGGCGGCCCGGACGGCGACCCAAAACGCACGGGTCCTTCCCGGCCACAATGCTATGCAGGTGGCGCGAGCGCGCTGTTTGCCTAGCGTCAGGGTGCGAACCAAGGTTCGCACGGTTCGCAGTGCGCACCCACCAGTGCGCACGCACCAGTTCGCTTCCATCGCAGACCCGCCCACCGTTTGGTGTCGGCGGGCTTTTTTTTGCCGGCGCCCCAACGGCGCTGCGCCGGCTTTCGAGGAGTCCATTCTGAACACGCTCACCGTCGAGTACCGCAAGGTCGAGGCGCTGATTCCCTACGCCCGCAATCCGCGCACGCATTCCGAGGCGCAGATTGCCAAGATCGCCGGCAGCATCGTCGAGTTTGGCTGGACGAACCCGGTTCTGGTCGATGGCGACAACGGCATCATCGCGGGCCACGGTCGTCTGGCGGCCGCACGCAAGCTGGGGCTGGGGCAGGTGCCGGTGATCGAACTGGCCCACCTCAGCGCTGCGCAAAAGCGCGCCCTCGTCATCGCCGACAACCGGCTGGCGCTCGATGCCGGCTGGGATGATGAGCTGCTGGCGCTCGAACTGGCGGAGCTTTCGGCTATCGGTTACGAGCTGGCGCTGACCGGCTTCGAACACCTCGAGATCGACGCCCTGCTGGCAGATGCCGCAGCCCCCGAAGGGGAACCGGCGGCGCAGGACGATGCAGGCGCCGACGCACCCGATGCGGCCGACGACGTGCCTGCTGCGCCGGTGGTCGCGGTGTCGCGCGAGGGCGATCTCTGGGCCCTCGGCGCGCACCGCTTAATCTGCGGCGACGCCACCAATCCAGCCGTGATTGCCGCGCTGATGCAAGGTGAAGCCGCCAGCCTGTGCTTCACCAGCCCACCCTACGGCAACCAGCGCGACTACACCAGCGGCGGCATCGGTGACTGGGACGTGCTGATGCGCGGCGTATTCGCCCACCTGCCCATGGCCGCCGACGGTCAGGTGCTGGTGAATCTTGGCCTGATCCACCGCGACAACGAAGTCATCCCCTATTGGGACGGCTGGCTGTCTTGGATGCGTCAGCAAGGCTGGCGGCGCTTCGCGTGGTACGTCTGGGATCAGGGGCCGGGCATGCCCGGCGACTGGGCGGGCCGCTTCGCGCCGAGCTTCGAGTTCGTGTTCCACTTCAACCGCCAAAGCCGCAAGCCCAACAAGATCGTGCCCTGCAAGCACGCCGGGCAGGAATCGCACCTGCGCACCGACGGCTCGTCCACAGCCATGCGCGGCAAGGACGGCGAAGTGGGCGGCTGGACGCACGCGGGGCAGCCGACGCAAGACACCCGCATCCCCGACTCGGTGCTCCGCGTGATGCGCCACAAGGGCAAGATCGGGCAGGACATCGACCACCCAGCCGTGTTCCCGGTGGCGCTGCCCGAGCACATCTTGCTGAGCTACACCGACGAAGGCCAGACCGTGTTCGAGCCCTTCAACGGCAGCGGCACCACGCTGCTGGCCGCGCAGCGCACCGGCCGCATCGGCCGCAGCGTCGAGATCGCGCCGCAGTACGTGGACGTGGCCATCAAGCGCTTCCAGCAAAACCACCCCGGCGTGCCGGTGACGCTCGTCGCCACCGGCCAGCCCTTCGACGACGTGGCCAAAGCACGGCTGGGAAGCGCGGAGGCAGAGCCATGAGCGCGTCTTGGTTGGCAGACAAGATCGAGCAGTGGCCGACCGCCAAGCTCGTGCCCTATGCCCGCAACGCGCGCACACACTCGGACGCCCAAGTGGCGCAGATCGCCGCGTCCATCGTCGAGTTCGGTTTCACCAATCCGATCTTGGCCGGCGGTGACGGCGTGATCGTCGCCGGGCATGGCCGCTTGGCCGCGGCGCAGAAGCTCGGGCTGGAGATCGTGCCGGTGGTCGTGCTCGAGCACCTCACGCCCACCCAACGCCGAGCGCTGGTGATCGCCGACAACCGCATCGCCGAGAACGCTGGCTGGGACGACGCCATGCTGCGCATCGAACTGGAATCCCTGCAACTCGAAGGTTTTGACATCGACCTGACCGGCTTCGACGCCGACGCGCTGGCCGCACTGTTGGCGGGCGACGAGCCCAACAACGCAGGCCAGAGCGACGAGGACGAAGCACCCGAGGTGCCGCTCAAGCCAGTGTCCAAACCCGGCGACGTCTGGCTCATGGGCAAGCACCGGCTGCTGTGCGGCGACAGCACCGACGCCGCCAGCTTCACCCTGCTCATGGCCGGCGGCCAAGCGCACATGGTGTTCACCGATCCGCCCTACAACGTGGACTACGCCAACAGCGCCAAGGACAAACTGCGCGGCAAGGATCGCCCGATCCTCAACGACAACCTGGGCGCAGGCTTCTACGACTTCTTGCTGGCGGCGCTCACGCCCACCGTGGCGCACTGTAAGGGCGGCATCTACGTGGCCATGTCCTCGAGCGAGCTCGACGCGCTGCAGGCGGCCTTTCGCGCCGCCGGCGGCAAGTGGTCAACCTTCATCATCTGGGCTAAGCACACCTTCACGCTCGGGCGCTCGGACTACCAGCGCCAGTACGAGCCGATCCTGTACGGCTGGCCCGAGGGCGCTGAGCGCCACTGGTGCGGCGACCGCAACCAGAGCGACGTCTGGAACATCAAGAAGCCGCACAAGAACGACTTGCACCCGACGATGAAGCCGGTGGAGTTGGTCGAGCGCGCCATGCGCAACTCCAGCCTGCCCGGCGACGTGGTGCTCGATCCCTTTGGTGGCTCGGGCACGACGCTGATCGCCGCCGAGAAGTCGGGCCGCCAAGCGCGGCTGATCGAGCTCGATCCCAAGTACGTTGATG
>Ga0209413_1000062_pt1 | contig 19145 bp, 18 predicted proteins | sample JTO22cmmetaG_FD_184157 | JGI IMG/M metagenome (GOLD analysis project Ga0209413, IMG submission 184157) | Freshwater bacterial and archeal communities from Indian Creek, Illinois, USA - JTO22cm metaG (SPAdes) (version 3) | ecosystem: Environmental > Aquatic > Freshwater > Unclassified ...
CCGTGACAATAAGCACCTCGGTCACACCCGCCGCCACCGCTTCCTCCACCACATACTGTATGCTCGGCTTGTCCACCACCGTAAGCAGCTCCTTAGGCATGGCCTTAGTCGCAGGCAGCATACGGGTGCCGAATCCGGCGGCGGGGATTACTGCTTTGGTTATTTTCATAGGTGTGTCTCCTTTGCTCCGCGATAACAATCAAACGCCACCAATACGTACACCTGTGTCTGGCACGATAAAACTACACGGCTTATCTTTTCGATCACACATTAATCCCGCGAGAACAAATCCCGTGTATACACCTTATCTATTACATCCCGTATCTCGTCCGTCACCCTGTTGGCTACGATAATGTCGGCTAACTGCTTAAACTCATTAATGTCTCTTACCACACGCGAACGAAAGAAATACTCTTCAGTCAAGCCCGGTTCGTAGACAATGACTTCCACCCCCTTGGCCTTGATCCGCTTCATCACCCCTTGAATAGCCGATTGGCGATAGTTATCTGAGCCCGACTTCATTGTTAGTCTGTAAACTCCAACGGTCGTGGGCTTTTTGCTTAATATCATACTCGCAACATGGTCTTTGCGCGTGCGGTTCGCATCAACAACTGCTGACATAATAGCTTGAGGCACGTCGCTATAGTTTGCAAGCAACTGCTTAGTGTCTTTTGGCAAACAATACCCACCATACCCGAATGAGGGATTATTGTAATGGCTGCCAATTCGCGGGTCAAGGCCTACCCCCTCAATAATTTGTTTTGTGCTCAGCCCCCGCACCTCAGCAAACGAATCTAGCTCGTTAAAGAACGCAACTCGAAGAGCCAAGTAGGTGTTAGCAAATAGCTTTATCGCTTCCGCTTCTGTCGGGTTCGTCAAGAGAATGGGCACATCCGCTTTAGCCGCCCCCTGAGCTAGCAAGTCAGCTACAGCTTGCCCTCGCGGCGATACGTCGCCCACAATTATCCTCGATGGGTATAGATTATCATACAAGGCCTTGCTCTCACGCAGGAATTCAGGGGAGAATGTGATGCTCTCCGTCCCGAATTGACGCCGCAGGCTCTCTGTGTAGCCCACCGGCACAGTCGATTTGATAACAATTACTGCCTGTGGATTTGCCGCGCGAACCTCTCGAACAACCCCCTCTACAGAGCGAGTGTCAAAATAGTTCTTTTCAGGGTCATAATCCGTGGGAGTACAGACAATCACATAGTCAGCCCCTACATAGGCCTGCTTTGCGTCTAGTGTTGCCTTGAGTCGAAGCCCGTTACTAGCAAGATATTGTGCTGCCTCCGCATCTTCCACTGGCGATTCGCGGCGATTCACCATGTCAACTTTTCGCGCTATCACGTCTACAGCGATAACTTCGTTGTGCTGTGCTAGGAGGATGGCATTGGATAAGCCCACATAACCGAGGCCCACTACAGCGATTTTCATGTGAATAGACCCCCTAAATCACTCGTCACTAATCTTACCCAACTGGCATCGGACCGCTTATATGGACATATTACGGAAAGACTGCGGGTGAGGACATCATTATGTAGTCGAAAAAAGTATTAGCCCACCATGATCACACAATAAGGGGAGGCAAGAATTGGCCGAAAAGATACCATTAGTGATGAGTTGGATATGGTCAAGTACTACGGTATGGGTAGTACGGCACGAATTGGACCATCAATACGGTGAATCCCCTATTGCAGAAAACACCCTATTGCAGAAAACAATTTGGGGCACCGCTGTGGATAAGATGGGTCATTTCCACAGTTGAGGTTAACCACTTACTGAGCAAACCCATTAGAATGAACCTGCTCATGGTCAAAGACAGTGGAATAGAATTTTCAAGGAATAAGCTCAGAGCCTATCAAAAGAGCCTATGCTGGGTAGTCGAAGAATTACCAGGTGAGGCATCACTGCGAGTTGCCTCGAAAAGAGAGAGGTACGCGGCAAGATGGTCTTGAGCCCCTACTTCACGAATGTGCTCGATGGCATACTGCGACCATTTGGCATATTCGTCATTCCCCATATCAATAGCGTCTTGAATTGCCCTTACGAAAACATCTTCAATTAAGGGTAGGTCCCAGCCGATAGAACGATGTCTTAAGTCCCGCCATGGAGTGTCCTCACTAATTATCACGGGGCAGCCTGCAGCTAGAGCCTCAAATATGACATGACCGTAGTTTTCGCCTAAAGTGGGCAAGACAAAAAAATGATAATGTTGCAATGTCCTCATAACCCTCTCGGTTGGCACGATACCCAGGTAGCGAACTGTTACGTTGGTGGGCAGTCGGCCAATTGTCAAGTTACAGCTAGACCAATAAGACATATCTTCGATTGGACCATAAATATCGAACACTACATTCCCGTTTATCCGTTGTAGCACATGCAGGATGAAATCTAGATTTTTTTTGGGGGTAATACGTGACAAAAACACCAGACTAACCGCACCTCTATCCTTATGCGTCTTCACGATTACCTCCTCCAGCAACACTTTTCGTGGTATCTGCGGCACCATCCTAACGTGTAATGCATTGACGCCTTGCCTAATGATGTCCTCAAATTCTAATTTGCTCGTGGCATGCCAAACAATCCCCTGCAGAAGGAACTTCTGCGCAAACCACAGAAATAGTTTCTTTTTTAGTGGTTTAATATCTAAAGCCCCCGAGGAGAATTCCCCTCTTGGCGCAATTACGAAAAGTCTCTCTTTCGTCATCCCCAACCGACGCATAATTAGAGCCATTATAGAGTAGATGGGCGAGAAAAAGCTGTTTAAGTAGATTACATCGTAGGCCTCCTTAGTCATGAGTTTGTACAGATGCCACAACTCCCAAACACGCGGTGCGTAGTAGACCCTCGCATACTCTTTTTGAATCCAACGACCCACCGGTTGCAAGCTGTACTGTTGTCTATCGCCGACATCTCTATCGGAAGTAACAATGCTTAGCAAGCAGTGCGCACCTATCGTCTCGGAAATCCGAGTAACTGATAGTATTGGCCCTCCATCTTTAACGCCAGGAAGAAAATGCTTCGTAAAAATCAAAATGTGATTCAAATTTACTTTTCACCCCGACCCACAAATGTTCTGCAAAATAAAACCTGAATTCTGCCCGACCCTATAACCTACATTCCCGGAATTTATAACGAGGGGGGTTTAACCAGTAGCGCCTCGTAGATGTCCTGTTGTTTGCTAGTTATTTCACCGAGTAACCGCCCGTGCTCGGGCGACTCAAAGAGCTCCATCGTATCGAGTTCATCAAGAAGGCCCTGCAGAGTACACTTTTCGAACAACCCTTTATCAACCTGAACTCCTAGTTTACTACCGGAAGCTAGCCGGGAATATCCCAGATAGAAAAACGGTTAAACCCTGCATTCCCGCTAACGCCTAACGAGCCGGTTGTAGCATCGCCCAAAAATCGTTGAAACACCTGCATTTTGAGCATTTCCTGCTAGCATGCTCCATCGTTATGTGATGCAATATACGTAACGAGGATGTAGGAGATGATAGTTTCATGAATACCCTGCATCCTCTCAAGCCCGTCAAGCTCCTCATGCCTAGCTATTATTACACCTATGCTTACCAGCCCACTTGCTCGCACCCCGATCAACTCAAATGTTCGGCTGAATCTTTCCCCGAGGTCGTGTTCAAGTAAATTGTCCACCGCTTGACGATGCATCGCAACATTGGAAGCAAAAGAAATTACAGTTGCTCGCCCGTACTCACTTGTCTTGGTATCCCGCCATTCTTGACCATACACAAAACCCAATATTATGGCAAACGCAATGATTGGAATCCAAGCGATGACCTTCCTGATCGATACTCCACGGACATATTGATAAGCAAACATTACCATTAGCAGCCCATGAAACAAATGACCCTTATTACCGCCGGTCAAAACATCAATTGCTATCGGGATAAGCCCCACGATTACTCGCCATACGGTTTTGTTTCTTCTCTTGAATAAGGCAACCCACAACGCTGCTACCGCAATCTCCTTAATCCCTATAAGTGAGGCAACAAAAGAACCAAGAGCACCTAGACTCATAGAAAATCCTAACGACCCGAGTGTGAACGCCCTTGACATCTGGGGAAGGGGATGCGCCCGCTGGGAATATAACAGCCAGTAACAAGCGCCATGGTAGCAACATGTACTACTATGACTGCTGCCCTTAGTTGTTCTACTTGACACGAAGAGTACACAGTGGCCCTGCTACTCCCTATCCCAAAAACATTCTACGCTCTGAAAAGATTATAGTGCACCGACAACTGTAACTCAACGTTTGACCCAGGACCGCTGCCACCCTCAACAACGTTGTCCAAAGAAAACAGGAAATGAAAGCCATAGCGGCAGTGGACTGCGGTCATGCCTCTGCTATGGATCTCACGGTATTACGCAATCCGAAGACATCTTGCGAACTTGTCGATACAAAGCCGCATAATGTTTCGCGGTTACCTCCGGCGAAAAACGCTCTGCGTTCTCAAACCCTCTTTCTACAAGAGACTCACGATACTGACGGTCATTGATTAGTCTTACATAGCCTGCTCTAATGGACATCACATCAAGCGGGTCCACAAAGCATGCGGCATCCCCCGCGACCTCTGGCATCGATGATATGTTGCTCGTCACAACGGGACGCCCTATCATCTGAGCTTCCAAAATGGGTAGCCCAAACCCTTCTATTAGCGAAACGAACGACACGATGTCGCTCCGACGATAATGATCGAGCATCTCGTCGTAAGACAGATCGCAAAAATTTTCATAACAAACGCTGCTGGACTTCAAACACTGTAGCTGTTCTGGGGACAGTCGCCCGATTATTGTCAGTTGACAGTTCAACCCTCGTAATGCGGCTATAACACGCAAGAGGTTCTTGTTAAAGGCTGTGCCAATATGTAGTATATTGGGGCGCGTTGAGTTAAAAAAATGCGGCGTTGCCCTGATGTAAGGAATGCAATTTGGGACCACGATAACTTTTTCTGGTGAACATCCGACTACCGTGAGGACTTCCTGCTTAGTCGCCGCAGATACAGTTGTCACAAGCGCCACTCGATTAATAGGTATATCAAGCCAGAGCCACTTAAATAGTGTCCTCTTTAAGCCACTTAGACGATGGAAAGTAGCGATGTCGTGGATTGTTAGAATCGTGTTCTTGCCATTTAGGAACATAGCCACATAGTGCACATCCCCGGTAATATGGTTAACCGCACCCGCCCTGCCTCTAGCTGCTAGAATATTAAGTAAACGCCAGTACAGGCCCCGGCTCAAGTGTGGGAGAACCTCTACGCGAACTGCAATATCGGATGGAATGTGCTCTCTTATTAGGCTAAATAACCCTTCTATGCTAAAGTTGCCCTTACCAGGGCGTCGATGAAAATGAACAACATCCACCTTCCCATCAGTCATGTGTCGTCCCCTCTTTTCTTGCGTGTACTAAGAATAGACGTATAAATACAGACACCAAAAACACAACGAAGATGTGTCGCAATAGCGCGGGGAAAATACCACTAAACGACGCCTCCCAATTAATCAACAGGAGAAAACTTACATAAATCCCACTGCGCAGCGGGATCCGCTCTGGTTTCAACAACATCCACTCATAGGACGTCCGCAAGAAAATACCTATTGTTGCCATCCCTAGCAAAACAGCTACGGTTCGTCCGTGCCTGTATAAATCGCCCATTACTGTAAGTGCAGGCGATGTCTGATAAGTCCCAAAGTACAGTCGCCCCACTTGTTCAAGGAGATCAAGCACTGGTTTCTCTCGCCACAAAAAACGCGGAACAAACGATAGAACTGCGTACTGGAAAATAGTTTCATCGATTCCAATCATTCTCTCCATAGATTCCAGCTCAGTCTTACGAGCTAGGATAACCCCTAAGCTGGTAACCCCACTCGCTCTTACTCCCACCAATTCCATTGGATGCCGCAAAGATTCGGCTAACGGACGACTTAGCAAATTATTGACGGCTGTCATATGAACCCCAGCAGTAGAGGAGAGTGATATCACACTTGCACGCCCATACTCCGCAGTTTTCACTGTGCGCCATTCTGTACCATAGACAAATCCCACAATAACCACGCAAATACTAACTAATACCCACGATAAAACCCGTCTAATATATACACGGCGCACGAATTGGTGCGCTGCCAACATTAACACGAACCAGTTAAACATAGCCCCCTTGTTCCCGCCAACAGCAATGTCTAGAGCCAATGGCATAAGGCCAAGTAGGATTCTCCACAGAGAGAATTTCTGTCGCCGAAAAATACACATCCACCAAGCTACAGTGGCAATATCTTTGATCCTTGCAAAGGCGAAAACGGTAGCGCCGAACACCCCAACATGGAGATTGAATCCGTATGCCCCTATAGTAAAGGCCAACATTTGCAGCGCTAGCCCTGAGACTAGAAGGATCAGCACAACTAATTCAGAATCAACATTGGCTCCACTAAAAGTGTTTCTCAAAAACTTTCGCGCCAAAAATCTTCCGATGGGCGAAAGGTAACCTGCCACTAGACCTAGCGCCGCTATCAATGACATCACAATCGCTGCTCTTATCTGCGGAACTGGGTCCCAAAGTAACCACGGCATTAAGGCTGGAGAATCTGGGGCGAACATTAGAGTCATGGCTGGAGTAATTACTTGGGTGCCGAAAAAGAAGATAGTTGCATAAACTAGGGGATTATAAATTAGAAACACTTTGCGCGGTTGGTGCACCGCAAGAGGGAGGAGGCAAACAACGCTAGGTAAAAAGGATATCAAGGCAATGGATAGCGCTCCGTTCCCCCCCAACCCAAGGATGCCTATGACTCCGAAAATTAAAAGCACAATTGTCGCCATGTTCATTCGCACACCGCCTTTCGCACATACTGACCAGCACTTAAACCAACATCCTCCACGGTGCTGCTATGAGAACTTATCTTTTGCAAATGCATGCATTCGCCTCCGCCATGCTCGTCTGAACACGACTTGCTGCGACCACGCAAATGATACAAACTTAAGCAAAAAACGGAGTACGCTGAAGGTCTGAAATGCACCAACTAGCACTCTAGTTGTCGTCCCCCCCTTTCGAAGAATTACCTCCCATCCTTCAGAAACGACTGCGGGATTCTCCTTGATTAGCGCCCTCAATTGAAAAACAAGCAGCCTATACTCCCTGCCCACAATATAGCGCAACCAAGCAAACGCATTGTTTCGGTACGACCCCAATACATGTTTCTCTCTCATCAGGGTGCCTTTCTCCACCGTAGCCCATCGGAACTTAGCAGTAGCCATACCTGCTGTTCGTTCTCTAATCTTGGCAAGAGGCTCCCTCAGATACAGCACGCTGCCATATTTTCCCAATTCCCACCAAAGATCGGCGTCACAGTTCAGTCCAAACTTGTCGTCAAAGCCACCCACATGTTTGAATATATCGGACCGCATCATCACAGTGGCGGCCATGACGGGGCTACTCCAACTACCAGCAATAACTTTCATGAAGCTAGGTCCGCTTGTTACATGAGCGAACTTCCTTACGTCCTGCGATGTGACTTCTCCATCATCGGCAATAGTCACTAAACCCGTATGGACATAGCTAGCGCATGGGTTCTTCATCAATGCGGTTAAGCTCTTAGACACTATTGTCGGGCAATAAAGATCATGATCATGGTATATTGCTAAGTACTTGGCCAACGGTAAATTAAGCGCATAGTTCATGTTACCGTAGAGCCCGCGGTTCTTTTCGTGTCGCACATACCTGATCCTCGCATCGTTAAAGGAGCTAACAACTTCCGCTGTGCTGTCGGTTGAAGCATCATCAAGAACATACAAAGTGAAGTTGCGCTCAGTCTGTGTAAGTATAGACTTCAAAGACGCCTGCAGGTGCTCTGCACGGTTAAATGTTGGTACACATATAGTCAAAATGCTGCTATCATTCATACTATCTATCTCCTTGCTGTGAACTGTAAAATAATCGATTTGCAGGCATCGGGCATTAATACAGAGTAAGTCGCATTGACCGTAAGCGTCAAATACTGCACACCTCGCGCCTGGTCCTCTCTCGTGAGATACTCTGTTCATCAGAGTTTGTGAGGGAGGATTTATTGTGACCAAGGATGCCTTAAGAAAAGTTACGTGGGAGCACCGGATGACCGCATACAAGTCTAGCGGCCAAAGCGCTAGGAGGTGGTGTGCAGAGAATGGGGTGAACGTTACCCAGTTGTATTACTGGCTCAAGAAGGAGAGCACCCCCGCGGAGCAGGCCTGGTTGCCCGTCGAGATCAAGGAGCCGGCCACAGAAAGCGCAATAAAAATCAGGGTCGGCGAGGTTATGGTAGAGGTTAAATCAGGGTTCGACCCGGACTTGCTGCTGAAAGTGGTTAAGGTCCTAGGAGCGCTATGTTAGCCGAAGCTCTTTCTGACCGGGTTTACCTGGCAGCAGGTAGCACGGATATGCGAAAGTCAATTGACACCTTGGCGGTTCTAGTCAAGGAGGGATTTAAGCTTGACCCCTTTTCCTCGAGTCTCTTTGTTTTCTGTAGTAGGGATCGTACCCGTCTTAAGATACTGTTATGGGACCATAATGGTTGGTGGCTGTACCTTAGAAGGCTTGAAAAAGGGAAGTTCGACTGGCCAGAGGGAAGTAACAAGGTCACCTCTATTACTCGACGAGAATTGCGTTGGCTACTCGATGGCCTGCCAATAAAGCAACGTCACGCCCATCCCGAAGTCACAGCAAGGTTACTGTTGTGACCTTAAATATTTGCCAAAGAGCCTTGAGAATGCAGGGTTTTTCGGTCGTCCCGGCGAATAAATAAGTATGAGAAATGAACAACAAATCATCACAGAACTTGCGGACAGATGTGCTTTGCTGGAACAGCAAAACGCTGAACTAGTTGCCAAACTCACCTGGTTTGAAGAGCAATACCGCTTGGGTAGGGCTAAACTTTACGGCCCTTCCAGCGAGCAAACTCACCCCTGACCAGTTGAATATTTTTAACGAGGCTGAAGTGGAAGCTAAGCCTTCACCTGAGCCCACAATTGAAGAGGTCACCTACCGCAGGAAGAAGAGAACAGGACAACGCGAGGAGAAGTTCGCGGATCTGCCGGTGGAAGTGATTGAGTACCGCCTGCCCGCCGAGGAACAGGTCTGTTCATGTTGCGGCGGCGACATGCATGAGATGAGCACCGAGGAAAGACAAGAGCTTAAGATCGTTCCGGCCGTACAAAAGGTCGTAAAGCATGTTCGCCATATCTATGCCTGCAGACAATGTGAGCGTGACAATGTGAAAACCCCAATCAAAACAGCACCCATGCCAGCCCCTGTGCTGCCGGGAAGCATTGCTTCGCCATCAGCTATCGCCTTCGTGATGAGCCAGAAGTATGTGGAGGCTATGCCGCTCTACCGCCAAGAGCAGTATTTCGCTAGAGAGGGGTTTGATCTCTCTCGTCAGACGATGTCTAACTGGATAATAGGGAGCACAGAGAGGTGGTTGGCACCACTTTACGCGAGAATGCGCGTGCATCTCCTTGAGGAAAAAATTCTCCACGCTGATGAAACAACCTTGCAAGTACTACATGAGCCGGGTAGGGCTGCGGAGAGCACCTCCTATATGTGGATGTACCGCACTGGGCGGGCTGGCCCGCCTCTGGTACTCTACGACTACCAGACCACTAGAGCGAGTAAGCACGTCATCCGGTTCTTGCAGGGTTTTAAGGGATACCTGCATGTGGATGGTTACGCCGGATACGGCTGTGTGCCTGATGTCACGCTAGTTGGCTGCTTTGCCCACGCACGGCGATTATTTAAAGATGCTCTTTCTGCCTTGCCGAAAGGAGCTAGCTCGGTCGTCATTACGCAGGACGGACTAGCTTTCTGCAATCAGCTCTTTATGATCGAGCGAAAAACGCACGACATGACCCCCGAAGAGCGCTACGACTATCGCCTTCTGCACAGTCGTCCTATACTGGACGCTTTTTCAGCATGGCTTAAACGCTATGCCCCACAGGCAACGCCCAAAGGACCGCTTGGCAAGGCCATTGGCTACTGTCAAAACCAGTGGGAGAAGCTCACGGCCTTTTTAAAAGACGGCCGCCTTGAGCTAGACAATAACCGAGCAGAACGCACCATTAAATCATTCGTCATCGGTCGCAAGAACTTCCTTTTCTCGAACACTCCGCGCGGGGCGACATCGAGTGCCTTTGTGTATAGCATTGTTGAAACCGCCAAGGAGAACAACATCAACCCTCGTGCTTACCTGGAGTTCCTCTTTGAGATATTGCCTAACATTGATCTTGCAGACCCTGCTGCTTTTGATTCGCTACTGCCGTGGTCAGCTTCACTCCCAGCGAGGGTTCGCGTTCAGACAAGCAACTAATGTGCCCCTCGAAATGCGTAGGCCGGAGCCCCCTCAGCCCTCATCTTGCCCTCTGGCAAGGTGGGGGCTATTTGACGCTTACCATTGACCTCGGCGTTCAGATCAAGGGTACCTATGCGCTCCCCCCAAAATTGTCCCTGCCCACTTCAGATATCCTCCCTACAATGTTCGCTCTTATCGTCAGTTAAGGACGCCTGGCACCGATACTCTCTGTACTGACCCGGCGAATAAGCAATGGGATACTAGAAACGAGATTAATGGCCCCACCTGGAAGGGTCGCTGCTCACAGTCTCTTGCTGGAAGGCGTCCAACGGAGACGATGGCCACGCCATTCTGTCCAGCATTGCCAAAGGTTTTGCCTACCTACATGACAGGGGTCGGTTCCTAGAAGTCTCCGCGCAAAAGGGCTCAACCGCACGTGTTGCTACACCCTTAGTTCAACTATCGCCTTAGCCCACTCATGCGGTTTATCACTATCGCAATAGACTACAGAGCCGTCATATGCGCCTATCACTTCCCTGTACAACTCCAAATCTGAAGCGATGATCGGAAGACCAAATTGTTGCGCCTCGATTAGAGGCAAACCGAATGTCTCGATTTTGCTCGGAAAGGCTAGAGCGCTCGCAGACTTATAGTAGCCTATCACTTCTTCATAACTTAGCTTGCCTGTTAGCACTATATCTTTGTGCAGATTGTATTCCTTGATGTACCGCGAAGCCGTAGGGCTGCCTGTGTCCAATGTGCGATAAAGAACCACGTCGTCAATCTTGTGGTGATTGACAATGATGTCCATTGCTTTATAGAGCACTTAATGATTTTTATATATCATTTCTGATGCAGGATAAAACAATTTATGTTTGCCTTTCAGTCCATCGATGCACTTAGAGCCTCCTACGTCAATCGTCTTGATCGCGGGTCTTTCAACCACAATTTTATCTCTAGCCAAGGGCAAAATGTCTGATACCCTTTCTCTTAGCCACTCGGTCTGCACAATAACCTGATCAGCCTCTCTGGCGCTCGCTTTGATCATGTAACAATAGATGTTCGTATAAAGCCAGAGAATACTTTCTTCCTTCTTGAATAGGCTCCACTTATAGGCAAAAAACGGGATGGGCTGGTGCAAATACAGTGTCTTGCGGGTCACGCCTGCTAGAAACCCGTACGGAAAGTAATTCTGTAGTCAAAACAATTCGTCTGGCCACAGCCTGTTAGCCTTGCACCATTGCCTCATGCCGAAAAAATTTTAATAGTTTCTGCTCTTATAGTATTTACTGTCCGTATTTCACATATAAACTATGTTTGGCCGCCTAGAAATTGAGTTGCAGGCATCGGGCATAAACACATAATAAGTCGCATTGATCTCGGCGTTCAGATCAAGGACACTTAGGCGTTCGTTCATAATTGTCAGACCACCGCCAGAAGCCAGTGATGTCGCATTTACCATAACAATTTTGGTCATTGGCACCCTCCTTTCAGCCATTGCTCCCGTCAGCGACTTGTCCCTATCCCCCAAACCGTTCGTCTGACGTAGTCGGTGTACGACAAAATGATCTTACGCACTTTCTCAGAGACGTTTGGTACATCGCAATCCCGTACGTGGCGCATGGCGCTGGGCGTTTGGTCAGCAAGAATCACTAACCCTTGCATTATATGCTCTGTAGTTAAGCCAACCATGATGACTGTCGCTTCTTCCATAGCTTCAGGTCGTTCATGGGTTTGGCGGATGTTGAGGGCTGGGAAACCTAGGATAGCGGCCTCTTCGCTGATGGTGCCGCTGTCACTCAGCACGGCTTTAGCGTGCATTTGGAGCCTGATGTAATCATTATAGCCTAAAGGTTTGTGGGTGTTAATGAGGGGGTGCAGCTCGAGGCCTTTGGCTATTAGGCGTTTTCTGGTGCGGGGATGGGTACTGAGAATAATGGGCAAGCCGTAGTGTTCTGCCACAGTGTTTAGGCTGTCGGCTAGGTTGGCGAAATTTACGTCGCAGTCGATGTTTTCTTCGCGATGGGCTGACACCACAAAGTACTGCTCGGGGATGAGGCCAAGCTTTGTTAAAATTTCTGATTTTTCTATGTCTTCGCGCCGCGAATTCAGCACCTCTAGCATGGGGCTGCCGGTTTTAATGATGCGGTCTGGCGGCAGGCCCTCGCGTAGGAGATATTCACGCGCTATGTCGCTATAGGGCATATTGATGTCGGCGATGTGATCGACAATTTTGCGATTTGTTTCTTCTGGCACCCGTTGGTCAAAGCAGCGATTACCGGCCTCCATGTGGAAGATCGGGATGCGCTTGCGCTTGGCGGCAATGGCACATAGGCAGCTGTTGGTGTCACCTAGTATGAGAAATGCGTCGGGGCGCACTTCGTCTAGCACGGGGTCAATCTCGATTAACATATTGCCGATAGTCTCTATGGCCGTGCCAGTAGCAGCGTTAAGCATATAGTCAGGACGGCGCAGATTAAAATCCTTAAAGAACACTTCGTTCAATTCGTAGTCGTAGTTTTGGCCAGTATGAACGAGTATGTGTTCGATGGCGGGGGACTCTTCGAGTTTACGAATGACGGCAGAAAGCCTGATTATCTCTGGGCTTGTACCTACAACTGTCATTACTTTTAGTTTCTTCATAGCTACACCCTCGCCATATAGGTATCTGGCCTATCTTTGTCAAATGGCTCGCTGCCCCACATTAACGTTACTAAGTCGGTCGTCCCCAAATTCTCTATATTGTGCGTGTAACCGGGGGGAATCTCTACCACCTGTAGCGAGTCTCCGCTCACATGGCAATAAGTCACCGCGTCAGTGCCTACCACGCGCAGCCGAATGACGCCGTGCCCGCTTACGACCAAGACAGCCTTCTGCACTATTCAGCCCACCTTGCCTACGCTCGCCCATACTCATCCCCTAGCCTCACAATATCATCCTCCTCGAGATACTCCCCCATCTGCACTTCAATAATTTCGAGGGGGAGCTTGCCGCTATTCTCTAAGCGATGCTTTTGGCAGGCTTTGATGAAGATGCTCTCACCGGCGCTTACTAGCTTTTCTTCGCCATCTAGGGTAACACGTGCGGTCCCCTTAACAACCACCCAATGCTCAGACCTGTGATAATGCATTTGGTAGCTCAGTCTTTTACCGGGATTAACCACAATCCGCTTGATCTTGTACGTATTTTTGCGTTCCTCGAGCACTGTGTAGTGGCCCCAGGGACGATAGTCTGTGGCATGGTACTCGGTCCGATTATCACATCGATCTTGTAACGCTGCAACCGCTGATTTTACCTGCTCCGCTTGCCCACGGTGACACAACAGTAGCGCATCTCGAGTGTCCATGACAATCATATTCTCGATGCCAATAGTGGCTATCAATCTACCTGAATCAGAACGAATGATATTTTTTGAGGAACTGAGCATCAATGTATTAGTGCCTGCAACATTATCTTGCTCGTCTTTCACAGATACATCGTACAATGAGTCAAAGCTACCTAGGTCGCTCCACCCAATGTCACACGGCACTACTGCAACGCTGCTGCTCTTTTCTAGTAATCCATAGTCAATGGAGACCTTGTTCTTAATGCGAGAGAATGCTTCTGCAATAGATGATGCACCGTGAAAGGCCTCGGCTATTTCCGGCGCATGAGCTTGCACTTCGGCAATAAATTTTTTGGAATGCAGCAGAAACATGCCGCTATTCCAAAGGTATCCCTTATCTATGTAAGAAATAGCTAAAGTCGAATCTGGTTTTTCTTTGAATTCATTCACGCGAAATCCATTCGAAAGTGCTGGGCCAGGGGCTATGTAACCATAACCAGTATGTGGATGTGTTGGCCGTATACCAAATGTGACCAGGTGATCCACGGCAAGGCTAGCGGACAGCTGAACGCAGGAGGCGAATTCAGCATCCTTGGCTATAAGGTGGTCCGAGGGGTAGACCGCTACAGTGCATTCACCATCCTTGGATGCAGCTAACATGCCCGCGTAGATCGCCGGCAGTGTATTCTTGGCCTCTGGCTCAGCAATTATGTTCCCTTCAGCTAGCGCATACCCTAACTCTGCGATAGCATCTATGACCAAGTATTTGTGCTTTTCGTTCGTCACTACATATACATCGGCAATATCTGCCACGAGAAGGCTCCGTCGAAATGCATGCTGAAAGAGCGAGGTGCCACCCTCGTTTAACTTAACAAACTGTTTCGGGTAACGCCCCCTACTTAAGGGCCACAATCGCGTGCCACTACCACCAGCTAGAATCACTACTTTCATGAGTCGACCCCCATTTCATTGGCGTGGATTTATTGTCTTGGTCGCAATACCATGCATATACCCTGGAGACACCCTCTCTTAAAACAACGCTAAATACCCAGCCTAGGCTACGTAGTCGGCTCACGTCAAGCACCTTTTTCAGTGTACCGTCGGGCTTTGATGAATCATACGTCAAAGCACCTTTATATCCCACTATGTCCGTTATGCGTTATGCCTGATGCCGAGTCTCGATGTCTTCGCCTGCTACCAACGATCACATTGAACTACTTATGAAGCACATGCTCCACGAGTGTTTGCTTCGCATTGCGGAAGCCACTTGGCGCACGGTATATGTATTCGAATTCACCAGAAACCATCTTTCGCATAATGAGAGCTAACTCGCGATAGTCAAAGCAATCGAAGAAATGCGTATTGGGATACCCATCGAGAACCTCCCTTGCTACAGGAGTGTCAGCTGCGATGATTGGACTACCTATCAAAGCTGCTTCTAACATGGGCAGTCCGAACGTTTCAATAAATGAAGGAAATAGCAAGACCGATTGCGCATAGTAGCTGAACACCTCCTGCCGCAGCAAAGGGCCTACAAATCGGACTGGCAAGCTATTTTCCAAAACTGCTTCAGAGAGCCTGCGAATATGACCGTCTTCATCTCCTCTCAGTGTGAGAATCACGCTATAATCATCGATCCCTTGCTGTTTGAGCAACTCGCACGCTTCGATAATTATTTTGTGATTCTTGTACACGATAGCACTTGCCGGGTAGAAAAAGGTGGTGCTGTTTCGTCTTATGTTCTCATAAAGGGTTGTATATTCACTATTTATCGCTGGCCGGACTACAAATATCTTCTCCCTTGGGATATTTGCTATTTTCGCGCCTTCATTTCGTAACCATTCTGTCTGCACTATCACTTTCTCAGCCATCCTCATTGACCGAAACATCATACGTCCGATCACATTCTGATAGACCCACAGAAGCCTACTTTCCGTAAAACTAAAGCGAAACTCCACGAAGGGTAATGACTGATGGATGTATAGAACTTGTGGAACACTGGTTCTAGGGACGAGCACGTTTTGCAGCGAAAAAATCCTGTCTATGCTGTACTGCTTTATGAGTTGGGGAGCAATGAAACAATCAAAATAAATCCTATGCAGCCAACTCTTCTTGACCCATGGGTAGTTCAGCACTTTAACATTCTGGCCTTCGCACAGCTTTGGCGAACTAAGTACAAAAAACCAATTAACAGAATCCAACTGACTACCCATAACCTCTGCATGAAACTCGTGCAAGACTGACAATGCGCCGCCGGATTCAGCTGGAACATCAAAAACCATTACGTTCACGTTTACATTCCCCCCAACACACGCGATTCGCTTGCGCTGCTTCCTGCAAACCCTTGTATTTCTTCCTACTCCCCCCACACCGCTCGCCTAACATAGTCGGCATAAGACAAGATTATCTTCTGCACCTTATCTGCGACGTTTGGCACATCGTAGTCTCGCACGATATGCCTGCAGTTAGGCCGCTGCTCAGCTAACACAGCTAACCCCTGCATAACCCGCTCCCTAGCCAGCCCTACCATCATCACCGCACCTTCTTCCATAGCCTCGGGCCTCTCGTGCGCCTGTCGAATATTTAGGGCTCTTAAGCCTAGTATAGATGCATCTTCGCTAATAGATCCGCTGTCGCTGAGCACTGCTTTGGCGTGCATTTGTAGCTTGATGTAATCGTTGTAGCCTAGGGGTTTGTGGGTATTAATGAGGGGGTGAAGCTCGAGGCCTTTGGCGATAAGGCGTTTTCTGGTACGGGGATGGGTGCTAAAGATAATGGGCAGGCCGTAGTGTTCTGCAACCGTGTTTAGACTGTCGACTAGGTTAGGGAAATTTATGTCGCAGTCGATGTTTTCTTCGCGGTGGGCCGAAACCACAAAGTACTGCTCGGGGGCGAGGCCAAGTTTTGTTAAAATTTCTGATTTTTCTATGTCCCCTCGCCGCGAGTTCAACACCTCTAGCATGGGGCTGCCAGTCTTAATAATACGGTCCGGCGGCAGGCCCTCGCGCAGCAGGCATTCACGCGCTATGTCGCTGTAGGGCATGTTGATGTCGGCTATGTGATCGACAATTTTGCGGTTGGTTTCTTCTGGCACGCGCTGGTCAAAGCAGCGATTGCCGGCCTCCATGTGGAAAATAGGTATACGTTTACGCTTGGCGGCGATGGCGCATAAGCAACTGTTGGTGTCACCTAGCACGAGAAAGGCGTCGGGCCGCACTTCGTCGAGCACGGGGTCAATCTTGATTAACATATTGCCGATAGTCTCTATGGCCGTGCCAGTAGCTGCGTTAAGCATATAGTCAGGACGGCGCAGATTAAAATCCTTAAAAAATACTTCGTTCAGTTCGTAGTCGTAATTTTGGCCGGTATGCACCAATATATGTTCAATGGCCGGAGATTCCTCGAGTTTGCGTATGACGGCGGAAAGCCTTATTATCTCTGGGCGCGTGCCGACAACGGTCATTGCCTTTAACTTTTTCATAACTCACCCTCATTATGTTTTTGTATGCTCCACCTCTGACAACCACTTTGTTGACCCTAGTGCGGTGGCGCAACTACATAGAACACTTAGGCAGCTCGGTCGATCGAGCCTGCTATCCTAGAGAATCAGGAGTGCAACGATAGTGCACATTCACGGACTTCTCCTAGGGAACACTCAACAACGACGATTACACAGCCAAAATTGGCACTACTTAGTTTAATCCGCGATGGTCTGTCTCCGCCTAAAATAGTGAGGATAAAGCGTTTCATGGGCAATAATCCATTCTCTCATCTCTATGATCATCTGTTCATAGCTTGGAACCACAAACGAAAAATCATTTCTCGTATTGACGAGAGATTTATCGATAATCGGCCTCTCAATAGGCTCAATAGCCAGCTTGTTGTCTCGGATGTGCTTATTGAAAAGCTTGAGCAAAGCATACTTGCTAATGCTCTCCCCGGGAACGAGGTGATAGAGGCCTGTTACACCCTCTTCTACTGCCTTACCCATTGCTTTGGCTAGTGTCAGTGTCGTTACCCCCGACCAAAGAGCATTCGCATAGCCGTTAATTTGGCCACTTTGCTTCATAAACCAATTAAATAGCCCAATTCCGTTTTCACTCAAATCTGGGCCGATGATGGAATTTCTAAATGTCAAGTCCTTGTCATTTTCGAGCTCCCCTAGAGCCTTAGTCCGGTCGTAGAAAGACTCACCATCTCTCATAGAGGTTTCCACATATCTACCGGCCTTACCAGAGAAAACGCAATCCGTGCTCATGTGTATCACTCTTGTCTTCAAGTTAAAAGCAATGTCACTGAGATAGTGTGGCAGGTAGCTGTTAAGCAGGATGGCGCGTGCCCTGCGATCGCTAGCGTCCTGATTTAGTATTCCGACAGCATTGATGACAGCATCATAGTTGCCCTCAAGTATGACTCTTTCGAGAAAGGGAAAGTCTAACACATCTCCAATAATATTGTCGCAATAGGCAAATTTAGACCTGCTGAAAGCGGTCACATTGTAGCCTACCTCTTTTAGATGAATGGCTATAACATGCCCAGCCATGCCAGTGGCGCCGAGAACAAGAATATTCATTTGTTGCCTCTTATCATGAGATACCTCCCTTAGGCTCGGGCTGTCCAGCTAACTCTCGTTTAATGTACGGCAAGCCTAATAGCTTGTCTTTGATCTCACCAACTGTTAAGCGCTCCGTGTTGTGGGAGTTGTACTCTCCACCTACGGTTAACCTCTCGTCCCCTTGGACGAAGTACTTGTCATAGTTAAGGTCGCGCTGATCGGCTGGCACTTTAAAGAAGCCACCTAGGTCCTGAGCAACGGCATGTTCTTCCTTGGTCAAAAGCGTCTCGTAAAGCTTTTCGCCATGGCGGGTGCCGATGATACGCACTTCGTTTGTGGCGGCGAACAGCTCAAGCAAGGCCTTTGCCAAGTCGCCGATGGTCGCTGCGGGGGCTTTTTGCACCAAGATATCCCCCGCTTGGGCATGCTGAAAGGCAAAGAGTACTAGGTCCACGGCCTCAGGCAGGCTCATGAGAAACCTGGTCATTTGGGGGGCGGTGATGGTAAGGGGGCGCCCGCTCTTAATTTGTTCGATGAATAATGGTATGACCGAGCCGCGCGAGGCCATGACATTACCATAGCGCGTGCAACAGATGAGCGTGCGCGCAGGGTCTACCGTCCTCGCCTTGGCGATTAACACTTTCTCCATCATGGCCTTGGATATGCCCATGGCATTGATGGGGTAGGCGGCCTTGTCGGTGGATAGACCTATAACTTTTTTGACGCTCATCTCGACGGCTGCTGTTAAAACATTATCTGTACCTAAGACATTAGTCTTAACAGCCTCTAGTGGAAAGAATTCACACGAGGGCACTTGTTTAAGAGCCGCAGCATGAAAGACATAGTCAACTCCATGCATGGCGTTCTTAACGCTACCAATGTCGCGTACATCACCAAGGTAGAACTTTAACTTCTCGTGTTGATGTGC
>Ga0209413_1000063_pt1 | contig 19142 bp, 20 predicted proteins | sample JTO22cmmetaG_FD_184157 | JGI IMG/M metagenome (GOLD analysis project Ga0209413, IMG submission 184157) | Freshwater bacterial and archeal communities from Indian Creek, Illinois, USA - JTO22cm metaG (SPAdes) (version 3) | ecosystem: Environmental > Aquatic > Freshwater > Unclassified ...
GTACCCCGCGTCCCTTTACGTTCAAAAACGCAGGTTACGCCGACGCTGTCTGCCCCAGGCTCACCGGGCGGGAAAGCGGCCAAAGGAATGATCTCTGCTAATCTGTACCCTTGGGAATTCTCAAAGTCAATGTAAGCTTGCAGTCTTTCATTTATCATTGTGCGGTCACCACGCAGATCTATATCCCAGCAACGGGATAGCGACCCCGGTTCCCGCTTGCCGACCTTGAAGACCGCTCTATCTATGCAATCACCGCGTCGAAGACTGTAGATCACTCCCAGCACACTCCCGAATAGCGGAGTAGCTCCCGTTAGCTCATATCCATCGCTTGCCAACTGGCTCAGCATGTCGGCCAGAAAGCATTGATCTCCGGATAATCCTAGAATGATAGCCTTATCCTTTGACATTCCTTTCTCTCCCTAACAATATATTTTACCAACTACCGCACTTTCTCACCATTTCATAGGGAGTGAGGTGCGCTATACCCCTTTTGATGGACAACCAGAATCCGTGCTGTGCTTGTATCAGAAGGGGAGCAGCATATATAGAAGCCCTGCAGCGCAAAATACAAGCAACAAGCCGCGTACAGAGTCAGCCTATGTCAAGAGTCTATCCCGGTCTTACAAAAAACTCAGCGCATTGTCTATCTAACTCAGAGACTGGATTACGCAAGTAGAGAAGCGAGTTGATCCTTTTCCTGGTTCCTGGTAGCGGCAACGCCATCCTCACTCCGGAAGAAGCGATAATGAGGAAACTTGAGCGATAAAACAGAGAGTACTGAGGAGGCCAGAGCGGGACATGGAGCGCGCGCATTGACTTAGTAACTCTCTCATGCGCCAACCCGCCTTATAAGACTCCCGCCGGTGTCTAGGGAAAAACTTTGCAAAACTGGGGAATACCCTATTGCAGAAAACAAGGAGCAACCACTGTGCCCCAAGAGCTTCTAACTCTTTTTGCCATTCTGGCATCTCTCTACTGTGTTAGGCTTTGTGTTGTTCCGGCAATAGACCGTCTGAAACAAAAGGAAACGTCCCCTTCGTTGTTCTTTGCGTCCCCTTCGTTGCAGAACTCCCGCCTGCCGACATCAGCACGAACGGCTGTTTGGCTCTGGTGCATTTCAATTATATTCTAAAAGCTAAATACACACTTCCGCTCATGCTCCAAATTCTTAATGTTTCTTGTCATCTCCTCCGACAGCCCCCATTATCTCGAGCATACAAGAGTACTCGTCCTCTTCGTCCTGCGTTCAAAATAGGGTAGTTGTATTGGTGTAATAGTTTGTTAAATGCCTTCTATCTATCAGGACAATATATATCAGACCCCCTACAACATAGGCCAAAACATCGAACCAATCTGTTACACTCTTGCTATTATATAGTGGCGCAATAAACTCCCAAACTAATGCACTCAACATCGTGATCCACAAAATCCCCCCAATCGATAGTCGCCTACTAACAAATCCGAATATTATATTAGAGTATGACAAGAGAAATACTGGCGCCAGTATGCCATTCAAATAGCATACTGAAAATAGCCAGACCCATCCGGAGGTGTGGTTCTTAAGCACGAAATAATTGGCTGTATAGACTATAATGACAAAGATAATTGCAGTAAGGTTGTCGACTATGTGTGGCGCGCCTAATCTTCTAACGTATTCTTGTCTAAGCAATGGGTTAAAGGAAAGACATAATTAGTATAGCTATAATAATGGCTCCCACAATCCCCCAGAACCCGATCGGCTGTTTCATAGGGTGGCCACAATGAATACATGCAGTCGAGTCTCCGGAGATTGGCTTGTTACAAGCTTGGCAATTAATGAGGAGCGACTTGCTCCCTAGTCTAGAATAATCCACGACTGTCTTGATGCCATGTGAATAGTTATGGGTTTGTCCGCAGGCACACTTTACTGGTGGATTAAGTTTGTAGCCGTTGGTGTCACAGACAGCGTACTGTATGGGTATCTTGAGGACTTTCCCACAAAATCCACACTCACCCTTGAGAAAATCAGCATCCATCCCAAATGTCTTCATATTATTTTCACTCCCTTAGTAGCCGCTCTTCAAAATTGGTGTCAAAACTTGCAAGTAATACCTTTCTACAATCCTTTCGAAAATTCCTCCCTGAATTACGCCTGTAGCAAGCGTTTTAGGTTTATGCAATTTAATGCAATCAGCATACATGAAATGAAACCGTCTTGATTTTGCGTATTTTTTAAGTTGCTTGCAAGGTTCCTTAATAAATCCTCATCTCCAGCTGATTAAACCTATTATTCCTCTCATCCAACTTCTAAATTTGCCTGCGATCTCTGCCCCCGCGGTACTTTAGGTAATACGGCTCGCCGTCGACCACCGCGCTGAACAGCTTCGTTTTGTACTTCAACTCTATGGGGTAAACATCGTCTCCGAGCCGCACGAGAATATCTACGTACTTTGTGGGGTCGTGCGGTGGTGGGTACTCAAGCCGGATAGAACCATCGGGATATTGTAGTTGTAGCTCCCAAGCAAGGGCGAACTGAAAATCCGCCTCCGAATGAAAGACCTTTCTTTTGTTCTTAAGCTGTAACAAAGGAATCTCTACGTCCATTTTTCACACCTCTCCTCACCACATGACTCACTCTTCTATTTCAAGATGGGGAATCGGATTCCGCGCATACTCAAAGCCACCGTGTCGGAGCGTCATTTGCGAGACAGCTCCGAACAAGTGCAGGAGCTTATTCGTGGCAGCCTCGGCATAGTATAGGTGTCCATGGCAAATCTCCTGAATCAACTCCCGAAAGGTTTCTACGTAATTGTCAGGAAGAATAAAGTCTGATACTGCGTAATTTCTTATCTCGTATAGCCCCTTTGCGCCATATCTATGTGTCGCATTAGTATCGCAGTTCCCTTGACACATCCAAATGATTTCTTCCACCACAGTGGCGTGGTTAGCAGAACTCTCGTTCTCTCCTTCTACTTCAGCCTGCTCTTTGCTTAGAAGCGCGACAACACCGTGTCCTGATTCGAGCAAGTTCCTACCGCAACAGGTGCACTCGAACTGGTATTCATCGCGAAGTGAACGGGGTCTATTATCAATCCATCCCTGATAAGAAATAGGGATATACCGTTCTGCAAGTCTGTGCCCTGCCTCTGTTCCAAGAAGGTAGCCCTCTATCTTCTCACGGTCAAATATCTCCCTCTGTTCTAGCTGGCCTGAGCGGACCAATCGCTCTAGTTCATCCGTGATATATGAACCGGCAATTGTAGAATAGAAACCAATAAAGCCAGTAGCGTTAAACTTACGACACCGGCCAATGATGTCATCCTCTTCTCCCTTGTTAACAGATCTACCTGAGTGGGCCTTATGTTTGCAGCTTATCAACCATCTCACTGTCGATTCTCCTAATTTTCCGTGCCTTCTCTCAACACCGATAATGTCACGGCCGCCGTCTGAGCCGCGGTCAGGACCTTCTTCGATTGAAAATCCCATGACCTCTTGAAAGAAATCTCGCGCAAGGAACTCGAAAGTATCTTGGTCTCCATTTGGGACGTCTGCTCTTGGGATCTCCGCAAAATCCAATGCAGGCACAGTATAGCCACCTTTCGTCCAAAGTGTGGGAAACTCCTAATTAGTAAGCAGTGTTCTCCAGGTCACATCACTATTCCTGCCTAATAAAGAGAGTCCAGCCCTAGACTGGCAATACTGACATCATATAAGAGGTCCCACAAGAATCGCTTCTGCCATTCTTGTGGGACCTTTGTTTACTCTTCAATCTCCGTGCCGTCTTTAAAGCTGAAAATCAGCCTGCCGTCTGGCATTACTCTTACCTTCTCAACCGCCACCACCCACAGCTTCTCGTCGAATTCCTCCAGAACCAGCGGGCGTGTCTCTATCGCCCTTATAAAACCATCAAGCATCAGCAATTTGCCTTGTCGTTCACGCCTCAGCCCCTCAAGCTCAACTACCCGCTCCGTGGCTTTGCTGTGCCTTTCTAGATAGCTGTTGTTTCGTTCACTGAACTCATCTTGGCTGACTACTACGCGGGCGTTCTCGTAGATTGCCTTCTTGGCCAGTTCGGTGACCACCTCAATTTCCTGCTCCAGTTCCACAAGCTCAGCATCAATCTCAGAGCAGTCGCATAAAACCTGTTGGGCAATGCGGCAGTTGGCGATTAGTTCATCGCGGCCGCCCATCAGCGTGTTGAAGGCATTCAGGAATTGCTGCTTTACCTCATCCTCGGTAACGTGTGGAGTTGTGCACCTATTTTCACCCTTGTACTTCTCATTGCATTGCCAGATTGTGCGGCAGTACTTTGTGTTGGAGCCCCAGACCTTAGAGCCGTAGAAGCCGCCACAATCACCGCAGACAATCTTAGCGGAAAAAGGACTGTGGCAGCTACTGGGCCTGCCAAGCTTCTTACGACGTTCTATTTCTAGCTGAACCGCGTCGAACTCTTCTGGCTCAATGATGGCTGGGTGACTGTTCTTAACATAGTACCGGGGCACCTCGCCTTCATTGACCTTTCTCTGTTTCGTCAAGAAGTCTACAGTGAATCCCTTCTGTAAAAGGGCTTCCCCCTTGTATTTCTCATTGCACAGAATGCTCTTTACTGTGGCGACCTGCCATGTCCTTTTTCCTGCTGGCGAAGAGATACCCAAGCTGGCAAGCTGCTTGCCAATCGCTGAAGGTGTTTTACCCTCTATAAAGAGCCGGAATATCATCCGCACGATCTCCACTTCGGATTCTACAATTCTCGGCAGGCCGTCCTCACCCTTCTCGTAACCGAGGAATTGGCCGTAGGGCAGGCTGACCTTGCCATCCGCCATGCGCTTGCGCTGTCCCCACGTGACGTTCTCGGATATGGAGCGGCTTTCTTCCTGAGCGAGGCTGGACATTATCGTGATAAGCAGCTCGCTTTGCTGTCCGGCGTGTAAATGTTTTCCTTCTCGAAATAGACCTCCACGCCTTTTTCCTTAAGCTTTCGTACCGTGACAAGGCTATCTACAGTGTTCCGGGCAAAGCGGCTGACTGACTTGGTGACGATTAAGTCGATCTGCCCCGCCAAAGCATCAGTCACCATCTGTTTAAAGCCATCGCGCTTTTTCGTGTTCGTCGCGCTGATGCCCTCATCTTGCTCTCTGGCAAGGTGGGGGCTATCTGACGCTTACCCACCACGAAACTTGACCTCCCCGTAAACCTGAAGGATTAGTAGGACATTTATAAATCGCTGAGACCTTGCTATTGCAGGGCCTCAGCGATCTTTTTGCACGATAACTCACAAACTCAGGAAGCATTCCGTTCGCTTAAGTCCTAGAGCACAGTAACCAACTGAAAATCTCGGGTGTATAGATTTAATGGAGCGTCCCAACGGAATGGGTCGCTCTTCATTTTGCACGAAAGGGGAAAAGAACATGAAAAAACCCAAGCCCTCTCCTGCCCCAAAGGTGAACTGCGACGACTCCATAGACATCGGCAACAAAGTAGTGCGGTTGCCCGACACGCCCCTGATGGCTCACTCGACAGATAAGCGCAGGTTGGCCGCTCTCCTCGCACAGTTCTCAGGCTTCGCAATAGGGGACATTCCACTGAGTCGAAGAGAGATGGACGACATCTTCGACTTCCTGGGAAAAGTCCGCAACAACACCCCCGATCTCATCACACCTCAGCACGCCTATATATGGGAGACCCTAGCCTATGCCTACAACTCCCGCGGCAACCTCGCGCGCATGGAGCACTGCCTCAGGTCGCAGGCCGCCTTCCAGCCTGGGCTGACTGATGCTTTCATCAACCTGGGAGCTTTCCTCGTCGCCCACGGACTTTATGCTCGGGCAGTCAGGGCTTATGTGGATGGCCTGCAGGTGGACCCTGACTGTGAATATCTCAGCTATAACCTCGCTTCGCTATACTGTGAACTTGGCAACCGCAAACTTGCTCTGCAAGCGGTCAACGAGGCCATACTCGCAAATCCCGAGCGGGGCATAAACCACAAGCTCAAAGCCGATATTCTCGTGGAGTACGAGGATTACCACGCCGCAATCCTGACGTACCGTACCGCCATCCCCCTCTTCCTCAAAGAGACGAATGCAGTTAGGCTCGGTGCATTACTGGGATTGACCAGGGCCTTCGAGGCCAATAATGATCATCAAAATGCCGTCGAAACCCTCTTTGACGCCCTCGCCCTCGACCCGTGCAACGTCTCCATCATGGCCCACATGGCGAGCATTATGGGGCATAAGGCAGGCCGCTGGGATGCCGCTAAAGATGCCATCGACATGGCCCTCAGGCTCGACGAAACACACGCTCCCCTTTGGCGCTTGGCCGCTGACTACTATAAGGCCACCGGACAGAAGTTTAGCCAAATGCGCTGTGAACAGATAGCGCGAGAGATTACTGAGGGGAGGTAGACACCGCACCGGAGATTATCCATAGACCCGACGAAAACTAACTAGCTTATTAGAATGGAGTGAACATAATGGACGAAGGCACCATGCTTCTGCTTAACCGTGCTATGTATATCCTTTTGCGAAGACTGGGCGGGACCGCTGAATTCAGCCGAGAAGAGATCGAAAGCGTTAACACCAGTGAACATGTTATCACTCTCACTGTCGAGGACTTGAGCCACATGCTTATCGTCAAAGCCACTACACTTCCGAAGGCAACGAGGTCTGCTAAGAAAAAACGGGGCATCCTGCATTGATTCCCCCAAGTGAGCCCACTCGTTAGCGGCCCTCAAGTAGTCCCGCGCGGTGATCGCGGCAACCATTGGCACACCAGATGGATAATAAGTTTTGTGGCGAGATAAGTTCTCTGGTATTTAACCCTAGGCGCGATCCTAGGTCTAAGTGGATGCTTGGCGGAGAACAGGGTTAACGCCGTAGTAAGCAGCCTCTAGTCAATCGGACTGTGTGTGTGTGGGATCCGGTTCACAATCTGCAGAACTCTATATTTCTCAAAGTATTCATACAGCACATCATGCTCAGCTTTTGCCGCCTGCGTACAACGCAGATATCTTATAAAGCGCTGCTGCGTATTATCAACCTGCCAGAGGGCCATCCCTCCCCTATGATTGTGCGCCTCTCCGAATCCGTACTAGACAAGCTGCCTGTGCCGCTGGCGCAGCTTGTTGTGTACCCCGGATGCTTTACTATGTACAAGATTCCTCTATCTAAGTTCTGGGACAGGCGCGCCAAATCTTAAGCATGGTAAAGCACCTAGTTGTAACTGCCTCCTTTAGGACCATGAAAACACTTAAGCGTCGAAACAAAAGGAGCTGGCACCCCCCTCCCTGACTTCAGCAAGTCCGTCAAAGCTGCTATGGGAGATTTTTTAGTGTAGCTTACGTCCCCCCTAATCTCTCGATCCCAATCCTGGGGCATCTCTTTTCCCCTTGCGAATTTCACTGACATTCTGGGACATCGGATCATACATGGCCGCCGTTCGACCTTTGGCAAAGGCTGCCATGCGCCCTGCAATCATCTCGCGTACTCGAGCATAGTTGAACTCCACACTGGCGTTTTCGAAGCCGCCGGTGATGATAACAAAAATTGCCTTATCCGCCCTCGCTTTGACGCGACCGCTGGTGCGACCTACAGCATCTAGTAGGGCGGTATTACCACGCACAAAATACTCGGCCGCTGTGATGGGGTTTACAGCCTGAAGATCCACGGCATCATGCAATAACTCGTAGTTGTGGTCAAAAAGCACGGTCGTAACCTGTGCTGCGCCTTCCTCTTTTTGCTGCTTCCTGAGAAAGCAGTTGTAGCCTCCAATGGTGAAGCAATTCTGCAATATTGACAAATGGTGACGAAAGAATTAGCCCTAAACTGGCAGGGATTTCTGTTCGACTGAGAGAAGGGTATGATTTGGACAAAGGCGCTCTGGTATGAGGCCTCGCAGTATCACATACCTACCTAGCCATGACGCCCAGCCTCGGGCCTGTGACGCCAATGAGACGCCAATGAGATGTTATTGAAACAAAAGGAAGCGTCCCTTCTGCTCATATTCTGAGGCAATATCTGCAATAGAGTGTTCCCCTTTGAGTGCTTCAATGACATTTTTTTAGCTTTTCTTCTGGTGAATATTGGTTTTTGGCAAGGGGGGTAGCTGGTTTATGTTATAAACTACTGCGATAAAGGTGTCGCTTTTCCCCTGCCAAATCGTGTCTCATTTTATGGGTCCACTATACACCGCATGCGTTCACGGCTACTCACGCCTCTGACCACATGTGGGGCACACCCCATCATCGCGGCTGATAAAGGCAATCGCATCAGTGAAACCACTCGCCAGGATGCCGGCGGGCAACGCGAACAAACCGATGCCCAGAATCGCCGAGATCGCCCCAAACACCTTGCCCAGTGCGGTCACGGGATAGATGTCGCCGTAACCGACTGTCGTTAGTGCTGCGGCTGCCCACCACATCGACGCCGGAATGCTCGTGAACAACTCTGGCTGGGCCTCATTCTCCACGAAGTACATGAGACTAGATGTGATGAGCAATAAGATGAGGACCGTGCCAACAGCGATGATGAGTTCCTCACGCTTGGTGCGAAACACGAGACCGAATGTGCGAAACGCACGCGAGTATCGCCCCATCTTGAACAGGCGAACAAGACGGAACAGCCGGAACAGCCTGAGCATCCTGAGATCAACAGGAATCAACATTGGTAGGAAGACCGGGATGACGGCGAGAAGGTCGATGACGCCATACCACGAGGTGGCCCAGCGGATACGCGCCTTCAGCGGTCGCATCTTTGGCCAGGCCTCCGGAGCAGACCATAACCTCAAGAGGTACTCGACCGAGAACACCGCCATTGAAAAGTACTCGAATGCAAGCAGTTGAGGGCCGATCGCCGCATGAACGGTGGCGACGGTGTCAAAGACCACAGCCGCCACATTTGCGACGATAAGAGCCATAATCGAGATGCCTGCGATGCGGCTCGCCCGATCGCCAGGCTGGGCGATTTCGAGGATTACGTGTACGCGCTGACGTACCCCAGCGTCCGACTGGCCCATGGCCAACAGCCCCACCCCCACGATTGTTTCATACGCAAAGCTAATGACCTATCCTTTTTGTTGTCAAAAAGTTCCGGCTGCAGCTTCTTTAGTCCGCGCTCAATTTCTGATTTTATCCTATTTTTGACGCTATACAAGGGCTCCTTGGCATCACTATGATGGTGGAACTCTTGAAACTTCCCTTCTCTGTGCGTCAAGCAAAACTGCAGGATCGCCAGCATTGTTCCAGATATGCGATGTAGTCCACAATAGCTTTCCCGGTCCTGCCGTCGCGCTCGGACCACTGACTACGGCAATACTTGAGTTGGCGGCTATAACAGTGCCAGGAGGGAACGCGAACCTCTGGTTGCCCACTTCGCTAACGAGTTCCCACCCCGAGATATCAACGCTCTGTGCGCTACGATTGGTGATTATCACCCTCTCATTAACGAGGTCGACCGATGCAATCACTACTCCTGACGTTGTTCCCCCAATAGGTGCTGCTGGCGTCCAAAATCCCCTTCCCGCGTTGCGTGCTTCCTGCTCAAAATTTAAGAACATCGCTGAGTACTTCACGTTAGGTGGGACAGTCATTACATTTGCAAAGCCTTGCAGCATTAGCTCAGCGTTAAACATCTTCGCTCTGACCTCAGCTTCTGTGTCGCTAGTCGGCTGAACAAGCCATACGTAAGCTAACAGTCGTCCAAAGCGGTCGCGCTCTGCGACATCTATTTCGAGAAAGACTGACTTCCCAGCAACCCGTTCCCTAGTGAAATTCGCGGCTTCCCGCCCGAATGGTTCGACTTGACCCGTGCTTTCGGGGGTGTCGACGCCGATAAGGCGCACTCTCTCCTCCGTCCCCGATGCGAGACGCACCACGATTGTATCGCCGTCCGTCACGCTAGTGACTTGCGCGGTGATGGTTCGCACCGTAACCTCAAGTGCATCATCCATTTGTACGATCACGGTTCTCGTCGGCTCGTCCCATGTGACGGCAGCGCCCAAACTTTCCGCGATGACGCGAACAGGCACCATAGTTCTGCCGCCGATGACGACAGGCGGTACACTTAGGGCGATCGGGGCGTTATTCACACGTGCAGTGGGGTTATCAATTTGCAGGATGATAGTTCTGTCTTTTGGCCTGCTTGTGATGGTCCTAGTTGCGTTGTCCCACTCCACAGACGCGCCTAGCGCCTCAAAAATGGCCCGCAAGGGGGCGAGCGTTCGGCCATCACGAATGACTGGTGGGATGTCCATAGTTATGGGGCGACCGTTGACAAGTACGCTGATTGGTTGGCTTGCCGAAATCGGGATAGAACACAGCAACAATACAACTACTACAACAAGAGCAACTGACCTGATTGTATGCACCATTGCCCTACCGCGGAAAACAACACCGAGTTCTGGCTTCAGCAAATCCTTCAAAGCTGCTATAGGAGAGTGTTTAGTCTAGCTGATCATCCCCCTTAATCTCTCGGTCCCAATCCTGCGGCATCTCTTTCCCCTTGCGAATCTCGCTGACATTATGGGACATCTGATCGTACATGGCCGCCGTACGACCTTTAGCAAAGGCCGCCGTGCGGTCTTTGCGGATACCCAAACGATCAGCATCCACAAGGTTACCGAGGTCGGCACCGAGATAAATGAACTCCCAACCGGCAGCCATCCGCTCGGTGATCATCTCTCGCACTTGAGCATAGTTGAACTCAACACTGGCGTTTTCGAAGCCATCGGTGATGATAACAAAAATTGCCTTATCCGCCCTCGCCTTCACGCGACCGATGGTGCGCCCCACAGCATCTAGTAGGGCTGTATTACCTCGCACAAAATACTCGGCCGCTGTGATGGGATTTACAGCCTTTAGATCCACGGCGTCATGCAATAACTCGTAGGCGTGGTCAAAAAGCACGGTCGTAACATGTGCTACGCCTTCTTCTTGCTGCTGCTTGCTGAGAAAGCTGTTGTAGCCTCCAATAGTGTCGGTCTCACACCCAGACATAGAGCCAGAACGGTCAAGAATGAAGACTATCTCCTGCTTCATGATTTCCCTCCCTCATGATACTTTAGCCACATTGTACCATAGGGCGACAGGCAATTGTGAGGCAATTCTGCAATATTGACAAATGGTGACGAAACAATTAGCCCTAAACTGGCAGGGATATCTATTCGGCTGCTAGAACGGTATGATTTAGACAAAGGCGCCTTGAAGATTACTGCCGCATATCACGTCGGTCCGGGAATACGCTTGCTGGTCTTTGTTGTCGGCGCCCTGGCCGGTCCTGCGATTTGAAGAATGAGAGGATGTGTCTTATGCAAGGTCTTCTGGAAACGATCAGAACGATGCCAGATATCGACGCGGATCAGCATGATGGCTCCTATGAACTGGTGAGAGAAGCGGTCAGATCTCTCTCAAAACTTTCATACGAAGACTATGATGTACCTGATTTGGATATGCTCTACTTCATGGCAATTGTAACGTGGAAAGGGGGGAGCAAGTTTCGTCTTGAAAAAATAGCGAAAAGCAACCTGCCCTCAGAAGAAAAGGAACGCCTCAGCTGTATTTTTGAAAGCGTGGTATACAAGGCCAAGGCGAGCTTCTATTCAAACGCGGTTGGCGACCGCTGGTCAGTTGGCATGTTCGGAACGGGCTTCTACACATTCAAAGGAGCAAACAAGGCTAGTGCCGCCAAATTCATCCGACTGTGTGTGGATCTGGCCGAAGAGACGAACGAGGAACAGATGTTGAACACGGCGGAAACCGTGCTGAAGTATGGCATTGCGGGGATGCAAGCGGCGTCTGCTTCTGTAATCCTGCACTGCCTGAAGCCCACTGTCTTTCCCGTGCTTAACAGTGTAGCCATTGCTCCAGGGACATTTTTACCAAAGTCAGGGATAACTCTCAAGAAGCCGGGGGAGCTCGTCCACTATGCCCACAATGTGCGAGAGATCAAGAAGTTTCGCGACAGTTATTGTGAGTTCCGAAACTATCGTGCGTTGGATATAAAGCTCCGGGATGCTCCTGAGATCGGCCCGCAGCCAAAGGACCTAACTAAACCATATGTAGAGCCAGATGACAGGAAGTGCATGGATACACCTATTTCCATAACCGAAGAGCAGTGGTATGAAATGTATCGCTCGGACACCGTGTTTAGGCCCGCTGACCGAGAGTTGATAGAGAAGATTCATGACCTGGGTGACGAGGCATCAACGCCTCAACTGGCAGAAAGGGACGGGAAAGATCCTTCTGCATATATCAAGCTGGTGGTATTGCTGGCTAGGCGTGTCGCTCATTATACGGGCTGTGAAGTGCCTCAAGGGCAGGATGGGTCTGAGCGATGGTGGCATGTCCTATTCTTGGGCAGCTGTTTGGAGAATGGTCATTTTTACTGGCGACTACGCCCCGAGCTGAAGAACGCATTAGCTAGGCATCTGATAAGCGAACCCAAGGGACGCCCATACAAAAGATATGAGAGGGATAGCTTTTTGGATGAGGTATTTTTCAGCGAAGAAAGCTACGACACTTTGGCAGGCCTTCTTTCAATAAAGAAGAGTGTCATTATTCAAGGGCCTCCTGGTGTTGGCAAGACCTTCATAGCGAAACGGTTAGCCTACTCCATTATGGGTGAGAAGGACGACAGTCGCATACAGACGATCCAATTCCATCAGAGTTACTCGTATGAGGATTTTGTCATGGGTTACAGGCCTGATCCCGCAGGGTTCAGTCTGAGACATGGTGTCTTCTACCGATTCTGCAAGAGAGCCGAACAGGATATAGGCAGAAACTATTATTTCATCATCGATGAGATCAACAGGGGCAACCTCAGCAAAATCTTTGGCGAAGTGTTCATGCTGATTGAAGCGGATAAGCGCCAGCTCAGTTATGCTGTGCCACTTACCTATACTGAGGAACTTTTTTACGTCCCTGCCAACGTATACATCATTGGCACTATGAACACAGCCGATCGCAGTTTGGCCATGATCGACTACGCGCTGCGCCGCCGGTTCACGTTCTTTGAGATAAGGCCCGCCTTCGACCACCCGAGCTTCCGTGGATACTTGGAGCAGGCGGCGGGAGAACTAGCTGGGGGGATTATTGATAGGATAAAATCGCTCAACAGGGCCATAGAAAATGACATCAGTCTTGGGCGCGGTTTTGCCGTTGGCCACAGTTATTTCTGCCCGACTCAAGGCACACTGAGCCATGATGACTACCGGAGGGTCATTGAGTTCGAAATCATCCCACTGCTCTCGGAGTACTGGTTCGATGAGGCGAGCAAGGTCAACGAGTGGAAGAGTAATCTCTTAGGTGGATGAGCACATGATACCAGTGCGCAATATCTATCACATGCTGGCCTATGCTTGGGAGAACACCGTCCTTCGGGATGCAGATAAACAGCTGGAGAGGGAGGCTTTTGACAACATATATAATCTGCTGACCTCTCTGTTGCTGATAGGTGTGGGTCGCCTAATCCGGCAGGGGTTCTTGAAGGGATACGAGCTGCACGTTGAGGACACAAACACTCTGAGAGGCCGACTAAGCATGAAGGACATTGCCAGCGGTCGCCACATTAGTAAGCGCCACCTGACGTGCTGTTTCGACGAATTCACGGATGATATTATTATGAATCAGATCCTCCGTACTACTCTTGGCGTCCTCACAAGGTGTGCCGCGCTCGAACAGCGGTACAGGCGAAGCTGCGCAGAGTTCAACCGGCACTTCTCCGGTGTGGGTGAAGTTGATCTCAGCAACCTGGCGTGGAATCGACTACTCTACAACGGACAGAGTCAGAACTACAGAATGATTGTTGGCATCTGCGAGCTCCTTCACAACGGGCTTATACCTAGGGAAGAACAAGGGAGAGTTACTTTTGCCAGCTACATCAAGGACTCCGCTATGGCAAAACTTTACGAGAGATTCATTCTTAACTTTTACAGAGTGGAACTGGCAAGTTATCGCGTGTATTCCGGGCATATTCCTTGGGATCTTAGTGCGGGTTCAGACAATAGCCTCCTGCCTGTAATGAAAACAGATATCGAAATAGAAGGAAGTGGGACAAAGCTCATCATTGACACCAAGTATTACCAGCAAGCGCTAGTTGCTTTTTACCGAAGCGAAACCAGAACTCTCATATCAAACAATCTCTATCAGATCTTTGCCTATGTCAAGAACGACCCTTATCCCGGCGTGAAGAAGGGCATGTTACTGTACCCAACAGTGGATTATGACTTACACGAAACCTATGAGATGAGCGGCAATGAGATTATTGCCGCTACAGTTGATTTGGCTGCGCCATTTGAGAAGATACGATCCAGACTGCTGGGGCTAGCTCCTTCTCTCAGGCCAGCGGCATTGGGGCGTCCTTACAGCATCTAAATGGTAGATCTCGCTACCGGCATGGGAATACATCGCCGATGGATACGGATTTGACTACGATGACAACTCAGGTCGCATCGTTCGGCTGCAGGAAAGGCCGTAGGGGTTTTTGCATCTGCCGCCCCTAGAAGCCGACCCCCTCATCTGCTCACTTCAAAGCGCAACCGCACCTTGGGCAGCTACCTTTGCCAAGATAACTATGTCCGGAGGGCAAGCCCAGGGTTTAGGAGGACACAGAGCATATATGAAGAGAATACCTAACCCAAACTGCAGAAGGGTCCGCGGCAGCCACGTTTTGGCTGTTACGTGCGCGCGCTGCAAGACTCTTATTGCTCACTACCAGAAAGTGGGATAAAGTAACTTCGTGAAAATGTATAACGAGCGCATCATCGACGGCGCGATAGATTTTTCTCAGTACCACGGGGCTCTCTTCTGCCCGAGCCGCAAGGAGAGGATTGCCACACTTTGTATGACCAAAGCAAATAGATAGCAAGGGGGCATCCGCATGGCGCGGCAACGGACGTATTGGAAAGTAGTCCTGACGGTTCTGGTGCTGATTATTAGCATACCGATACTCGCGTTTGGCTTCTTGGTCCTTAACGATAGCCTAGCACGGGAGTACCTGCATTGGGCTACAAGCGTGGTCCCCGCCGACCTAGATTTTGATGACCCCTTTGCCCCACCCATGCCCCTCATAAGCGCCGGAGATATTCATATCGAGGCAGGCTTAGGAACGATCAGCTGGATGGACGGCGGCCGCATGATTGAGGGAGATATGTTCATGAACACGCCTCAACTGGCCAGATGGCGAGAGCTAAGGGCTGGCAGTATCCCTTTAGGGACCGCGGTGACTATCCTCTTCCCCGAGCCTACGAGGCGCATAGAGCTTAGCCGCTGGCGATTCGGCAAAGAAGTGTAGAGTCAAATTATCCCCAATGAACACTCCTTCACGCCTGAGAGACGCGGCACGCACATATTTGGTATTCACGCCTCTTTTTACGGGGATGCACAGGGGAATCGTAGCGGCGGCGGACACTACGCCTTTATCCTGCGGGTGAGATAATACTCTTTGCGGCCAAAGCCCATGGGAGCAGAAAGGAATGAACCCTCAGAGCAGGCCCGCGGAATACAACGAGTGCCCCATAAGTACAAAGTTTGTAACTACTCAGGCCGCCAGCGTAATAGATGCTCTTTAGATTCCAGCGGGAACAAAAGGCATACCAAGGAAGGCGTCGCGGATTGCCCCAACACCAGGACGGAGTTCTTCTTGACAGTGGAAATGTAACCCCTGATTCGGCAGAAAATCTGAGCCCCCTGCCAAGTGCGAAAGCCACCGGAGATCTTCTCTTGGACTTTCATCATGCGGATATCGCGTTCCGCTTGGTTGTTATCGAAAGGGATGCGAAAGTCGTACATGAAGTCTAGCGTCTCTTGGCGGTAGTTATCCAATCGCTCCACTAGGTTCCTAGCTTTAGTCTTTTTAGTTCTGCCCCGTTTGCCCTTGGGCCTTTCCTCGATTACTAAGGGGGTTTCTTCGTGTCCGAGAGCGATGATGCGGCTATAGTGTGCTTCGAAATCCATTAGCTGCGCTAGTTCTAGGTGGGTCTTCCCGTTCTCCTTTTGTTTATCCACCGCCACCTTGATGGAAAGGAGTAGGTCTTTCATCTGCCTCGCCCAAGCTTGGCTGTCGTTTTCAACGATAGCAGTCAGCTCCCGCAGGTGATGGGCATTACAGAGGGAATGGCCACAGGGGTATTTGAAGTAAGGTTTCCAGTGGTCGTGCTTGGCGATGCCTTGGTATCCGGGCAAGATCCCCATCTCGTCCATGGCTTCAGAGCCACGCTTGGGTTGAATGCTGTAACAGGTCAGGTCTGACGTGCTGGCCGTGTGCAGAAAGCCAGGTTTCCCCGGCCACACGGGAGCCGGTCTCATCGCAGTGAATGACCGCAGTGCTTAACAGCCCCTGCTTGATCGCCTGCTCGGTGTCGGTCAGAGCCTCACTGCAGACTTGGTTAGCGGCCAACAAGGTGCCCTCACTGATCGGTTGCCCGAACAGGTCCGCAAACAGTTCCCGGAGCCGGTCGTAGGGAAGGAGCTGGTACTGGTTGAGATAGACGGCTAAGGCTTGGACCTCGGGGCCGTACTGCACCGGCTGGGTCACTTTTTCAGGGAATGAGGCCTTGTTGCAGGTGCCGCAGGCCTGGCAGGTCTTCTTCTGTACCCGGTGTTCGGTGACCAAAAGCTTTAAGGGAGGGAGGTCAAACACCTGGCGTCTTTCGTAGTTGTCCACGTCTTGATCTGGGAGGTGGATGCCGCATTCCTGGCAGCAATCTACCTTTTCAGGGTATGACCGGGATGTCCCTTTTGGCCGCCGCTTTTCTTGCCGCTTTTTCCCCTGAGGCTGTTGGTTTTCTTCTTGAAGCCGTCGCTAGACGGAGGCTTGTTAGAGTTCCTGCTGTTCTAATTGAGCCGGTCTTCTAGTTCTTTGACCCTAGCTTCTAGGACAAAGACTTGGGGCTGAAAGCTTGCTAGCAGGCCTTCCACCAAGGCTACTACCGCTTCGGGTCCCTGGCGATAAACGGCTAATATCTCCTCCCGTTTCACTGAAGATCACCCCCAGGCAGGTGTTTGACTAGGGGATATAGGTAAACGGCTTTGACGGGAATCTTAAGCTTGTGGCAACGGTCGTTACGGCTACGGCCCTTGGTCAGGCCGACGTAACGCCAGAAGGTCTCCAGAAGGAGCAGGCCATGGCCGTACTTCTCTTGCCAGTCCCCTCGTATGCGGCGGCAGATCTTGCCTAAAAGATGGCTGGCCAGATGTGGTACCTGTATCCAAGGGAGTATCAGAAACCGAGTGTTGTTGGTAAGATAGGGCAGATGATCTATGCGGGTCTTTTTGTCCCAGCCCATGAAATCATCCCGGGCGGCACAGCTCCAAGCGGCAGAACCAAACAACAGGTCTAAAGGGAAGAAACGCCTGTGGCTTCCCCTGCCGTGAAGGTCGTTCAAACTAGCCGTATCTCTGTCTAAAACCGGGACGTAATATTCATTTTGCCGCTAACATTGAACCCCCTAGCTATAAGGGTTGCGCATCGTTATACATTTCGGGAACTCAGGTTGGGGTACAGCCGCTCCCCAAGTTCCTGATCAGACAGTTCTTCGACCGCACGCCAGTCAAGCCCTTTCGCTCGTGCAAGCCGAAGAATTTTAATCACAGTCGGGCGTGACATCCCCGCACTCGCTGCAATCTGGCTGTGGTTGCGTATAAGGTTCTGCAATCGTAAAGCCTCTCTGTAGTTGGTCATTTGATGACCAACTTGGATGTATTTGTGCCGCCAATACGACACATAACTCCGATACTACTACAGATTTTAGGTGTAAAGCCACGCCGACGATACTGGCAAATTTTAGCGGCGCAGGTGCAAAATCTCTACGGCTCAAATGTTAAATCAGGGGCGACGTATTCAGCAAGTACTTCTCGATGAACTCGATACGATAGAGCTCTTTGTATCGCCCGAACACGGGCGGTTGCTTGGTGAAATCACTAGCAAACAACAGGATATCTACGAGTCGCTCCTGATTGAGCCACCCTCGTTATAAATTCCGGGAATGTAGGCTCCAATGTGAGGTGGCGTGGCTGGCGCTATTCACGCAAGCACCGCTGCATTCGCTTGATCAAGCAAATACAGCGGTGCACGCCCAAGTCCTGCTGTCTCAGGATAGCTGGTACAAAACCGCCTGAGACTAGGTTTCGCTCTCGAGCCAGCGGAGAGCGGTTTCCGCAAGCAAAGTGCTTCCCACCCAAAACACACTTTCGTCGAGGTCAAACTTTGGGTGATGGTGCGGATATGCTTCTGGCCCCTGCTTCACCGAACCAAGGAAGAAGAAAGTTCCCGGAGCCTCTTTCAGGAAGTACGCCATGTCTTCTCCGCCCATGGTGGGGCTATCGAGAGCAACTACATTGTGATGTCCGACAACTTCTTCGGCTATGCCTTTGAAGAACTGCGTGAACGGCTCATCGCATACTACAGGTGGATATCCGTATGTGTACTCAAGCTCGCATCTGCCTCGCATGCTGATCGCTACTTGGCTAGCCAGCTCACCGATCCTCTTGGAGATGTTCTCCCTGTCTGCCTCTTGAATGAAGCGGGCCGTTCCCAGCATGTCCACCTTCTCCGGTATGATGTTGTATGCTGTCCCACCCTGAATCTTGCCTATCGTAATGACTCCGGGATTAGTGGGCTTAAGCTCACGGCTGATCAACGTTTGTAGGGCCTGGATGATGGAGGCGCTTATCATGATTGGATCCACCGTAGTATTAGGCATGGCTCCATGACCGCCCTTGCCCCAGACAGTCATCTTGAAGCTGTCTAGGCAAGCCATGATCGCGCCGCGCCCAATGCCAACCTGTCCACTCTTGACCTCCTTGAAAATGCCGCCAACATGTAGGCCTATGATCGCGCCGACCGCGGGATCTTTCATGACTCCCTCTGCAATCATCGGCTTTGCTCCTCCTGGGCCTTCCTCAGCAGGCTGAAAGAGGACTTTCACTTGGCCAGGTAGATCGGCCGACATCGCGTGAAGGACTTTGGCAGCACCTAGGGCCATCGCGATGTGGGCATCGTGCCCACACGCATGCATCATGCCTTTGTGGGTCGAAGTAAACGCCAGACCAGTCTCTTCCTCGATGGAAAGTGCGTCTATGTCAGCCCGGATTCCAAAGGTCTTGCCAGGTTTGCGTCCGGTAATCAGTGCGACGACACCGTGCCCACCAACATTTCTCTTATACGGGATGCCGA
>Ga0209413_1000064_pt1 | contig 19111 bp, 18 predicted proteins | sample JTO22cmmetaG_FD_184157 | JGI IMG/M metagenome (GOLD analysis project Ga0209413, IMG submission 184157) | Freshwater bacterial and archeal communities from Indian Creek, Illinois, USA - JTO22cm metaG (SPAdes) (version 3) | ecosystem: Environmental > Aquatic > Freshwater > Unclassified ...
GAACATGAGTGGGCAATCGTTAAGCCCTTGCATTTCCTCACTCCATGCCACTTGCCGACACGACCTAGCACGAGATACAGAGTGCGGAATATAATTAGCAATCAGTGGTCTCCCCAGTATGATGCTCTAACAAAAGTTCTAACAAAAGTTCTAACGGAAGCCAGCCAAGAGGGGCATAAATAAGCCAAACACGCGTTCGTAATAGGCGCATAAACCATTGATATTGCTGATTCTAGCCAAGCCCACCCGAGGAGGACTCACACCCCTCGCTTGACTGGCAGTCAAGCGGTCAGCGGTTCGATCTCTTTATGCTTCACCGAAACAACTAGCAATGCCAAGGATTCTCATTCACAGGCATTTAGGGTTCATCGCAGTTTGACTACAGCTTTTTTCGCACTTTTTTAGGAAGTACCTTTCGAGTAGATCCCCCGACCTCGGCTATGCGCGGGGACATGGTGACATTTTCTCAGTCCGCTTACAGGGTGACAATATCTCAGTCCGACGACACATGTTGTAGAAGTCCGTTGACTTTAGCAAGTAGGGGTGTATAATTGTTTTAACTGAATAAGATCCTTCAGGGGTTGGTGAGAGGGGATACCCTCGATTCCGCACCGGCGGTGATGGCCGAATAGCCTAAGCCCGCGAGCCGCAAGGCAGATCCGGGGAAGTTCCGGAGCCGACAGTATAGTCTGGATGAAAGAAGGACAAATGGGTCTCTTTGATTTTGAGGCCTGGTTGTATCCGTATACCCTTGGGGATTCTATCCTCAGGGGTTTTTGTTTTGGAGGTTGCTATGTGGAGTGAATCTGATCAACGTTTTATGGAACGAGCTCTCAAACTTGCCGCACTGGCTAGGGGGCGTACTTCTCCTAACCCTATGGTAGGGGCGGTGGTTGTGAAAGACGGTGCAATAGTGGGCGAGGGCTACCACCCCAGAGCAGGTGAACCTCATGCAGAGGTGTTTGCTCTGGAAGCTGCAGGTGACCTAGCACATGGCGCCGATATTTACGTTACTCTCGAACCCTGCAACCACTTTGGGAGAACTCCCCCCTGTACTAGGAAGATTATAGCCGCGGGAATCAAGCGGGTGGTTGCAGCCCATCTTGACCCTAACCCTCTCGTGGCTGGCAATGGTGTCAGGGAACTGTGTGCGGCCGGGTTAGTTGTTGAGGTAGGACTAAAAGTAGATCAGGCGCGCCTGCTGAATGAAGCCTTCATAACCTATATGACAAAGGGCAGGCCCTTTGTGACTGCCAAGTGGGCCATGACCCTTGACGGTAAGATCGCCTGTGCCAGTGGAGACAGCCGCTGGGTGTCGGGGCAGAGCTCACGTCAGTGGGTGCATGAGCTACGCAACGAGGTAGACGCGTTAATGGTAGGAGTGGGGACGGTGCTCGTTGATGACCCCCTGCTCACCACCAGACTCCATGGTAGCTCCAATGTCCGCGACCCCATCAGGGTCATTCTGGACAGTCATTTACGTACCCCAGCTAACGCCCGGGTGTTTCATAGTGGCTCACATACCCCTACCTGGATTGCCTGCCTTGACACAGTGGACCACAAGTTAAGCCCTCTAGCGACTGTCCCCAATGTGGAGATTTTGCCACTACCCGCATACGGCGATAGCGTGGACATTTGTGCGCTGCTCTCTCTCCTTGGGCAAAGAGGGGTGACCCACGTGTTACTGGAGGGCGGAGCCACTCTTAACTACGGCGCGTTTTCCCGGCAGGTGATAGATAAGGTTGTCTGCTTCGTCTCTCCCAAAGTCGTGGGTGGCGCATCAGCTCCATCGCCTGTAGGCGGTGACGGACTGCGCGAAATGAGTATGGCCTGGCCAATTGATATATGCCGAATCGGTCAATTGGGAGAAGACACGGTTATCGAGGGCTATCTGAGGAGGAACAAATGTTTACCGGATTAATTGAGGCTATTGGTAAGGTTCTTGACGTGCGGCTCAGCGGGCGAGTAAGCGAACTCACCGTAGAGCATCCCCCATCATTTGCTCATGTTCGACTGGGCGATAGCATTGCCATCAACGGAGTATGCTTGACCGTAAGCCGATTTTCTACGACACAGCTTATCTTTGACCTAATGCCTGAAACCATTCGCAAGACCAATCTGCATAAGCTCAATCGCGGAAGTCACGTCAACATGGAGCGGGCACTGGCTCTGGGAGATAGGCTGGGGGGACACCTCGTCAGCGGCCATATTGATGGGGTAGGGAAGGTTAGTGGTATACGAAACGAGGGCAACGCTGTCGTTTTCAATGTACAGGCTCCCCGTGAGATGAGCAGTTATCTTGTACGCAAAGGTTCCGTGGCCATAGATGGTATTAGCCTCACAGTTGGCGACACTACACCTGAGGGGTTTTGGGTTTCAATTGTTCCCCACACACTCTCGGCAACAGCACTACAGCACCGGCATGTGGGCGACGAGGTAAACCTTGAAGCGGATATCATCGGCAAGTACGTGGTCGAACATCTCGCGCGCAAAGGTGCGGCCCGGGGAATAAGCATGGACTTTCTACGGCAACATGGTTTCTAGCAGGGAGGCAATTCTATGGTTCAGGTACACTTTGCGAGCATCGAGGATATTCTAGAAGAACTTAGGCAGGGAAGACCTATGGTCGTGGTTGATGATGAGAACCGTGAAAACGAGGGTGACCTTGTGGCGGCAGCCGAAGGAGTGACTCCTGAGACCATCAACTTTATGATTACCCATGGGCGTGGCCTAGTCTGCCTAACTATCACTGAGGAGCGGGCCGATGAGCTGGGGCTTGAACCCATGGTTGTGGATAACCGCGACCCCATGAAGACGGCCTTTACCGTATCTATAGATGCCCGTGAAGGTACCACTACTGGCATATCTGCCTTTGAACGTGCGCTGACCATCAGGAAAGCCCTTGATCCTGACACTAGGCCTAGCGACTTTAACAAACCAGGACACATCTTTCCTCTTAGAGCTAAGCACGGCGGGGTGCTCAGGCGGGCAGGACACACCGAAGCCTCGGTAGATCTCGCCCGGCTCGCAGGGCGATACCCAGCGGGCGTAATCTGCGAAATTATTAATGATGACGGAACCATGGCAAGATTACCAGACCTTGTGGCGTACTGCGCAAGACATAATCTCAAGATTTGCACCATCGCAGATCTCATTGCCTACCGCAGAAAGAAGGAGAAGCTGGTATACCGGGTAGCCGAGGCCCACCTGCCTACCCAACACGGTGAATTTGATCTCAAGGTATACCGCAACGACATAGACGATTTTCTACACCTTGCTATAGTCAAGGGAGAACCGGGGGGCGACCGACCTACCTTGGTGAGGGTACACTCCGAGTGCCTGACCGGAGACGTGCTAGGGTCTCTGCGTTGTGATTGTGGCGGCCAACTGGGACAGGCCCTGAAAAACATTGAGAAAGAGGGTAGCGGGGTTGTCCTATACCTTCGGCAGGAGGGCCGAGGCATTGGTCTTGAGGCCAAGATCAAGGCATACGCACTGCAGGAGACAGGTATGGACACCGTAGAGGCGAACCTTGCGCTGGGGTACCCCGCCGACCTCCGAGACTATGGCGTCGGCGCTCAAATACTTACCGATCTAGGGGTGAAAAGGTTACGCCTCATGACCAATAACCCCAGCAAGTTAAATGGCCTGCAGGGGTATGGTCTGGAGATTGTAGAGAGAGTACCTATCGTGATGGACGACGTAGAAGATAACTGGCGTTATCTTTCCACCAAAAGAACCAAGCTCGGCCACATGCTAGCAGCAGACATTGAAGGGAAGGTGCAAGATGAAAGTCATTGATGGTCATCTCATTGCCACAGGAACCAAATACGCCATTGTCATCGGACGTTTTAACGAATTCATCACTAACAAGCTCCTTGGCGGAGCGGTGGATTGCCTCGTACGCCATGGGGCAAGCGAAGACGATATCACCGCGGTGTGGTGCCCTGGTGCCTTTGAAATACCACTGGTAGCCCAGCGTCTCGCGGAGAGCGATAATTACGACGCTATTATCTGCCTTGGAGCCGTAATCCGCGGTGCTACCCCACACTTTGAATACGTGAGTGCCGAGGTATCCAAGGGTGTGGCCAGAGTAGGCCTCGATAATGACCTGCCCGTGATTTTCGGAGTACTCACCACCGACACTATAGAGCAGGCTATTGAAAGGGCTGGTACCAAGGCGGGAAATAAGGGTTGGGAGGCCGCCCTTACAGCCATAGAAATGACCTCCCTGCTGCCTAAGTTGTAGAACTGTTCTTTATTCTACCCATCCCACCGTTCACCGCAGCTTTTACCAAACGGTAGCCACACCTGAGCAGGTTCTCCCATCTTTCTTTAATCAGATCTTGTAAAAATAGCATTGCTTATAAGGGAGTGCATTTTGCCAATGATGGACCGTTTTGAGCTTCAGTGAGTTGTGGCAGATTTTATCTTTCTTAGTGAAGTTTCTCAAAAAATTCTCACTTTAACCTTTTAGTGCATTTCTTAATCTCTTAACGTCATGCAAAAGAGGGGGTACAATTGAGAGTGTGTTAGGGGATAAGCAGTTACCGCTATCCCATGATGCTAAGAAGAAGGCGGCGTGTGTCGGCCGGGGATTACCGTAAGCCGTGTCCTGGGGCACATTTTGATGGTAGTTGAGGGGAGAGTTTTGTTTCTTAAGGACGCTTCCCCTTATATACTATGCGTTAGTTCTTAGAGCACGTAATTGCGTGCGCCTGACTGTTGAAACTCCCGAGGGTGCAATTTTGACAGCAACGGCGGGGAAATTACGCGCAGCGAGCTGATGCGAACAGGTGTTTGCAGTCAAAAAACCATTGCATTTCCTCACTCCCTGACATTGCCCGACACTGACCGACATGAGATGCAACGTGCGTCAACCAACTCGTAATCAGTGGGTCCGGGGTTCGAATCCCTGATGGCGCACCAGCAATCACAAGGCTCTCTGGGTCAAGCATAGGACCTTAACGGGAGGGTTTTCGTTTCGCCGTAGCGGCAGAGGAGCAACTGTGTCGAGGTGCCGAAAAGGTGCCGAGGGGTCCAAAATGCGCCTTAGTCACAGGGTGTCTCACTACAAAATAACGTGCAATATCAAGGCTCTATCTATAACTACAGGGCACAACCGAACGCTTGTTTCTATTTCGTAATCAGCAGGTCAGGGGTTCAAATCCCCTCATCGGCTCCAGTGTTATCAAGGCTCTCTGGGTTTTTGCCCGGAGAGCTTTTTAGCGTTTTGACAGCAACCAGCTAAACTAGAGCTTTTGAAAACTGCCGACCGAGTCTAAGAATGGTATTCATGACCTTGGCTGCAGACTGTTTAATCTCGGGCATAACATGGCTGTATGTGTTTAGCGTTAGGGTTATGTCGGATTGCCCAAGTGACTCCGAACAACCTCCTGTGTCTGAGCACATGGATGTTAGCGCGTTTGAGGGTTGTCTTCGCCGCCAGATCAGGCAACTTGCGCTCCACGCTGCACTGCTGTAAAGGTGTTCCCGCGTTGGAGGTGAAAATTCAGACCGAATCTACATAGAGGCTTCAAAGCAAGAGGATCTCTTTCATTTGTGATGCCCGCCATTGTCGAAATATTGTTGTTAAGTGAGCGGCGGGGATACAATGGGTCTACCGCTATCAATTTTTGGGCGTCGGATCAGAGGTTGACGGATTGTGACAGGAGTTTCTTCGCGGATGAGACCTCATGCTGTGCCATTTATGAGTCCGGTGGCGGAGGTGTTGTGATCGCCATAGCCCGTATTAACTTTTAGCTGCAATTCTCCGCCCTTCTATTTTGTCAAACACAAGACTTCCCCTCCTGCTTGATGAATGGAGGTTATTCGCCTAGTCCTAGAATTTTGTTTTGGCATCAAAAATCATGATGTGCGTAGTGTGCGCTGTGCAGGAAAAGCGCCGCATCTGTGGAATTGAGTCAACAAGCAAACACTGGAGAGAATGCAAGGAAACATGGGAATATGACAATGGCTTGCGGAGAATGCGGACTGCACAACTTTGCAGTAAGCTTTACTGACGACGATTATATGCGCTGATACTATTAGGACGTAAGCACTATCGTCGGTGAGGGATTCCCGCTAGTACAGGCCGGTACCAGAAGGGGCCGACCCGGCACTATGACAAATTGAGCCTCCCACGGGGTTGAGATGCTGCATATTGGTACCTTACCGCTGGTTCTGCGTGTATCCCTTGGTGGAGACGGCGGGAGTTTGTCAGAAGGCAAGCTCGAGATTGTGACACTTGAGCGCAGCGTCAGTCGCATCGAACTTGTGCTTAAGAGGCGCGAAGCCCACATGAACGGGTGAGATGTTTCTCTCAACGGCAGTCGCTTGGTTAGGCGACTGCGCGCTGGTGCAGGCTCGCGCCTTGCGAAGCGTTTAGCCATAACAGGGAATGCGAAATGACCACCAACGAGGTCGCAGTTGCTTTCGCTGAGATAAGGCAAAAGGGAATTAGTGAACATAAGGGGGACATCAACATGATACATCGAAGCAGACAGTTGTGGTTCTTGGCGCGCGTCCTAATTGCCATGTTCCTCATCACGTCATATGGGATGCAATTTGCTGATTTGGTTGGGCTTGACGCTCATGCCAGCAGACCTATTTCACTTGTGGTCTTGGGCAGACCCTTGGTGAGTGAGGTGGCACCAGTCACGCAGGCAGGCCGCCTGTTGGTGCCGTTTCGCGCTATAGGCGAAGCCCTAGGGGCCACAGTAGAGTGGCAAGACAGGACTAGTAGTGTAGTACTAGAGCTAGGTGGGACACGTGTCATCCTTCGCATAGGAGAGAGTCGAGCCACTGTCAATGAGCGCGTGGTACAGCTAGATGTGGCCTCTTCGGTGCGTCAAGGGCGAACCATGGTGCCACTGCGTTTCGTCAGCGAGGCATTGGGATTCCGCGTGGCTTGGGATGAGGCAAACGCAACAGTGACGGTTGGCAGTGCCCTGCCGCAAATCGCTTCGCTAACGGTTGCTCCCGCCGCTGTGTATCGGGGCCAACAGGTAAACATAGTGACTGTGGCCAATGACCCCGACGGTGACAGCCTGACGTACGTGTATGAAGTGAGCGGTGGGCACATCTCCGGTAGCGGTCCCAGTGTCGTATGGCATGCCCCTGCAAAAGCAGGCGCTTATTATGTAGGCGTGCGTGTCAGCGATGGGACCGGTGGAAGCGCAAACCATCGTCTTTCCGTCTTAGTGGCTAACAGAGCACCGGTTGTTGCCAACATCACGACCAACCCCGCCAGCGTACTGCGTGCTCAACAAGTCAACATTATGGCATTGGCAAGTGACCCGGATGGCGATCCGCTAACCTTCAGCTACCGAGTATCTGGCGGCACTATCCACGGATCAGGAGCCAATGTTACTTGGGTCGCACCAAGTGCTGTGGGGACATACAGTATCACCGTGACCGTAGACGATGGTCAGGGCGGCGTCGCAGAGCATACGGTTGAAGTGCCCGTCATCAACAGCGCGCCAAGCGTATCAGCTGTCGCCGTTAGTCCCGCTAGCGTAAGTCGCGGGCAAAGCACAGCGGTCGCTGTAACAGCAAGCGACCCGGATGGCGATCCACTGACCTTCAGTTATAGCGTTTCTGGCGGCACTATCCAAGGATCAGGAGCCAATGTCACTTGGGTCGCCCCAAATGCTGTGGGGACATACAGCATCACCGTGACCGTAGCCGATGGTCAGGGTGGCACCGCAGAGCGTATCGCTGAAGCATCAGTGATTGCGACCATTGGTGACACCGTTTCGTTCGCCGACTGGGACTACAAGGTCCTGAGAGTTGAACAGCACAATACCCTGGGCACCATGTTTACTCAAAACATCGCTAAGGGAAGATACTTGGTGGCTATTGTTGAATTCAGGAATAGGGCCCTATTTGCCCGTCAAGTCGGTACGAATTGGGTTGTAGTGGATTCGTTAGGAAGAAGGTTCGATATGGATTCTTCCGCTTCGCTGGGGCATCATCACGCCTTTAGGACAGAAACATGGCATCTAGAGGACATAGGGCCTTCGTTTTCGGGGGTAGTAGCGATTGCCTTTGACATTCCGATTGACGCAAGTAACGTTATTCTTTTTCCGGGTTCTGCCAACCGAGTTGGCCCTGCAGACAATGCAAGGGGGGTGTTGCTGATTCCTCCGCGGCCACAGCCTATAGGTGTACAACCGCAACCTACACCACCTCCGGTCCCTCCACTAACTGCAGTAGGAAATATTGGTGACACCGTTTCGTTCGCCGACTGGGACTACAAGGTCCTGAGAGTTGAACAGCACAATACCCTGGGCACCATGTTTACTCAAAACATCGCTAAGGGAAGATACTTGGTGGCTATTGTTGAATTCAGGAATAGGGCCCTATTTGCCCGTCAAGTCGGTACGAATTGGGTTGTAGTGGATTCGTTAGGAAGAAGGTTCGATATGGATTCTTCCGCTTCGCTGGGGCATCATCACGCCTTTAGGACAGAAACATGGCATCTAGAGGACATAGGGCCTTCGTTTTCGGGGGTAGTAGCGATTGCCTTTGACATTCCGATTGACGCAAGTAACGTTATTCTTTTTCCGGGTTCTGCCAACCGAGTTGGCCCTGCAGACAATGCAAGGGGGGTGTTGCTGATTCCTCCGCGGCCACAGCCTATAGGTGTACAACCGCAACCTACACCACCTCCGGTCCCTCCACTAACTGACATAGGAAGTATTGGGTACACCATTTCGTTGGACTTGCAAGGTGAGAGGCAATGGGAACTGGTGTCTGCATTTCGATTCCTGGCAGATGGACAGGAGAACAGATCTCAAGGCTGACTTTGTGGTGAATGATCGAATCACACGCATTGAGAAGATTTCGCCGTCAAGATATAGAGTGCAACCTTGGACAACCTGGAAGATAGAATTCATCACAAATACGCAAATTCCTTTTGATGGAGCGGATGTCTACAATCGATTTAGCACAGCAGTAAGAAAAGCAGTCGCCACTGCACCTAGTAGCCCGTCGAATCCTAATACCAGTGCTGACACCCTTGGACCTGGAGAGTTTTGGTGCAGGGGCAAGACAGATTCGCGCCAAAGAAGGCCCACGAGTTATGGCGACGCTGCGCAATCTTGTTATCAGTCTGTGCATTCGACTTCACAATGTAAAAAACATTCAGGCGCTGCGCGCGTGTAGTCGAAGACTGGAAAATACATTGCAGCATGTGGGATTATAGGTGGTTGTGCCTATGAGTTCTGGCTTTGACTAATCCCTGGGAAGACCGCATAGGTTAGCGTAGATTATCATGCTAAATGTTAAGCTTAGCATTTAACATGATAGTTAAACTGGACAGTGGCTATCTTCCATGGTGACAGTTCGTAATGCGTTTTTGGGAGAGGTAGCAACAATGGTGGTTCTTCTTCGGTGAAGGCGCTCAGACGGCTTCCAGTACGCTTCTGAAACGGCTTGGCGTTAAACTCAGTAAGTTCCTCTTTGATTGCCTCATTCAACTCCCCTAGGGAGAAGAACCTCTGGTCTCTCAGAGCAGCGAGAATCCAAGGAGATATTACTCCTACGGCACCTTCTACATTTGGCTTATCTTTGGGACGTCTCACCCTAGCTGGCATAATGGCAATGCCGTAGTGTTCGGCCATCTGGGGAATTGCAGTGTTCAATGAAATTCCATTCTTGGTAGCTCATATTGATCAACGGCGTATCCCACGAGGACTTCTGAACGCCCGTCTTTAAGTTATCCGGCACCAGCATGCGGGTTACCCCACCAAAAAACTTGTAGACGTTGACATGTGCCGCAATCCAGCACTCCTGGTTCTGCGAGATAGAGGCCTCGACATAGGCATACTGGCTACTAGCTAGCACGGCTACGAAAATGGATGCGGGAATCTCTTCACTCGAATCTGTGTCAACGAAGTGCGCGGTTTGGCCAGCCCAGTCTACCTCCATCTGGTCGCCGGGCTTTCGATCAATGTGCATAGTTGCTTTCGTTTGCAGGGCAAATTCCCGGTAGTACAGGCAGAACTTGGTGTACATCAAGGGTATTTCCCCAGCGCGTCGGCACTCTTCACAGTACTCATTCCACAGCAGGCTAAGTGTCACGCCGCTTCTGGCCATTTGGGTAATTTCAGTGTTTATTGAAATTCCATTCACGATGTACCTGCTCATAGTCTGGGCGTCTGCGTAAAGGCGGCATCGCAGAGGAACCAAACAGGAGCGCATGAAGCTCCCCATTGGTTATGTCCCCCTTCAGAGGCCAACTAAGACCGACTTCTGCGGCCCGCGTCAGGACCTTGGAGACTGTGTTGCGTGAGCAGTTACAGATGGTAGCATATTTCTCTTCTTTTTACCGGCTGTTAGCAACAAAGCCAAGAAGGCGGTGAGGCAGACCATCAGGGGGTGGCGTCTGTATATGCAGACCAACCTCAGCTTGAAGGAGATAGCCGTCAAGTACAATACGGTAATACGAGGGTGGCTCAACTACTATGGGCGCTTTTACAAAACCAAGATGAAAACGGTGATTGAATGGAATTTCAATGAACACTGAAATTCCCCACCACATCAACGTGGCGCTGATAAAGTGGATACGGAGGAAGCTAAGGACTCTCCACCGGCGACAAAGATGTGCTGCACAATGGTTAAGCAACATCGCCAAGCGAGAACCTAGGCTCTTTGCCCACTGGAGTGTGCAAGGGAGTTCCCCAGTGACCAAATAACACGAGCCGGATGAGTCGAGAGGCTCACGTCCGGTTCTGTGAGGGACTGGGGGTGAAACTCCCCCGGTATACTCGGCGTTCGTTTTGGATACACAAAAAAAGGACAGTTTGCATACCAACCTATCTATGCCCATTGCACAATGCCTATGTATAATATTCCGACTGGGGGATGTGCTTTGATCAGACTCACCGGGAAATTTATCGATGTCCGCGACTGGACACTGCCTGACCAACCCTTTTTTAGACACTGGTTGCAGCCTGAGCACGAGTGGCAAAAGTTCGACGGCCCATATTATCCCGCCTCAACTCCAGCAGAAATCGAGGAAATGATTGCGAGCCGCGAAGCGGATATCGTGGGCAATTCCTTCCCCACCCCGCGCCACACCATGGCCATCGCCTGTAAGGAAACGGACAAACTCATCGGCAAGGTTTCATGGTACTGGCAGGGGGAGGAAACTAACTGGCTATGCGTTGGCGTCAGTATTTTTGACCCATCCTACTGGGGTCGCGGCCTAGGCTATGAAGCGCTTGGACTTTGGACGGACTACATATTGCAGGCTAATCCTGCCCTTGTTCGCATCGGGCTGGCCACTTGGTCAGGGAACACCCGCATGCTACGCCTCGCGGAAAAGCTAGGCTTTAGGCAAGAGGCCTGCTTCCGCAAGGCCCGCATAGTAAATGGCCTCTACTACGACGGCATGGCCTACGGTGCCCTACGAGAAGAGTGGGAACAGCTCTACCCGCAGGGGTTTGCGGCCCACCTGCTCGTCTCGCACACGTTGTAGGTGCCCCCCTGAGCGCAAAGCAGAATACACCGCTGCGAGCCGAGAGAAAGGCAGAAACCGAGGTTTCTGACACAGGAGAGCGGGGCGACAGCGGGCTGAGGAGATACAAGCTGATGTTAAAGCAAAAACTAAAGACCATTAAGCGTGCCTTGTGGCTTGGCTGCCGCGCTGCCCCGGCCGAAGTTAGACTTCTGCTTGTGCTGAACCTACTATTGGGCGTTGCCCCCATAGTGATACTTTACACAAGCAAGATCGTGATCGACGAAGTAACACGACTTGCGGGTGGGCAGGAAAGTGGGCTCTTGGCCCACTTAGGATCGCTCCTCCCGCAGGCCATAGTAGCGTTTGTCGTGTTTATCTTCATTATGGACACTGTCGGGACAGTTCGCGGACTACAGATCGATAACTTCCGCGATCGCGCTGGTGGGGAGGCCCGCCGACAACTGCTGGCTAAGGTCGCCGGCTTCGACGATATTTCTATTTTTGAGAGCCCAGAGGCCCTAAACACATTGCAACTGGCAGAAAAAGGGGTGGACCATCTCTGGCGCTTAGTCACTGCCATTGGGCGCATGCTCATTGGCCTTTTTGCCTTTGTGCCTGCGTTCGTGCTTACGGCTGCCATCGCCTGGTGGGTGCCGCTTGCGCTCTTTCTCACCGCGTTGCCAGCGGTGGTCGTTGTAGCACGGGTTGAGGATTTTAGTTGGGACGTAGAGGAATCGCAATCTGAGAATGTGCGGTACATGAAGCTATATGAGCGCATTCTCCTGACCGAGATTTATGCGAAGGAAGTGCGGCTGTTCCAACTACCCGCTTTCTTTCTCGGGCATTGGAACGTGCGGTTTAGTGCCATGTTTTCGGCGATGAAGGCAGCACGTTCCCGCGGCACATGGATGATCGTGGGCTGGTCCGTCGTTGGCGTTTTTGGAGCAGCTATCCCCTACGTTTTCGTTGTTGACGGAGCGCTCCGCGGAGCCTACACCATCGGTGATTTGGCCTTGTTCGCGGGCTTAATCTTCCAAGTGCGGCGCAGTCTCGAGCTAATGATCTTTGAAGGGGGGGACCTATACCAAGCGGCACAAGGCGTGGGCCCCTTGTTCAATGTCCTTGACATGAAGTCCGCATTAGCTAGCGAGCCAGTCCCTCAGTGTAGCTTAGAAACTAGAGTACCCGGCATTCGCTTTTCGCATGTTTCATTTAGCTATCCCACTAGCGATCGGACTGCTTTACAAGAGATCAACCTGTCCATAAACCCTGGAGAAACAGTCGTGCTTGTCGGCGAGAATGGTGCCGGGAAGACGACGTTAACGAAGTTACTGTGCCGCCTCTACGACCCGAGCCAAGGCGAGATTACTTGGAACGGCGAGAACATTCGGTCGCTTGACGTAGGGGAGCTACGCGAACGGATTGCGGTTGTCTGTCAGGACTATGCGCACTTCCCGGTTACCGCGCGCGAAAACATTGGGTTTGGAGACCTATCGCAGATGAAGAATGATGTCACGCTCTTGACTGTGGCTAGGGAAGTCGGCCTAGACAGGCTAGTGGAAGAACTTCCGGCAAGCCTAGACACGCCGCTAGGTACAATGCTTGAAGGAGGCACCGATCTCTCCTCCGGGCAGTGGCAACGCCTTGCCCTAGCACGGGCGCTACTTCGCCAGCCTAAAGCTCAACTGATGATTCTAGATGAACCAACGGCAGCTATCGACCCCCAGAGCGAACACGAAGTGCTGGCGACACTGCGCCGCCTAGCCCGTGATAAGATGGCCCTGATTGTGACGCACCGCATGTCCCTAGCGCGTAGCGCTGACCGGATACTCGTTCTAGAGCACGGTCGCATCGTTGAGCAGGGGTCGCACACAGAGCTGATGTCCGCAATGGGTGTTTACTATACCATGTTCACTCACCAAGCCAGCAGTTATCTGCCGTCCTAGGTCTCTGAAGCAAAATACGAAGCAAAAGGGACGTTGCGCCACGAAGGCTGTAACTAGCGCAAGTACAGTCTTGCTACACAAAAGATGAAGGAAGGCCCTTCGGAGTCGTCATACAGGTGGAGACTTCAAACCACCCCTAAGCTGCTGTGGGCAAAAGCCATGGTGGTGAGCGTTAGGGGAAAGTCGGGGCAGAGACTCCGCACTTATCATTTGGGGGTCATGCCTTGTTTAGATGAGTCAGAATGACGAGGCGCTGACGGTAATGCGGACGATTGACAGCGACTCTCGCTTCCCCGCGCGCGTCGCACACACTGCGCGTAGAGATCTTCTGCTCTGCTTAACCGAACAAGACCCCTACCCGGAAGAGTTATGTAAATCGCTAGAACAGTATCTGTTGTCCGTGCTTCTAGTCGCCCTCAATGAGGGAAGCTATGAATCTACAAAGACACAATGGGCTGTGGCCAAAAGCCAACTTAAAAGGGCCGCGAAAGACGCCATCCCGTCCGTCATTCAGCAGTTCGCCGCGGCTTGAGGTTAAATTTGGCGGCACGCTGCTTGCTGCTGGGACCAAAAAAGTTAAGGGGCAATTAATGTGAAGCGAACATGGTTACTGTTGCTTGTAGGTCTTATGCCTCTTTTGGCGGGGGTTGCGCTTGATGCTGCAACGCCAAGATTTTCGCAGTCTTACTCAGTTCTGCTCAGCGCAGCCCTGCTCGGCCTGTGGGGGTATCTAAGCTACAAGGTGCGACGCCCGCAGGACACGGCGCTGACACACGCAATAATGATGCAGGTTCCCGCATTTGCCGTTTTACTACTCGTGATATACCAAGTGTATGTGCAAGGCGAGTTTTGGCCAAATGCCGTTGGGATGATGACGCAGCTTTACTATCTCCCCGTAATGGCGCTGGTAGCGCGCATTGCCAGGTTGTTTTTTGATGACATTAGCTTGGGGCTGATCTTCTCAGTCGGATTCGCGGTGATGCTTGTTGCCAGCCTCGTAGGCGGGGCCATGGCGAAGGACGCATGAGCAGATGCAAAAAGTGGACTTCGGGGGCATTGCATACCTCCGTAAGCGTCAAAAAGCCCCCACCTTGCCTGTTGGCAAGATGAGGGCATAGGATGGAAAGTGTATCGTCCTAGGTGCTGGCCCTAACCCGAATCTCCGCAGGGATCGACGCTGACCACGGCAGCAGCGAATCGAGAGTAGCGGCATCTGTGAGGTCAATATTCGGCAGTTTCTCAAAGAGAAACTCCAGGTAAGCACGGGCTATAAACGGCAATGAGAATAGCTGATTAGCAGTCTAAAGTGAAAATATTTGTCCCCACACTTTTGGCAAAAACTCTTCCTTGCTCTAGGATTATCAAGGTTCTTGGGCGCAAAAACGGTCAAAAACGCAACGGAAGTGATAAACTCAGGGAAAATGGGTAAGTGACATTACTTGCGTCTCTAGCAACGAAGGCTGGCTCTATATAGCTGCAGTTATGTATTTCTACGGACAACCTGTTATCGGGTTATCCATGAGTCACCGCATGACTAGGGACTTGGTCATAAATGCCTTGGACAACGCCTACAAACATGTAGCAAGGCCCAAAAGGGTGCTAATTCACTCAGGCAGCGGTAGCCAATACTGCTCTTGCGACTACCAGGCTTACCTTAAATCGCACGGCTTTATATGCAGTATGTCGCGCAAGGGCGATTGCTGGGACAACGCACCCATGGAGGCCTTTTGGGGGAAGATGAAGACCGAATGGTTGGCGGGACGGATGATGAAAACACTTGCGGAGGCCAAGGCTGCGGTTTTCGAGCTTCTCGCCTACGCCCCTCGCTCACAAGCCCAAACAGCCCACCTGTCAAGGGCCGCCGCCTGGCTATCGCAGCGAACACACTCAGACGACACGTCATTCCCGCATCCTAACGAATAACTGCAAAAAACAGAGCTAGAACGAGTTCCGAGGTGTCTAGTTTTGGGGTTCACCGCAGCTATAAAGAATACTGCCTTGCCAATCGCAGTCGAAACGACAACACACAGGGGGTTATGCTCTTTGGTAGCAGAACACCACGTCGAACAGCTATGCGCTAACGATGAAGAAGCAACGCGGACCCTTGCGGGAGCATTTGGCGATTCACTCGACAATGTGCCTTTAACACCTGCGCAACGCACAAGAACGTGGGTCAATCTCGGCGTGTGGCGCAGCATGTCTGATGACAATGACTTCGTTTACGGGATACGCAAAGACGAAAAGCTAGTTTGCATTGCCGCGCTGTCAAATTGCGTGCCACAGACAACAAAACGCTTCCAAGTAACTGCGCCTCTACGGTGGATACTTGACAGGGTCTTAGCAATGGCCTTGCGCGCAGGGTGCTTGCTCCGTTGGCAACTTGCCATAGAGCTTACGAACATCCGCCAAGAAACTCCCAAACGCAAAAAGGATGGCTACCTGCACCTGATCGCCCTAGGCACTTTGCCGAGCTATCAAGGGCAGGGGCTTGGGCGCAACATGCTCCGCTTCATTCGGCAAATGGCAGAGAGGAAGGGAGCTAAAGGGATACTGTTGGACACTCACAGCGACAACCCTGCTTACCACCTCTACCTCAAAGAAGGATACATCGTCGAGCGAGAGTTCCGCCTAGGCCACAAAGGGCTTGTCTGGATGCGGCTGGACTTTGGTGTGCCCCGCCAAGCTCACGATAACCTGCACGATCTCTAGAATGTCCGCAAGCTTCTCCAGACTGGGCTTGGCCTGATACTCGGCAACTTCTTCTTAGAGCTTGTCGTTGAGCAGCACTAAGACCCGCTCGTCAGAAACCTTCCCCACAGAGCATTCTTTGCGGGCTCCCGCAAGAGATGCTTATTTCATGAGCAAGCAGTTGTGGGGAAATGGAACGAAGGGGACTTGTGACACAGTCTGCCGTATACGATAACCTAGTAGGCCTCGCAGGCGGGATCAGACAGTGCAACGGCATTTTTGGAGGAACACGGAATGGTGCAATCTCTCCAAGGACTCTGGGAACAGAATTACGATAGCTTGAGTGAGGGGCAGAAGAAAATCGTCAACCTGAGCGTCGTGAAAATCAGGCATCGCGGCTGGGCGTCAAGTATGTTGTTCTCGACGAAATGGATGCCCACCTTGACACTCGCGCTCGTGAAGACATGCTGCGAAGCTTCTTAGCGACCCCGTGGACGTTCGTCTTTACAACGCATTCTGTTGTGACGAGCGATTGCCACCAAGTGAAATTGTACATGGTCAATAATGGTGGGGTGCATACAGATCGCTTGCTTACCCTTTGTTGTATGTTAGTACCCTTATACACGAAGTGGGACACTACATCGGAGGCCGCCTCGCAAAACTCCAAGGCCAGCACCATATTACACTAGGGCTGGGGGAGAAACGGCTGGAGTTTCGATTTCTTGGGGCATCCTTCAGTATCGGCTGGATTCCGGTACATTTTGGGCAATACAGGGTAGAACCATGGCCAGAAAACCTGACTTATCTGCAAAACTTGCTTTGTTTGTCAGGCGGGCTGCTCGTTAACTTGCTCGTATCTATCCTATCATTCGGACTTTCATATCAGGTGAGCGGGGGCCTTGGCGCAGAAAGCATTGTTTCGGTGTTGTATCTTCCTTTGCTTAGCGGCTGGACACTTATGTTTAACGCTCAAAACAGCCCAGTTCATGACCTCGAAGGGCTGGCCGCGGTGCTGTACCTGCTCGGCATGCTCAACTCACTGATTTTCTGGTGGAGTTTCATCCCTATCCGTATGGGAACATTCAGCAGCGACGGGGTGTGGATTTGGGGTGCGATAGCAGAGTGGCTGTGCAGGTCCCGTGCAAAAGACACGAGCCAAAGCACAACCCTTGACTAGCCCACACGCCATTTGTAGCGGCGGTAACAACGCGCGCAGTGACGATGTCCCCAACTAGCAGATGCTAACCCAACTTTCGACCGGTCCCCTCAAAAACACACGAAAAATGCCTAGCTTTGAGTCAAAGACCATTGATAGCACTAGGTCACTCTCTTAAAAACGGGAATGTAGTGACCTAATAGTTAAAATATCTGAGCAGCATATTCCATTTTGGTTTTCGCTCTGGTATAATGAAACTATGTTTATAAGAGAAATTGTTACCAAGAACAAAACGACCAACAAAAAATACGTCAAGCATTCCTTGATGGAATCCGTGCGGACACCAAAAGGCCCAAGGCAAAGAACTGTCATGCCCTTGGGTTCTTTGGAGTTGCCTCAAAGTCAATGGAAGGCATTGGCGGCGTGTCTGGAGCGAAAGCTCTCAGGGCAGGAGACGCTGTTGTCAGAGGACCCTACTATTGAAGCAGTGGCATTAATGGCAATTGATCAGTATAAGGTGGTTGAACAAAAACGGGAGGAGAAGGAGGTTCGCCAAGAACAGCAACAATTGATGACTGTGGATGTGAGCACTCTCGCCACGTCTCATCATCGTTCTCTAGGCCCTGAGCTCCTGGTGCATGAAGCTTGGGGGCAGTTAAACATGAAACAGATCCTGAGTAAGTGTGGATTTAGTCCTAAGGAACAGGCTCTGACGGAAGCGGTGGTGGCTGCTCGACTAATAGATCCCGGTAGTGATTTGGGGGCTTGGCGGTGGTTAACGCAACGCACTTCTTTGACAGAGATGCTCTCGGTTAATCTTGAGGACATCGGTAAGGATGCCATCTATGAGATTGCTGATCGCCTACTGTTAAGCAAGCTACAGATTGAGACGGCTCTCTACCAAGAGGAAAGACGGCAATTTACCAAGGGCGAACCAAGTGTTTACCTCTATGACCTGACCAATACTTATTTTGCAGGGCAGTGTAATAAGAATGATTTGGCCAAGCGGGGCAAGTCCAAAGAGAAGCGCTCTGACTGCCCTTTAGTGGCATTGGCCCTGATGGTAGACCAACAAGGATTCCCTGTTTTCAGCCAGATATATAAGGGCAATCAGTCGGAGCCCGAAACGCTAGAGCCTATTCTACAACGCCTCGAGCAGGATACGCCCCCTTTGTTGGCCCCAGTTAAGCCAACCCTCATCATGGATAGGGGCATTGCCACAAAGGACAATTTGGCGTTGCTCAAGGAGAAGGGATACCCTTACACCGTTATTGAACGGCGCCAAGCAGAACGAGATTTTACGAAAGAGTTTATGTCCCTTGACTCCTTTAGCCGTATTGGCACAGAAGCAGAGCCAATTTATGTTAAAAAGATCGTAGAAGAAGGCTTAGCCAAGGTTTTGTGCCTGAGCTATCAGCGTCGTGGCAAAGAGACTGGCATCGACCGATTAAAGGAAGGTCGTTTTATTGATGCTCTCCAGGCTGCGGCCCGTTCCGTAGCCAAAGGGTCTCTCAAGCGCAAGGAGAAGGTTTGGCTGCGTATTGGTCGGATTCATGAGAAGTACCCCTCCGTGGCCAAGTACTATGCCATCACCACCAAGGAAGATGGAAATGACATACTATCTTTAGAATGGTCCCTCAAGGAAGAGGTGCGCAGTACCCGCGAGACACTGACGGGCTGTTATGTCATTGAAAGCACCCATCAGGAACTAACTGCCTCGGAGATTTGGCAGATGTACATGACTATTTTGCAGGTGGGATCGGCTTTCCGCACCCTAAAGAGCGATCTTGGCCTACGTCCAATTCATCACCAGAACGAGCCTCGTACCGAAGGGCATCTATTCATCTCTGTTCT
>Ga0209413_1000070_pt1 | contig 17584 bp, 15 predicted proteins | sample JTO22cmmetaG_FD_184157 | JGI IMG/M metagenome (GOLD analysis project Ga0209413, IMG submission 184157) | Freshwater bacterial and archeal communities from Indian Creek, Illinois, USA - JTO22cm metaG (SPAdes) (version 3) | ecosystem: Environmental > Aquatic > Freshwater > Unclassified ...
CGCCTGAATGCGCCCCCCGAATTTCAGGGGATTAAGACGACTCGTCCTTCGGCTTCTTCTTGTCTTTGGCCTGAATGCGCCCCCCGAATTTCAGGGGATTAAGACACGGTAAGCACCAGTGCCGCAATGGCGCAGCCTGAATGCGCCCCCCGAATTTCAGGGGATTAAGACGTTGTGCAGGGCCACGCCGAACAGCGCTGCGCCGCCTGAATGCGCCCCCCGAATTTCAGGGGATTAAGACGCCAGTTCCTCATTGCCCATAATGGCCGGTTTGCCTGAATGCGCCCCCCGAATTTCAGGGGATTAAGACAGCGACTCCTCTGATGGTCTTTTTGTGTTTGCGCCTGAATGCGCCCCCCGAATTTCAGGGGATTAAGACAACCCGTTTTTGCCCGTTGAGTTAGAGACTTTTGGCCTGAATGCGCCCACCGAATTTCAGGGGATTAAGACACACTGAGCCGCACGACCAAGATCAGGCGCCGGCCTGAATGCGCCCCCCGAATTTCAGGGGATTAAGACAGCGTTGCGCTGCGCTTTTGCTTACTGCTTACTGGCCTGAATGCGCCCCCCGAATTTCATGGGATTAAGACGCAAATTCGCGGTTTTGTTGCCCGGGTTTACTATGCCTGAATCGGGGGCTGCAGTTGAGCGTGCAACCGCGGGAGCAGCCGCCCGCCGCCTCGGCCCCGCAGCAGGGCGCGTGGTAAGCCATGCGAGTGGGTTCCCTGCGCGCGCACTGGCTGCTTGGCTAGGTTAAGTGTTTCGATCGGTTATCGTCGAAGGGTCAAATCAACAGGAGTCAACCTCATGAAGAAGCTTGCCCTTTCCCTGCCCCGGCCTAGCCGGCGGCGCCTGATGGTCGGGATGGCCGCTGTGGGTATCGGCCACGCCCTAGGGCCCGGATTGGGCGCAGCATGGGCGCAGACGGCATGGCCCAGCCGGCGGTTGCGCTTGTTGGTGGGTTTTCCGCCGGGGTCGTCACCCGATCTGATGGCGCGCACCTTGGCCGAGCCCTTGGCGCAGGCTCTGGGGCAGCCCGTGGTGGTGGAAAACCGCCCGGGTGCTGGGGGCAATATCGCGGCGGATCTGGTGGCGCGAGCCGACGATGGACACACGCTGGGCCTCATGATCAACGGCAACCTGACCACGGCCAGAATCCTCAACCCTGCCACGCCGTTCGATCCCCTGACCGACTTCGCCCCAGTGTCGCTGCTGGCCACGGCGCCCTTGGTGCTGGTGGCGGGGGCCGAGGTTGCTGGCGATGCGGCTGCCCTGTTGGCGGTGGGCCGTGCGGCTGGCGGGCGCTGGAATTACGGCTCGCCTGGGGTGGGTACGATTGCCCATATCGGCATGGCAATGCTCAACGGCGCGGCGGGCTGGCAAGCCGTGCACGTGCCTTTCCCCGGCAACCCGCAGGTGATCACTGCGCTGTTGCAAGGGGTGCTGCAAGTGGCTTTGTTGCCACCGGGCTTGGCCATGCCGCAGGTGCAAGCCGGGCGGCTCAAGGCCGTGGCGGTCACGTCTACTGGGCGCAGTTCGCTGGTGCCGCATTTGCCCAGCCTGTCGGAGCTGGGGGTGCCCGGTATCCAGCTAGAAATCTGGAACGCCGTGGCCGCACCCGTGAGGATGAACCCGGCGCACATCCGGCAGGTTTCGGTGGCGCTGGCAGAGATTGTGCGCCGGCCTAGGGTGCGCGAACAAATTTTTGCTCAGGGCTGGCAGGTGGTCGGCACCTCACCCGAGGGACTGGCGCATCGGGTGCGGGTCGACACACAGCGCATGCGCGAGGTGATCGAGCGCAACAACATCCGGCCCACGTGAAACGCCAATCAGGGGCAGACCAGATGGGCGGCCGCTGCGCAAACTAGGCCAACACTCCAAGGTTGGGCGCCTTGCGCCGCAGTTCGGACAGCACGTTGGTGTCGATCAGGTAGCTCAAAACGCCACCTCACGCGCAGCGCTCGGGTCGCGCTCGAAACGCATGTCGTCGGCGCCGTAGAGCGGGGAGCGGCGCATGAAGACCACCAGCGAACCCTGCGCCTGCGACAAGCGGTCAAAGGTGGCGCGCGAAACCACCACCGCCACCGACTTGCCATGCACGGTGATGTCTTGCGGCTGCGTCTGGGCGCGCTTAACCAGTTCCGGCTGAAAAAAACCGTGGCAAAAGTCTTGTTTCACAATTTCCTGCTGCACCCCGGGTGGCTGTTGAGCTGTAAACGAATCAAGCTCGGGGCCAGACCCTCATCAAAATGGCAGCGCACCGCGTCGCGCAGCAGTCACTGCAAAATCCATGCTATGGCCTCCAATCGGTCTGGCTGGCCGCCAGCAGGGTATCCCAGTCGGTGGGTGGTTGCCCGGACTGGAGCTTTTTTTGGAAGATCACGTAAGGGTCGGTCTGGGCGCCGGCTGAGCGCAGGCTGTGCGCATCGTTGACCCAAGCGTAGATGATGATGCGTGCCTTGGAGTCGAAGCGAAAGAACAAGCGAAAGCGCCGCCCGATCTTGGCCCGCCGCCAGTGGCGAAACGCCGGCCCCAAGGTGTTGCCCTGCCGGTATTCGTTGCGGCTCGGGTCGCTGGGCACCGCTTCAAGAATCAGCGCCGACAGGGCGCCGAGCAGTTTGACGTTGGCGTTGGACTCGAACCCCGCAGGGTCTAGTGCCTGGGCGCGCGCCGCAGCGGCGTCGAGCTTGCGCAGTTGCGCGATCAGGCCAGCGTGAAAGAGCAGGCTCCAGCCGTGACGCTGCATCACAGCGCCACGTCGCCTTCGATCTCTGCACCCAAATCCACCGGCGTACCCAGCCGGGCGAGCAGGGAGCGCGCCAACTCATCTGGCAAGCTGGTGATGTGCAGCCCGGACTGAAGGTCTTTTTCTAGCAAGGCCAGGAAGCTGCCGATGGCCGGGTCGGTGTGCGCATCGTCGCGCACGCGCGAGACGACAATGCGATCCCCCGTGAGATCAAACGCCACCTTGCCCCCGGCAGCTACGCCCAAGGCCTGACGGATCGACTTGGGCAGGGTGATCTGCCCCTTCGAGGTGAGGGTGGCGACTTCGTGAATGTCGGGCATATAGGCTTCCTGTGAGCGTGAGTGCAATGCTATGGTAAGGATAGATCCTTACTTTGTCAATGCGAGCGTGTAAATTGTGGCCAAGCAGCGCACGATGCCGTTCGGCACGCAGCTGAGTGTCTTGGGCTCGACATCCGCCGTCTTGCAGACGAAAGCGGGGTCAGACCAGCATGGCACTCGGTTAAGCCAAAAACATGGGAATCGGAGTCAAGCACCGATTTGCGCGGGGCTGTGGCGCTGGGGGCGGTTGGCCGATTTTTGGCCGCGCAGCGGACGGTATGAGGCCGACTGCCCACAGTGCCACAGCCCATTCCCCCCACGAAAGCTCACCATGTTCGGACACAGGACACGGCTCAGACTTGTGCGCAACGCGCACCCTGATTTCACGCGCTTCGGGCTTAACCGAGTGCCATGAACCCCGTCCGCGATTTTGGCAAGACAGGGGGCTTGACGTAAGTCCTGCGTTTGGTTATCCTGCAAGTTAACCAAGCACATAGAAAAAACGAGGTCTGTCGATGGCCAAGCCAGCAAGCAAGAGGTCTGCCCTGAGTCCGGTTCAACACCTGCAGTGGTCTGAACTTGCGCATACGTGCTTCTTGGGCGCGTTGATGCGCGCAGCCCGGTGGCAGCCGGGCGAGTTGGCTTTTCATGGCGGCACCAGCCTGCATCTATGCTGGCAGTCCGACCGATACTCCGAAGACTTGGATTTTCTGCTTGCCAGCTCGCGCAAAGATATGCGAGAAACTATTCAACGTGCAGCCAAAGATGTGCTGAGGAATTTTCAGGCCATTGACCCCGCCTTCCAAATCGATCTGCGGGACAAAACCAAAGATCCGCAACGCATGATCACCCAGCATCTGGTGGTCAAGCATCCTCGGGTGGTGGGTCAGGTCATGGTGAAACTGGAATTTTGGCGCACAGACCCACTGTACCTTGCCCACTACCCAACCGAGTTGAGAACGCCTTTGGGGCCCGGTGACTACCGGGCGGACATTCGTTCTCCAGTTCCCAGCGCTACACAGGCCTGTGCTTTTGCCGATAAGCTGGTGGCTTTCTCGACTCGTCCAACCCTGAAGTGGCGAGACCTCTACGATCTGTGGTGGATTGGAACGCAAAATCGGGTGCAGCTGGATAGTGCCGTAGTAACGCGACAGTATTTGCACAACCTGCAAGCGTACCAAACCGTGGATGGCCTGCCTGCGCCTGAAGCGATTCTGCACCAGACCCAAAAGTTCACAGACGCCGAATTGATTGCAGCGGCCGATCCAGACCTCAAAAACTGGCTGCCAGAAGCGCTGTGGAATCAGCTCAAAGACCATGGGCTGAAAGAAATCGTCTGCTACGTTCGGCGCACCCTCAATCTTTACAGCGCGCAAATTGCCCTAGCGCTCAAAGAAACACCCGCAGCGGCGCAAGGCAATGCCCCGGACACGGAACACGTGGCGCACAAGGATGTCGGCCATGATCGATAAAGCCGCCAAGGCCAAAAGGACCAGCGCCATCCAATACCTGACGCAACTGCCTGAGGTCTTTGACTTGGGGCACTTTGTCTTGTTGGCATCCACTACGCCCGCATCAGCCAAGGTCATGCTGTCTCGATGGGCCGCTCAGGGCTTGATCGCCCATGCCGGGCCGCACTCGGGTATTTACTACAAGCGTCTGGCGCAACAATCCAGTATTGACGATCAGCGTGCCTGCGCCATTCTGACGCTCTATCCTGCAGCAATGGTCAGCGGCCCATCGGTTTTGCATGCGCATGGCTGGACGACCCAAATCCCGCGCAGCTTACACGTGAATGTTCCTGCCACATCGCGCGGCGTGCAACTATTTGACGTGGCACTGACGCGCCGGCCCATGAAATGGTTTGCGCGGGTGCATGAACAAAAGGCGTTGGCCTTGGATCATGAGTCCACGCTGGCCACGGGAGGGGCTTGGGATCGGTTGCGCAAGCTCACACCGGCATGGGCCTTGGTCGATCTGCTTGCGCACGCTGACGGCTGGCAACCAGACCCCGACGATTTGGACATTCCAGAGGCAGCGCACGACGCCGTTCGGCACGCAGCTGAGTGTCTTGGGGTCGACATCCGCAGTCTTGCAGACTTTGGAGTTGACGAAAACGGGGCTTCGGCATCAAAGGAGCGCAGCTCGAACGAGCTCAGCTATTGAGCCTAAATTGATTACAACGCCCACACCCCCCGCGCCGCAGCCACCGTGGCCTCAACATCAGCCTCGGAGTGCGCGGCGCTCACAAAGCCGGCTTCGTAGAGGGCGGGGGCGAAATAGACGCCGCGTTCGAGCATGGCGTGGAAGAAGTGGTTGAAGCGGGCGCTGTCGGTGCGCAGCACGGCGGCGTAGTTTTGCGGCAGTTGCTCGAGCAAGAAGAAGCCGAACATGCCGCCTTCGCTGTCGGTGCAAAAGGGCACGCCGGCTTGGGCGGCGGCTTGGGCTAGGCCTGCGGTCAGGCTGCGCGTGCGCGCGCTCAGGGCCTGGTAGAAGCCGGGGCGTTGCAGTTCGCGCAGGGTCGCCAGGCCGCAGGCGGTGGCCACGGGGTTGCCGCTCAGGGTGCCGGCCTGATAGACCGCGCCCAGCGGCGCCAGTTGCTCCATGATGGCGCGTTTGCCACCAAAAGCGGCCAGCGGCATGCCACCGCCGATCACCTTGCCCAGCACCGTGAGGTCGGGCTCGAAGCCGGGGATGTGCTGCGCGTACAGGCTTTGCGCGCCACCGAGCGCGACCCTAAAGCCAGTCATCACCTCGTCGAAGGCCAGCAGCGCGCCGTGCTGGGTGCACAGTTCGCGGCAGCGGCGCATGAAGGGCACGCTGGCGCGCACGAAGTTCATGTTGCCGGCGATGGGCTCGATCATCAGGCAGGCCACTTGGGGGCCGTGCTCGGCAAAGGCGGCTTCGAGCTGGGGCAGGTTGTTGTACTCGAGCACCAGCGTGTGCTGCACCACCTCGGGCGGCACACCGGCGCTGGTGGGGTGGCCGAAGGTGGCTAGGCCCGATCCGGCCTTGACCAGCAGCGCGTCGGCGTGGCCGTGGTAGCAGCCTTCAAACTTGATGATTTTGCTGCGCCCGGTGGCGCCGCGCGCGAGCCGGATGGTGCTCATGCCGGCTTCGGTGCCCGAGCTCACCAGCCGCAGCATCTCGATGCTGGGCAGCAGCTTGACGATTTCTTCGGCGAGCTCGATTTCGCGCTCGGTCGGGGCACCGAAGCTAAAGCCGTCGAGGGCGGCGCGCTGCACCGCTTCGAGCACCGCCGGGTGGCCGTGGCCCAAGATCATCGGGCCCCAGGAGCCGATGTAGTCGATGTAGCGCTGGCCGTTGGCGTCCCAGAAGTAGGCGCCCTGGGCGCGCTGCACGAAGCGCGGCGTGCCGCCCACGGCCTTGAAGGCGCGCACGGGCGAATTCACGCCGCCGGGGATGAGTTGGCGCGCGCGCTGCAGCAGGGCGAGGTTGCGGTCGGTGGCTTGCATAAATGAGGCAAAGGTCAGTGGGTGCGGGATGGGGTGGGGAAGGCTTCGAGCTGCTGCGCCGGGCCGGCCGTGGGGTCGTCGGGGTCGGCTGCGCCTTCGGGGGGCTCGTCATCATCCAGAGCCCAGAACAGGCGGTTGGGAATGGCGTGGCCCATGCCGGGCTGAAAACCGGCCACTAGGCACTGGTCGAGGTAGGTGAGGGCTTCAGCGCAGGCGGTTTGCAAGTCGGTCTCGCCGGCCAGCAGGGCGCACAGCACCGCCGACAGGGTGTCGCCGGCGCCGCTGAAGGTGGCGTCGAAGCGCTCGAAGCGGGCGCTGGCGAGCAGCGTTTCGGGGGCCGCGAGGTGGCTCTCGAGGTAGAGGTCGGGGGCGTTGAAGCCGGTGACCAGGGTGTAGGGCACGCCGTGCACAGCGGCGGCGGCGGCGATTTCGCGCGCCAAAGGGGGGCGGTCGTGGGCCCAATCGGGCAGCAGCCAGCGGCTCAGGGTGTGGTGGTTGCCCACCAGCACGCTGGTTTGCGGCAGCACGCGTTCGGCCAGCGCGTCGAGGTAGTTTTCGCGCTCCACTTCGTCCCACCAGGTGAGGTCGGGCAGGTAGCAGACCACGGGGATGTGGGCATAGTCGCTCAGCAGTTCGGCGATGGTGCCGAGGTTGTCGGCATTGCCCACGAAGCCGACCTTGATCGCCTGCGGGGTGATGTCTTCGAGCACGCAGCGGGCTTGGTCGTCGATCAGCTCGTCGTCGAGGGCGATGTGGTGGTGGATGCTGCGCGTGTCGCGCACGTAGCAGCCGGTGGCGATGGCCAGCACGTGGCACGAGGCGCTGCTCATGGCGGTGAGGTCGGCCGACAAGCCGCCGGCGCCGCAGGGGTCGTTGGCGTTGAAGGTGAGCACGCAGGGCGGACTGGCATGGGCTGCGGCCTCGGGGGGTGCGGTTGCGGGCGCAGGGGGAGGCAAAACAGGGCTCATGCAGGGGCGGCTGGGTCGCGGTGGGCAGAAGGGGTCTGTGGGTGCAGGCGGCGCTGGATACAATGTCTTCATTCTATGTCAAGCATTTTTCAACCATGAGCGCCCACAAAACTTGGATGTGCCTGATCTGCGGCTGGGTTTACGACGAAGCGGCAGGTTCGCCGGAGCACGGCTTGCCCCCCGGCACGCGCTGGGAGGATGTGCCCATGAATTGGACCTGCCCAGAATGTGGCGGGCGCAAGGAGGACTTTGAAATGGTGGCCTTGTGACTGCGATGTTGCTGCTTTGTGCGCCCGGCGTACAAGCTTAAATTACGATCGAGTCACAAAGGCACGCCATGCAGGAAAGCTCCAAAATACCTTGTAAAGTGCTGGTGGTGGATGACAGCCAGACCGTGCGGATGAGCGCTCAACGGTTTCTGCGTGAAGGGGGGCACGAGGTGCTTTTGGCCGAGGACGGCTACCAAGCGCTGGCGCTGCTGCACGACTTCATGCCCGATCTGGTGTTTTGCGACATCCTGATGCCGCGCCTCGATGGCTACCAAACTTGCGCCATCATTCGCCGCAACGCGCGCTTTGCCCACGTGCCGGTGCTGATGCTATCCTCCAAAGACGGCGTTTTTGATTTGGCCCGTGGCCGTTTGGCGGGCGCCCAAGACCATTTGGGCAAACCCTTTGGCCGCGAGCAGTTGCTGCAGGCGGTGCAACAACACGCGGTGCGATCGCCTTGCGCGCCTTAACAGACGTTTTATGCCATGGTTCGAAATATCTTAGTAATCGACGACTCGCGTACCGAATTGCTGCACCTGTGCAAGCTGCTCGGGAACAACGGCTACCGGGTGCGAGTCGCCCAAAATGCCGAGCAGGCTCTAGAGGAGTTGGCTGTTGAGTTGCCTGACCTGATCCTGATGGACGTGGTGATGCCTGGCACCAACGGTTATGCCCTTACACGCCAATTGGTGCGCCACCCCCAGTACGGTCAGGTGCCGGTTTTTCTTTGTTCAAGTAAAAATCTGGAGTCGGACCGGGTTTGGGGCTTGCGCCAAGGTGCGCGCGAGTATTTCACCAAACCGATTGACGTCAAGTCGCTTTTGGCGCACATCGAGGCGCTGAGCTAAAAATGCAGCATCGCCCTTGACCATGATGACTTCCAGCCGACCCAGCCGCAAATCTTACGAAGCCGAATTGAAGCGCAAGCTGGCCGAGTCGGGTCGGCGCAGTGCCCAAGCGGGATGGTTGGCGCTGGGTTGGCGGGGGGCGCACGCCTTGGTGCCGCTGGCGCATGCGGGCGAGATTTTTACCCCCACGCCCTTGCAGCGCTTGCCCCAAAGCCAAGCTTGGGTGTGTGGTGTGGCGGCTTTGCGGGGCAACATTTTGCTGGTCTTTGATTGGGCGCAGCTGCTCGGTGGTGCCGTCGCGGCGCAGGCCACCCCAACTGCGCTCGATGCGGCGGGCCAGTACTGGGTGTCGTTGAGTCCGGCCTTGGGCATTGGTGCCGCGCTGTGTGCCGACCGCTTGCTGGGTTTGCGCTATGAACAGAGTTTGGAGTTTGCTCCGGCCACAGGCCATCCTTCCGGGGTCCAACGACTGGCTCGAGATGCACAAGGGCAGCAATGGCTGGAGCTCGACTTGCCTGCAATTTGCAGTCGGGCGGCGTTTCAGAATTTGTTGCTTTCAGGATTTTCTCGCTCCGAGCCCACCTTGCCTCCTACTTAGCTAAGGTCGTCCATGTTTGCTGTGTTTCGTCGTATGTTTTCTGCCAAGGCCGGCAGCACGCCGACCGAACTGGCCGCTGCCGCCACGCAGGGTTCAAACCCCGGCGATGGCGCCGCGCTCGACTCTGCCCTGACTACCGAACGCCCTAGGAACGAGGTTGCCGAGGTGACGGCGGTGGTGGATCTGTCATGGTGGGGGGCGAGCCACTGGTGGGTGTATTTGATGCTGTCCCTGATCTTGATGGTGCTGGCGGCGCTGCAGGGCTGGTTCAACCCACAGTGGGCGGTGCCGCACAATTTGCCCCCTGGAGCATGGAGCGTGTTTGCAGCTGGGTTTGGATTTTTGGCGGTGTTGTCCTCACTCGCCATGATGGGTCAGTTGCAGCGGGCGGCCTTGGCGCAGCAGCAGGCCCTGGTGGATTCTGAGGTCTTGGCGCGAGAACAGGAGCAGGAAACCCGGCGCATCAACGAGGCCACGCAAGCGGCCATCCTGCGCCTGATGAACGAGCTCCAGCGCGTGGCCGAGGGCGACCTGACGCAGCAAGCCACGGTGAGCGAAGACGTGACCGGGGCCATTGCGGATACGGTCAACTACACGGTCGAGGAGCTGCGCAGTCTGGTGGCCCAAGTGCAGCGGACCACGGAGCGGGTGGGCGAAACCTCTGGCCGGGTTGAAAGCGCTTCCAATAAGTTGCTCTCTGCGTCGTCTGAGCAGCTGCACGAAATTCGTCAAACCGCGCAGTCGGTGCTTGATATGGCGGTGCGCATTGGACGCGTGTCGCAGCAAACGCAAGGTGCGGCAACTGCGGCGCAGCAATCGCGTCAGGCGGCCGAAACTGGGTCGCGTGCGGTGCACGAGGCGATCGAGGGCATGAACCGCATCCGCCAGCAGATGCAAGAGACTTCCAAGCGCATCAAACGACTTGGGGAATCTACACAAGAGATTGGCGAGATCACCGAACTGATCGACGACATCACCGAGCAGACACAAGTTCTGGCGCTCAATGCCGCCATCCAAGCCGCGGCGGCGGGCGAAGCTGGACGCGGCTTTTCGGTGGTGGCTGAGGAGGTGCAACGTTTGGCAGAGCGCAGCGCCGATGCCACCAGCCAGATTGCTGCGCGGGTGCGCGCCATTCAGGTCGATACCCAAGACGCGGTGCAGGCCATGGAGGGCTCGACGCGCGAGGTGGTTGAAGGCACGAAGCGCTCCGACAACGTGGGGGCGGCGCTTGCCGAGATCGATCGCTTGTCGGTGCAAGTGGCTGACCTGGTTGCCCAAATTGCCACCACCGCAACCCACGAAGCGCAGCAGGCTGGGGCGGTGGCGAAGCAGATCCAACACGGCTTTCTGGTGACCGAGCAAGCCAGCGAGGGCACGCGCGCTACGGTGCTGCAGTTGCGCGAATTGGCGCAACTGGCCGAAGAGTTGCGCCTGTCGGTGACTCGCTTTAAGATTGCCTGAGCCCAAGGCCGCCCATGAAAGCTGCCTTGAGCGCCTCCCCTGCCGATCCAACCAGCGCCCCCATGCAAACCAACCCGCACAGTGCGCTTGAAGCCGGATTGCAGCCCTTTGCTGCGTCAGAAGCGGTGAGTATGGGGCCCCTGGGATGGGTTTACGAAGAGCTGCGCCAGTGTCTGCAAGAGGCCGATGCCACGCTGCTGCGCTTTGTCTCTGACAATGTGGCGGCTCGCAGCGGCGACTTGGCCGAGATCGATGCCAGCGAGCTGCGGCTGCTTAGCCAGCGCTTGCACCAGGCGGTGGGGGCGCTGGAATTGGTCGAGTTGGCCGCAGCCGCTCAGACCTTGCGCGCCTTGGAGGCGGCTGTGGGCAAGCTGATCGCCAAGCCTGCCCTGGCCACCGAGGCGGCAGCCGCCGCCGTCAGCGCCGGCTGCCGGGTGTTGCTGGACTTTCTCTGGCGCGAACTGCGCCAGCGCCCGGTGTCGCCGCAAGCGCTGTACCCAACCTATCTGGCATGGCAGCAACTGGCCGGTGCGGCGCGCATTCATCCGGCTGATTTGTGGCCCTGCGAGCCGCGCATGGTGCCCCTGCCCGCTGGGCCGGCCTTGACCCCGGAACCGGCGTTGCGCACCCGGCTCGAGCGCCATGTGCTGGCGGTGGTCAAGAGCCGCGATGCCGCCGCAGCGGCGGCGTTGGTGCCCTTGACCGCTGGTTTGGCACGCGGGGCCTCAGTGCCCGAAGCGGCACAGTATTGGCTGGCTGCTGCGGCCTGCTTTGAGGCCTTGGCCGAGGGCTGTCTGCCCGACACGCTCTACGTCAAGCGGGCCGTTACCGGCGTGCTGACGCAATACAACGCCCTGGCCCAAGGCCGATTCGAGCCATGGGCACGCCACACCCACGACTTGCTGTACTTGGTGGCCCACTTGCCGGCTGCGGCCATAGGGCCAGACTGGGTGCATGCCCAAGCCATTTGGCAGGCCTATGGCTGGCAGCCGCCAGACCTGGTGGTGCAGGCAGAGCCGAGCCTGGGGCAGGGCGATTCGATGCGGCTGGCCCAAGCGCAGTCGGCGCTGCTTGCGGCCCAGCGCGCTTGGGAGCGCTGGAGCGCCGGCGATGGCAGTGCCCCGGTCGGCCCGACTTTGCAGCGCTTGGGCCACAGCCTCGATGCCCTGTGGCCGGGGGTGCCCGATGCCGCAGCCGCCAACTGGCGCCGCGTCTGCTCCGATCTGGCCCAAAGCCTGCGCCCCGACGCCGCCGCTTGGCCGGCCGGGCTGGCGCTGGAAGTGTGCAGCACGCTGTTGTGCCTGGGCGCCGAGCTCGACGACTTTGAGGCGCAGCCGCCGTCCCCCGGCCTGCACGCCCCCGAGCCACACCACAGCGCCACCGCGCACCAGCGCCAGCAGGACCTGATGCAGCGCTTGCACGCCAGCGCCCATGGGCTGGTGCTGCCGCCCGCGCCTGCTTGGATGAGCGAGCGCTACCGCCGCTTCAGCGAGCGCCAGAGCCAAGCCGCGCTCTATGGGCAGATGCGCAACGAATTGAACGCGCTCGAGCGCGCGCTCGAGGCTTGGTTGCAGGCCAGGCAAAGCGCACCGACGGCCCTACCCGATGAAACGATCTGGCCGCGCTTCGATGCGCTGCAAAAAATTGCCGAGTGGCTGGACTTGACGCCTGCGGTTTCGACCTTGGCGGCCATGCGGCGTTGGTTCTGGGCCTTGGAGACGGGCAGTTTGGAGACGGCCAACGCGCTCCTGCGGCCAGAGCAGGAATCGGCCCAGTGGCTGGCCGACAACTTTTCGGCCTTGGGTTTGCTGCTGGAAGCCATGGCGCAGCAAACCGGGCCGGCCAGCGCGGCGTTTGTCTTCGACCCCGCCACCGAGCGCCTGCAGGCCTTGCGCCCGGTGGCCTCGGCGGCCACGGCAGTGCCCCAATCCTCCGTTGCGCTGGGCGGTACCAGCGCCGTCAGCGCCGACACCAGCCCGGCCTCGGATTCGTCCGAGTCCGACGATTTGCGGGAGGTGTTTGTGGCCGAGGCGCAGGCGCTGCAGCAGCAAATCACGCAATCCTTGGCGGCGCTGCGGCTGCAGCCCGGCAGCGCGCCCGACCTGTTGGCCGTGCGCCGCGCCTTTCACACCCTCAAGGGCAGCGCGCGCATGGTCGGCCTGACGCAGGTGGGCCAACTGGCTTGGGGCATGGAGCAGGTGCTCAACACCTGGCTGGCCGATCGCCTGCCGGCCACGCCCGATTTGTTGCAGCAGTGCGCAGCCGCGCTGGAGCGCATCGCCGAGGCGCTGGGCCTGGGGTCGCCGCAAGCCCCGCCCGATCCCGAGCGCGTGCCGGTGCTGCGCGATGCGCTACAGCTGCCGCCCGTGCTCGACCAACCGGTCAAAGAGGTGGGGCCGCTGCGCATCGAACTCGACCTGTTCAACGTTTTTTTGGCCGAGGCCGACGACTGGTCGCGCCGTCTGCTGCAAGGGCTCGAAGAGCCCAAGCCAGCCGCAGACCCGCCGCTGTTCGAATGGGCGCATGCGCTCGCCGGCGGGGCCGCCACCGTGGGCCATGTGGGCTTGGCGCAGTTGGCGCGCGCTTTGGAGCAGGCGCTCGAGCGTTTGCACCAAGCGGGCCAAGCCATTGGCGCGCAGCCGCCGCTGCAGGCGGTGCTGATCGAAGCGGCGCGGCAGGTGCAGGGCATCTTGCACCAGTTTGCTGCCGGTGTGCTGCGCAACCCCCTGCCCGAGACCTTGGCTGCCTTGGCCGGCTTGGCACCACTGGGCGCGGCGCGGTCGGTGGCGCTGCCGTTGGACGCGGCAGCGCCTGTGGCCGAGCCCAGCGCTCTGGCGCCCCCGCTGCAACCCCGTGCCCTGACCGAGCCCGAGCCCGAGCCAGCACCCCTGCCCCCGAGCGACCTTGTGCTCGACCCCGAGATTTTTGCCGTTTTTGACGACGAGGCCCAGCAGTTGCTGCCCCAACTGGGTGCCGCTCTGCGCCAGTGGCAGGCCCGTCCGCAGCACGGCGCGGCGCGCAGCGAGTTGTTGCGCCACCTGCACACCTTCAAGGGCAGCGCCCGGCTGGGGGGCGCCATGCAGCTGGGCGAGCGGCTGCATCGATTCGAAAGCCAGGTGCTGGCGCTGCCCGAGGTGCCCGAGCCCGCCGCCCTGCACGCGCTGCAGCCCGAGCTGGAACAGGTCGAAGCCGCGCTGACCCAGCTGCGCCGCCGCAGTGCCCAAGCCAGTGCCCAAGCCAGTGCCCAAGCCAGTGCCCAAGCCAGTGCCCAGACTGGTGCCCCGCTTGCGCACCGGCCCAGCCACGCTGGGCTTCGGGTCCCGACCGAGATGCCCCAGCCCAGCCCAGCGGTCGGCACCCTGAGGGTGCGCGCCGACTGGCTCGACCGGCTCGTGTTGCACGCCGCCGATCTCAGCCTGAGCCGCACCCGCATCGAATCCGATTTGCTGGGTGTGCGCCGCTCGTTACAAGACATGGCCACCAACGTGGCCCGTCTGCGCAGCCAATTGCGCGAGCTCGAACTGCAGACCGAGTCGCAAAGGTCGCCCACCGAGGCGCCGGCTGCGTCTCCCGACCCGCGTTTCGACCCGCTGGAGCTCGACCGCTACACCCGCTCCCAAGAGCTCACGCGCCTGATGGCCGAAGCGGTCAACGACGTGGCCGCGGTGCAGCACCAGTTGCAGCGGGCGATGCAGGCCGCTGAAGGCAATCTGGCCGCGCAGACGCGCCAGACCCGCGATTTGCAGCGCGATTTGTTGCGCAGCCGCTTGGTGGCCTTTGATTCATTGACCGAGCGCTTGCAGCGCAGCGTGCGGCTGGCGGCCGAAGACTGTGGCAAAACGGCAGAACTGCAGCTGGAACACGGCGAACTCGAGCTCGAACGCAACGTGCTCGAGCGGCTGGTGCCGGTGCTGGAACACTTGTTGCGCAACGCCGTGGCGCACGGCTTGGAATCCGACCTGCAACGCCAGCAACTGGGCAAACCGCTGCCCGGCCGGGTTGCGATAGCGCTGCAAGCCCACGACAAAGACCTGTCCATCACCGTGAGCGACGACGGCGCCGGGCTCGACAGCGAGCGCATACGCCAGCGCGCCGTCGCCTTGGGGTTGCAACCGCAGGCGGGGCAGTGGAGCTTGGAGCAGGCCCAGCGGCTGGTTTTTGCGGTGGGCTTGACCACCGCGGCTGAAGTCACCGAAGTGGCTGGGCGCGGCATCGGCCTCGACGCCGTGCGCAGCGAGGTGCGGGCCTTGGGTGGCCGCGTCGATTGCCTAGCGCCCCCAGCGGGCGGTTGCGCATTCAGGCTTTGGTTGCCGCGCAGCAGCAGCTTTAGCCAGGTGCAGATGTTGCGCGTGGGCGATTTTGTTTTTGGCGTGCCGACCGATCTGGTGTTGCAGGTGCACCAAGCGCAGGCCCCGGCCCTCACCGCCGCCTACGCCGGTGCCCGCTGGCCCAGCGAGGCGGCCGGCCCGATTCCGTTTCACTGGGCTGGGGCGCTGCTGGCCTTGTCGGCCGAGAGCACGGATGAGGCCTCGCAGCAGGCACGGCAGTGGCAGGTGGTTGAGTTTTATAGTGCGGGTCAGCGCGTGGCATGGCATGTGGACGAGGTGCTTGAGGTGCAAGAGGTGGTGCTCAAGCCCTTGGGCCCGCCTTTGGTGGGCTTGCCAGGCTTGGCAGGGGCCACTGCGTTGGCCTCGGGTGCCGTGTGCCTGATCTACAACCCGGTCGCCCTGACGGCCTTGTGCGCCGAGGCGGCGCGCCAGTGGGTGCGCGAACATCGCGCTGGCGCCACCAGCAAAACAGCAGCGACGCAGGCCACTCCCGTCGGGCCTGCAGCGGCCCCGCTGGTGCTGGTGGTAGACGACTCCATCACGGTGCGCCGCGTCACCCAGCGTTTGCTGCAGCGCGAGGGCTACCGGGTGGCGCTGGCCAGCGACGGCGTGCAGGCCTTGGAACGGCTGGCTGCCGAGCAGCCGGCGGTGATGCTGTGCGACATCGAAATGCCGCGCATGGACGGGTTCGAATTGCTGCATCAAATGCGTCTAGACCCGCGCTGGGCCGATTTACCGACCATCATGATCACCTCGCGCTCGGCCGACAAACACCGCCAGCACGCGCGCAGCCTAGGGGTGGAGCATTACCTGGGCAAGCCCTATGCCGAGCCCGAATTGCTGGCTTTGGTGCAGGCGGCTTGTGCGCGCAGCGCTCAGCCCTCGGCCTCGGTGCGCGCCACGGCGTAGCGCGCCAGCGTGTGCGTGCGCGCCTCGAAGTGGTCCACCAGCGGCGCCGGGTAGTTGCGCCCCAGCACCACGCCGGCTGCAGCCAGCTCTGGGGCCGAGGCGCGCCAAGGTGCGTGCAGCAGCGGCTCGGGCAGGCTGGCCAATTGCGGCAAGTAGCGCCGGATAAACTTGCCCTGGGGGTCGAATTTTTCGCTTTGCAGCACGGGGTTGAAGATGCGGAAGTACGGTTGCGCGTCGCAGCCGCTGGAAGCGCACCACTGCCAGCCGCCGTTGTTGGAGGCAAGGTCGAAATCGATCAAATGATCGGCAAAATAGCGCTCGCCCCAGCGCCAGTCCAGCCCCAGGTCTTTGCACAAAAAGCTTGCAGCCACCATGCGCAGGCGGTTGTGCATGTAGCCGCTCTGGTTGAGCTGGTGCATGGCCGCATCCACCAGCGGGTAGCCGGTCTGGCCCGCGCACCAGGCGGCAAAGTGGGCTTGCGCCGTTTTGCCGTGCTCCCAGCGGATGCGGTCGTAGGCGGGCTTGAAGGCGCGCTCGGCCACGTGCGGGAAGTGGGCCAGTATCTGCTGGTAAAACTCGCGCCAGATCAGCTCGCTGAGCCAAGTGCTGGCGCCGGCCACCCCTTGCTGGTGCAGCTCGTGCGCCAACCGCACCGCTTGGCGGATGCTCAAGGTGCCAAAGCGCAGGTGCACGCTCAAGTAGCTGGGGCCTTTGAGGGCGGGGAAGTCGCGCGTCTGGGCGTAGTGCTCGATCCGCGCCAAAAAATCTTCCAGCAGCGCCAGCGCGCCGCGGCTGCCGGTGCGAATTTTGAGCTCGCGCAGGTTGCTGGGTACAAAGCCGAGCGCTTCCAGCGGCGGCACCCCGGTGGTCAAGCCGGGCGGGCAGGGCGCCAGCGCGTCGGCAAAGCGCTCCACGGGGTGCGGCTGCACGTGGCTGGGGCTGAGCGCCTGCAGCCAGGCTTTTTTGTAGGGCGTGAACACGGTGAAAGCGCGCCCGCCCTGGTTGAGGATTTCGTGGCGCTCAAACACCACCTGGTCTTTGAAGGTGTGCAGCAACACGCCCTCGTGCGCCAGCGCACCGCGCACCTGGGCATCGCGGGCCAGGGCGGCGGGCTCGTGGTCGTGGTTGGCGTACACCGCCTGCACGCCCAGTTGCGCGGCCAGGCGCGGGATTTGCTCGATGGCGCGGCCGTGGCACACCAGCAGCCCCACGCCTTCGGTGCCGTTGCTGCGCCCGAGCGCGCGCAGCTGCTCGTCGAGGTCGATGAGCGACTCGTGGATGAACTCGACCCGCCGGTCCGCCTGCAGGCCGCGCTCGAGCAGCGGTTGCAAGATGTCGGTATCGAACACAAAGGCGCACCAGACGCGCTGGCACTGGCGCAGCGCTCGGGTGAGCGCGGCGTGGTCGTGGGCGCGCAGGTCGCGCCGCAGCCAGACCAGTCCGCTGGGGTAGGGTTTGGGAGTGAGGGTCATGGGTGGGCGCTTAGAATGCATGGCATGACTGCGGATTTTGCACCCACTGACCTGACCCACTTGGGGATAGGAAATCCAACCGCATGAGCACAAGTATGGCACACGTTTGGGGCGTCTCAGGCATGCACACAGGGGACTGCTGGGTTGATTTCTCAAAGCCAGTTGCCCGAGATTTTTCGGTATGACCCG
>Ga0209413_1000082_pt1 | contig 15863 bp, 21 predicted proteins | sample JTO22cmmetaG_FD_184157 | JGI IMG/M metagenome (GOLD analysis project Ga0209413, IMG submission 184157) | Freshwater bacterial and archeal communities from Indian Creek, Illinois, USA - JTO22cm metaG (SPAdes) (version 3) | ecosystem: Environmental > Aquatic > Freshwater > Unclassified ...
TGCACAAAGCCTGTCCGCTCAAGATCCATAAGTTGTTGACTGACAACGGCAAAGAGTTCACGGACAGGCTCTTTGCCTCGCGTGCCAGGCAGCCCACGGGTCAACATGAGTTTGATCAGTTGTGCCAAGCCTTGGGCATTGAACACCGCTTGACCAAACCCAGAACGCCCAGAACCAATGGCATGGTCGAGCGCTTCAACGGCCGCATTGCCGATGTGCTCAAGACGCATCACTTCCACAGTGGGCAGGATCTGGAGCAGACCTTGATGCGCTACGTGACTTTGTACAACCACCAACTGCCACAGTCAGCGTTGAAGAGCAAAACGCCGATGCAAGCCATGAAAGAATGGTACGCTTCTCGCCCCGATCTATTCCACAAACGTCCGTATGATCGTCCGGGATGTGACAATTAGCCTATATTTTTTTGACAACGTGCGGCATAACACGCCGCACATTCATGCGAAGTTTCAAGGCAAAGACGCGTCTTTCTCGATCCTCGACGGATCGGTTCTGGCCGGCGAATTGCCCGTCGCCAAAACCCGATTGGTGCAGGCCTGGATCGAGATTCACCGCGAATCGTTGCTGGCCGATTGGGAGCTGGCCCTGAACGGCGAGAAGCCGTTTCCCATTGAACCCTTGCGCTGAGGAGCTGCCATGGAATCGGTGAAGCAGGTCAAAGCCGGTGATGATTACTCGCTGGAACTGTGGTTCAACACGGGCGAACATCGCTTGTTTGATGCACGCCCCTATTTGAACAAGGGCTTGTTTGTAGCATTGCAGGATATCGCACGCTTCAAACAGGCGTTTGTTGCGCTCGACACCGTTTGCTGGCCCGGTGATATCGATATAGCTCCAGAGACCCTCTACGACCTCTCGGTGCCGATTGATTAGTCCGTCAAGTTGCTGCAAGCCTTGCGCAGCCTGCGCCACCAAACCCAGATCGGCGCAGGCCTGCGCCTGCACGCACTCAGGCACCGCAGTACACGTCTGCGCTCCCGCTGGCGACCACTGAGCCGCAGCCAAGCGGGTCGCCCACACGCCCGGCAGCGCTGCCGTTGACAAACACCGTCGAACTCCCAGCAGTCAAGGTGCTGTCGTGGCACCCAGGGTCTCTGCCCGGCCGGCAGTGCACCGCCCAAGCATCCCCCGCACGGTGCCAACCCAATCCGTTGACCAGGACGTTGGCGCTGGCCTGGGTGCTGGGCCGCGGTGGCCAGCCGCCGTGGCCGGTGCATGAATCACCCAATCGCGTGGCAGCAGACATCGCAGCCCCTTTAGTTCAAATCAATGCGCGGCCCGCTTAGGCGTATGCCGGCGGCGCTCATTTCGATGCGGCTAGGGCCGATCTCGAGCACGATCTTGCCACTGGCTGGCACGGCCAAGCGCCAGTGGTGCTGCGCGCGGTCGTACTCCAGCAGCGCCCCGTCCTTGTAGCGCGTGCGCGAGATCTCGGCCGATTGCGCCGGCGCTGGGTGCTCTGCGCGGTAGATCGAGCCCACCACCACGCCTTGGTTGAGGTCGCCACAGGGCGAGAGCACCAGCACCTGCTCGCCCGGCTCGGGCGCGTGCCACGTCCGGTCGTGCCCGGCGCGCGCGGTCACAAAGGGCAGCCAGCCGGTGGTGATGGCCCCAGCCTGCACGCGCACCCGGGCGCGCACCGCATCGAGCTCCACCACGCGGCCCTTGAGCGCCACGTTGCTCATGCGCCGCTCGGCCTCGGTCATGTCCTGGTGCAGGTTGCGCGCGCTCATCGGTCGGGCTCCGGCTGGCGCGCATCGGCGTTGCGGTAGCTGCGCTCTTGGCCGGCACCGATCTGCGGCGTCCAGCCCACCAGCACCTGCTGCGGCAGCGGCGGCTCGGGCAGCTCAGCGGGCCGCGTCCAGTAGCTGACCTCAAACGACAGCCGGGCTGCAAGCACCGGCGTGTCGCCATCAGCGCCTTGGTCGATCTCGGTGCGCCGCAGCCTTGTGCCCTCCACCAACAGCCCCAGCGTTTCATCGGCCTCGAGGATCGCCTCCACCGCTTGCGCCAGCACGTCGGCCTCTTCGGCCGCTTGCTCGCCGCTGGTGACGATCTCCACCGACAGCTCGAGCAAGCGCTGGCGCAGCCCGGCGTCGGCGTTGGGCCGATCCTCGATGCGCTCGTCGCGGGTGTAGATCAGCAAGGCCGGCAGCTTGCCGGCAAACAGCGGTGCGGCGCGGTGGATGCTGATGCGCGCGGCGCTGATGCGCGGATCGACGGCCGGTAGTTGCGCCGCCAAGCGCTCCTTGACCGCCTCCCGAATCAGGGTGCGCGGGTGCCTCACGCGCGCTCTCCTCTGGCTGCGCCCTTGTGCAGCAGCAGCTTCAAAAAGCCGTGCCCGTCGGGCTGCGCATCCACAATGAGATAGCGCACGCCGCGCACGCACACCGCATCGCCCTCGGTGGGCGCGGCCGGCAGATCGGCCAAGCGCACCTCGAGCATTGGCTGCACCATCGACACCGCCGCGCCGGTGCTGGCGTCCACCTCTTGGTGCGCGGCGCTGAACACACCGCGCCCAGGCAGTGCGTCGGCCTGCCCCTCGAGGTGGAACAGCACCAGCTCGCCAAAGATGTCGAGCACCGTGCCCGACAGGTTTCGGGTCAGATCGTTAAAGGCGCTCATGGTTGCAGCCCCCTTGGCCCTTACCAGCCATTGCCCGAGTGCAGGCGCACGGTCAGTGCCGGGCGCTTGACGATGGGCAGCGGGTTGGATTGGGTGTGGATGTCGACACCGCTGCCGTTGGGCCGCGCCAGTTGGTTGGCGTAGAGCTCCAAGCCGTAGGTGCCCACCGCTTCCATCAGGTTGGCCGGCGCGAAGTAGGTGCGGAAGGTGTCGAGCGTGCCCAGCGGGAAAGCCACGCCTTCGCGTGCCGGGATCAGGCGCGAGACCGCGCCGTTGGCCAGCGTGACCGTGCCGAAATACTCTTCGAACAGGATCGAGCCAAAGCGAAAGCCCCGGCGCACGTCGTCGCGCAGCGGGTTGGTGCCGGCGCTGCCTTGGTAGAAGGCATAAGCCTCCTTGACCGACTTGTGCTTGATCAAGGCGTCGAAGAACTCGGGGCTGACCAGCGCGTGGATGCTGGTCATCATTTCACCGCGCAGGTTCTCTTCGATGTGCCGCGCCACTTGGGTGCAGCGCGTGACGATGTCCTCGTTGCTGCCAAAGCCAAAGTCCACTTCGGGCTTGGCGATGCCAAACTCGCTGTGCCAGTTGTAGAGCGTGCTGCCAGCGCCGTCTTTGGTGATGCCCAGCAGGGCGTTGACGCGCATGTACTCCAGCGTCTGCGCGTGCTTGGCGCGCATGCGGACGAGCTTGCGCATCATCACCGTGACCAGCGGGTCTTCACCCACCGCCATCCCGAGGCCGCGCACGCCCTGCACTTCTTCGGGCAGCACGACGTCGTTGTGCGGGATGTGCGGCACAGCAAAAGAGCGCACCGTGCGTTTGTCGCTGGCACCCACACTGGCCGGGGTGCCAGGAGCGACAGCGGGCAGCAAGCGCAACTCGCCCTCGACGGATTCGATGATCACGTTGCGCTGCGTGATGGGCTCGGGCGCAAACAGGCCCAGTTGGCCGACGCGGCCGTAGGGGTTGGGCAGCAGCTGGATGGCGGCCGACATTTCGGCCAGCGTAAAGCCACCGGCGTCGAAGGGGTTGACGATTGCGGTCATGTGGGAACTCCTGTGGGCGTGAATCAGGCAACCGCGCGCACCACGATACCGTGGGCAGCCAGTTGCTGGTGTTTGATGGCTAGTGCAGCGGCGTTGGCCACCGAGGGGGCAAAGGCCAAGGCGCGGTCGGCGACGATCACCGGGCCGCGCGCCAGCACCAGCGCTTGGCGGTCGCTGGCAGAAGCCGCCACCGGGTGCAGCAGCACCGCGCAGGCGATCTCAGCGCCTTCGCTGCCCGGTGTGGCAGCGGCTGGCGACAGCGTGTAGGTGCCGCTGGAGGCGATGCGACCGAGCACAGCACCCACCGGGTAGGCGTCGCCGGCCCGCAGGGTCACGGTCTCGCGCGTGTAGTCGGGATCGTGCTCGTGCTTGATCAGATCGCCCAGGGTCGTTGGGGAAACAAAGGGTGTGCTCATTTGCGGGCTCCATAGGCTTGTGCCGCTTTGACCAAGGGGCTGTCAGCGACGGTTGGGGGTTTGCTGGCTGTGGCTGGCGCGGTCTGGGCCACGATGTCTTGCGCCTCGTCGCGCTCGGCGGCTTGCTGCAGCACCGTCTGGCGCAGCGCATCGGGGCTGATGCCGCGCGCCAAGGCTTGCGTTGGGTCAACGGCGACACCCAGGCGCTTGGCTTGGGCGGCGATCTCGCTGAGCTCGGCCAACTGGCGGCGCAGCTTGGCTTCCACTTGGGCGGTGATGGCGGCCTCGTTGATCGGCGCGCTGGCTGGGGCGTGTTGCGACTGCACAGCCGTGCCCCCTTGGCTGTCGTCACTGGTCTGATCGTTCATGAATAACTCCGGGTTGAAAGTAGAACTGCGGGTGCTTGCCGCCGCGGCGGCCTTGGTTTGCAATGCACGCTGGGCGGCCAGCGTGAGCTTGCGCTGTAGGGCGGCCAGCACCTCGTGGCGCGTGCCCACCTGATCGGCCAGCCCGGCTTCGATGGCCGCTTGACCGCGATAGACGCGCGCTTCGGTGGCGCGCACGAGCTCGGGTGTCAAGCGCCTAAAGCCCGCCACCAGCGCGATGAACTGCTCGTGCATCTGCTCGATGTCGGCTTGGATGCTGGCCGCCACCGGCGCGGGCAGCGGCGCGTGCGCGTGTCCGTCCACCTTGTGCGCGCCAGCGTGCAAGAGCGTGTAGCTCAAGCCCGCCTTGGCGTCGGCCACCGATTCGTCGACGTGCACCGCCACCACGCCCACCGAGCCGACTTCGGCGGTCTGGGTGAGCCAGAGCCGTTCGGCGGCACAGCCCAAGGCGTAGGCCGCCGACAGCGCGGCTTCGTCGGCGATGGCCCACAGCGGCTTGCCCGAGGTGCGGGCCAGTTGCCGCAGGCGCTGCGCCAGATCGAATACGCCGCCGGCCTCGCCGCCGCTGGAATCAATCTCCAGCAGCACCGCCTTGACCCTCGGGTCGGCGAAGGCTTGCTCGGCTTGCGCCTCGATCTCGTGGTAGCTGGCTAGGCCGCTGGCGGCGTCGAGGTAGGCCGAGCGGCGCACCAAGGTGCCCAAGATCGGGATCACGGCGATGCCGTCCAGATGCTGTACAGCGCCAGCGGATGCGGGCTCGATGCTGGGCGGCGGCGCTGTGGCCAGCGCGTTGCCAGCGAGCTTGCGCGCCACCACGCCAAGGATGACCTCGAGCTTGGGGCGTGCGATCAACAACGGCGTGCCGTACAGGCGCGCTGCCAGGTAGGGTAGATCGGTCATAGGTGTGCTTCCTCAGTCTTCAGGTGCAGCAGCCGGCTGGGGCGCTGGCTGTGGTTGTGCGGGCTGGGGCGCGGGCTCCATGCCAAAGCTCAGCCCCAGCGCAGCCTCGCGCTGGCGGTCGCCCGCAATCTCGGCGTCCACCATGGCGGCGTCGTAGCCGCGCTCGGCGATGGCTTGGGTGCGCGACTTGAGCCCGGCCTTGATGGCGTTGATCTCGGCCCGGATGTCCTTGAGCGGATCGACCCAGTCCCAGCGCGGTGGCAACCAACTGCAGTCCAGATGGTCGGCGCGGCGCTGCTCGTAGTCCGGCAGCACCAGCGCACCCGAGAGCACCGCCGTGTCCATCCAGCGTGCCCAGACCGCGCGGCAGAGTTGGTACACCAGCACCGAGTGCTGGAAGGCCTCGATGCGGCGGCGAAACTCCAAGAGCGCGGCGCGCGTGTTTGAGTAGTTGGCCTTGAGCATATCGGCCGACAGGTTGGCGTAAGGCAGACCCAAGGCGGCGGCCACCTGCAGCAGCGTGCGGTACTGGAAGCTCTCGTAGTTGCCGCCCACATCGGCCGGCGCAGAGAAGGTGATGTCCTCGCCGTCGTCGAGCACTTGCAACTGGCCCGGCTCGAGCGGCAGCAGCGGCTCGCCGCCGGCGTCGTCGTTGCCGTTGTCGAAGTCGCGCTCGGGCCGGCGCACAAAGCCGACGAACATCGCCGCCACCTTCTTGCGATCCAGCTCGGCGTCGTCGTACTGATCGAGCAAGAACAGCTTGACCAGCGCCGGCGCAAAGCGCGAGACGCCGCGCAGTTGCCCAGCGTCCACCGGGTCGACGATGTGCAGCACCGCCTCGGCTGGCACGCGCACGGTCTCGCCCACCAAGCCCGGATCGGTCACGTCGCCCGGGTGGCGGCGCAGGAAGTGGTAGGCCACGCGTTTGCCAATGCGGTCAAACTCGATGCCGCAGCGGATGCGGTGGCCGTTGTCGAGCAGCCGGTTGTTGTTGAGCGGCAGCATTTCTGCGGGCAGCATCTGCAGTTGCAGCGGCACCGTCAGCCCGTCCTCGGGCCGGCGCGGCCGGATGCGAAAGAACACCTCGCCGGCGATGAACAGCTCGCGCGCGGCGCGGCGCTGCTGGCCGTAGAAGTCGGTCAGCCCTTCGGCGTCCGATTCGTCGGTCCAGCGCAACCACAATCGCTGCACCCGATCCTTGAGCGCCGCATCGGCAATGCCAGACGAGGGCTTGATGCCCGTGCCCACGGCGTTGCCAGCCCACGATTCGACGGCGTTGACGGCGTAGCCGTTGTTGCGGATCATGAAGCGCGCTCGCGCGGTCATGTCTGCGCCGGCGGCTTGGATCAGGGTGTTGACGTGCGCGCGGCTGGCCGGGAAGTTCTTTAGCCGCCGTGCCGACAGGCCGCCTTCGAAGCCGCCCACCAAGCCGCCAAACATGGCACCGACTTTGCGGCGCAGGCTCTCGAGTGCCTTCATCACAGCCCCTTGGCGCAGACGGTGCGCAGGTGTCGCGGGCGCGCTCGGCCCTCGGCCTTGGCGATCTCTCGATCCAAGTTGCCCAAGGCCGATTGCAGTTCGGCGTCCGACTTGTAGGTCACGAGTTTGTCGCCCGCCCGCACGGTGAGCACACCGTTGTAGCGCGCAGCCAGCAGAGCCTCGCGCTGGGCTTTGAGTTGGTCTAGGGTCATGGGCAGAACTCCTGGCCAGCACGCGGCTGGCCTCGGGTCAGAGGTAGTTGGACGAAACCGTCATGCGCCGCCGGCGCGGGCTGGCGGTCATCGGCACCGACACCGTTGCCGCGCTGCTGCCGCGCTGGCGCTTGGCCGGCAGGGCTGGCAGCGCCTCGGCGCGTTTGTTCAGGCTCAGGCCCATCGACTGCAGTCCGTGCAGCGCAGCGTAGGCGTACACCCGGCAGTCCAGCGCCTCGTTGCGTCGGCCATCTGGCTTCCACCAGAAGCGCTGGGCAAAGCCCTTGACGTAGCGCGTGCGCAGACGCTCGGCGGTGAGCTGCTCGAAATACTGCGCATCCCGATCCATCGGGAAGTGCATCGCCCCAGGGCCTGCATCGGCCTTCTTGAGCCGGGTGTAGATCGCCTCTTTGGCCGCATCCACACCCACGATGAACAGGTTGACCTTGCCCTTGTTGGCGCGGCTGGGGCGCTTGGGCCAGATCGGGCGTTTGCCAGCGCCGCCCTTAATAGCCCAGATGCGCTTGCGCTCGCGGCCCTTACAAAAGGCGTAGGCCGCCAGCGTGTGGTGGCCGCCGGTGTCTAAGCAGGCGGCCTCGATGATCAAGCCGCTGGCCAGTGTCTCGTGCTCGAAGCGGCTGCCCAAGTAGGCCTCGAGCTGCGCCCAAGTGTCGGGCGACGACGGGTCGCCCCAGAGCACCTTGTAGTCCACCGACCACGATTCTTCATCCCGGCCCCAGCCCACCACCTCCAGCTCCAGCCGGTCGTCCTGCACGTCGATGCCGCAGGTGAGCAGCGCCACCTCGGCCGGCACGGCTGGCCCGTAGGTTTCGCGGCGCTCCATCAGGCCCTCAGCGTCCAAGGTCTCGCCCTCGCAGTCTTCCCAGGTCTCGGCCAGCTTGGTGTTGACCCAGACCTTGAGCCGCACCGGGTCGTCCTTGGCGGCGTGGTGCTCTTGCGCGATCTCGCCCCAGCTCAGCCACGGCGAGTACAGGCTCGAGAGGTGAAAGCCCAGCGTCTTGCCATCGCCCTCGGCCGTGGCCGTCCAGCGGCCTTGGGCCAGCAGCGCGGGCTTGCGGTACTCTGGGTGCGCGCCATCGCAGTGCGGGCAGTGCCAAGCGGCGTCGGCCATCTGCCCCTTGGGCCAGCGGATGTTGCGCCAATGCACCTGCGCGTACTCGCCGCAGTGGTCGCAGGGCAGTTCGTGCACCTGTTGATTGCTCTCGAGGTAGGCCGCTTCGATGCGCGAGTGCCCCTTCTGGGTGGGCGTGGAGCACAGATAGACCTTGCGGTTGGCAAAGGTGGCTGCACGCTGCACCGCCAGCGCCACCGGGTCGCCCTCGCCGTCGGCGTCGCCCGGGTAGCCGTCCACCTCGTCGAGGAACAGGTAGCGCACGGGCATCGAGCGCAGGCCCACCGCGCTGTTGGCCCCGGTCATGACCAGCACGCCGCCGGGGAACTCCTTCATCAGCTGGGTGTTGCCACTGTCGCGCGCCCTTGGGTCTTTGACGCGGCTGGCCAGATCGGGGCAGGCCTCGATCAGCGCATCCACGCGCTGCTTGGAGACGCGCTTAGCGCCCTCCACGGTGGGCTGCACCAGCAGCATCGGCCCGGGCGTGTGGTGGATGACGTAGCCCAGCCAGTTGAGCCCAGCCTCGGTCTTGCCGATCTGCGCCCCGGCCATCAGCACCACGCGCTCGGCGCGCACCGTGACCGACAGCGCCTCCATCACCGCCTTGAGGTAGGGCGTGCGGCTGGTTGACCAGCGCCCCGGCTCAGCCGATGACACCGACGAGAGCACCCGGTGGCGCTCGGCCCACTCGTGCACGCTCAGGATCGGATCGGGTGCCAGCCCCAGCTTCCAAGCCGCCATGACGATGCGCTCGGCGCTGCCTTCAGCGGTGTTGATCACGCGCCACTCCGATCAATATAAATAAGCAGAATCAACGAACTGCGCTTGACTGTCGGTGCTTGTAGAGCGTAAATAGAGGCATCGCAAACAAGCAACCACCGAAAGCAGCAAATGAACACCACCAGCGAATTTCAAGCCCACTACGCCAAAACCAATGGCCGTGATGCGCTTGCCAACGCCCGCGCCACGATGCAACGTGCATTGGAAGAACTCGACCGCTACATCGCCCGCTACGACGAAGCCGAGCAGATGAAAGACAAGGCCAACGTCCTCAACTGGACGCTGAGCCATCTGGCCACCTACGTGCCCAACAACGTGCGCCTAGACCTGATCGCCAGCGCCCAGGCGGAACTGGTGCGCGCCGACACGATGGCCGAATAAGGGGCTTCGGGGCCAAGCGCAAAAAGATCGATAAGGCGCTTGACTTCAATCGCCAGCAGAGCGTTCATAGAGGCATCGCAAACAAGCACCCTCAAGCACACCAACCCAACCCAACCCAACCTAGGAGCAACACCATGTCCACATCAAGCACCCGCATCACAGCTTCGCAGCATTCCGTGCTGTGCGTCGCCATCCAAAACAACGGCGGCAAGATCGTCCGGTTTCCCGAGCACATCAAAGGCGGCGCGCGCCAGAAGGTGCTCGAGGGTCTGGCCAAGCGCGACATGATCGTTTCGGACGGCAGCGACTGGTTTGTCGCCACCGCTGGCTACGAGGCCTTGGGCTGCACCCAGCCGGCGCAGGCTGCATTGGCGGCAGACCCGGAGATCGAAGCCGCTGTGACGGCTGCAGAGGCCACCTGGACGGCAGCGGTGCAGGACGGCACCGGGCCCAAGCCGCGCCGCCCGAGCAAGCAGGCGCTGGTGATCGAGCTGCTGCAGCGCCCGCAGGGCGTCACCATCGCGCAGGTCTGCGCGGCCACCGGCTGGCTGGCGCACACGGTGCGCGGCAGTTTTGCCGGTGCCCTCAAGAAAAAGTTGGGCCTAAACATCGTCTCGGACAAGACCCAAGGCGGCGAGCGCACCTACCGCATCGCTTGATGCGGCTGGCAAAAAAGATTGCAAAAAAGATCGAAGTCGAGCACAAAACGCTTGACTTCAATCGCCAGCAGAGCGTTCATAGAGGCATCGCAAACAAGCAACCACCTGGAGCAGCAAATGAACACCACCAGCCAAAACCCAGCCACACAAAACGAAGCCTGGGGCTTTTACGGCAGCATGGACGAGCAGGCACAGGCCGCTTGGCCGCTGGCCCTGAGCGCGATCTCGGGTGCCACCGGCCTGTCGCTCGATGCAGCACGCGTCTTCCTCGACAGCCGCCACGGACGCCACTTTGCCGACGACGTGCAAAACGCACTGGACGGCGGCGCCAAGCTGGACAGCGCGATTGAGCAAGCCACACAACGTTGGATGGGCTGGTCAATCGGCAAACAGACCAGCAAAGACTACGGCATCCCCAAGGGTCTGCCCTACTTGACTGGCTTTGTGGCCTTGTGCGAGATCAACGAAGAGCTGGCAGCCTGATGAGATCGCCCGCAGCTGAGCGCGAGCAGGCGCTGCGTTGGCTGATCGCCAACCGGCGTCCAGACGTCTGCATCGAGCAGGCTGCGCGCATGATGTGCACGATGCTGCCGCGCGATCTGGCCACGATGCAAGTCGTGCAGCGCATCGTCGAGGAAGAGAAAGCCAAGCAAACCGCAGCCAAGTTCAACTGGCGCACGCATCCAAGTCCGCTGTCTCACGGATAGCTTCAACTGGGTGGCCACCGCCACGCCGTAGCCCACCAGCACGTTGAGCACGGCCTCGAGCAGCGACATCCAGCGCGACTGCTTCACGGCGCATCCTCGGCATAAGTGTCAACCAAGGTGTCAACCGCAACGTCTGCCAGTGCGCCCCACTGGGTCGCCATCGCTTCTGCCACTCCCAAATATGTAGTGCTTCTGAGCTTCCAGCGGTCGTCCGTCGGCGGCAGTCGGTGTACTCGATGTGCGCGCCCTTCGACGACGTTTGTTGGTGTCAGTTTCGGCAGGTTTTTTAGCCAAAGGCAGGTTTTTTTGGTCTCGCCGTGGCCGAACATCCAAGGCTGAATGATCTGATCTGGCCGTCGCCAGACCGTTGAGAGGATGCAGACCGGGTTTTCGATGGCGATTCGCCCAATGTCTGCCTTGGCTAGCATCAAGGCAAATGATGCTGCTGCCTGTTGCAGCCCGGACAGCCTTTTGTCGGGGAAGTGCCGCGCGCCGCTGACCGCAAGGTGCGTGCATGGCGGATGCGCCACCATCAAGTCCCAGGGGTAGTCCAGCAAGTCGCGGACGTCGCCCTGATAGTGCGGGCCGGCGGCTTGCGTCGGCAGCAGGTCGCAGCTCAGCGCATCGTGACCCGCCTTGATGAAAGCGTCCCGCACCACGCCTGAGAACTCGCACGCCACCAACACCCTCATGACCCAAGCGCCTCTGCATCTGTTTGATCGTCAACCGCCGCATCAGCCCCAACCAGATCATCAAACAGCGCGCCATCGGCCTCGCGCGTCGCCTGCTTGCCAGCAAAGGATTCCCAGCGGCGCACAATCACATCAACGTACTTGGGATCGAGCTCGATCAGCCGCGCTTGGCGGCCCGACTTCTCGGCGGCGATCAGCGTCGTGCCCGAGCCACCAAAGGGATCGAGCACCACGTCGCCGGGCAGGCTGGAGTTGCGAATGGCGCGCTCGACCAGCTCCACCGGCTTCATCGTCGGGTGCAAGTCGTTCTTGTGCGGCTTCTTGATGTTCCACACATCGCTCTGGTTGCGGTCGCCGCACCAGTGGCGCTCAGCGCCCTCGGGCCAGCCGTAGAGGATCGGCTCGTACTGGCGCTGGTAGTCCGAGCGCCCGAGCGTGAAGGTGTGCTTGGCCCAGATGATGAAGGTTGACCACTTGCCGCCGGCAGCGCGGAAGGCCGCCTGCAGCGCATCGAGCTCGCTCGAGGACATGGCCACGTAGATGCCGCCCTTGCAGTGCGCCACGGTGGGCGTGAGTGCTGCCAGCAGGAAGTCGTAGAAGCCTGCGCCCAAGTTGTCGTTGAGGATCGGGCGATCCTTGCCGCGCAGTTTGTCCTTGGCGCTGTTGGCGTAGTCCACGTTGTAGGGTGGATCGGTGAACACCATGTGCGCTTGGCCGCCGGCCATGAGCAGGGTGAAGCTGGCAGCGTCGGTGCTGTCGCCACACAGCAGCCGGTGCTTGCCCATGAGCCAGACGTCGCCGGGCTTGGACACTGGCGTCAGCGGCACCTCGGGCGCTTCGTCCTCGTCGCTCTGGCCCTCGTTGGTTGGCTCCTCGCCGGCCATGAGCTCCAGCAGCTCGTCGTCGTCAAAGCCGGTGAGCGCCAGATCGAAGTTGGCGTCTTGCAGCTCGGCCAGCTCCACGCGCAGCAACTCTTCGTCCCAGCCGGCGTTCTCGGCGATGCGGTTGTCGGCGATCACCAGCGCCCGGCGTTGGGTTGGCGTGAGGTGGTCGAGCACGACCACGGGCACGGTGGCCAAGCCCAGCTTGCGCGACGCTGCCAAGCGCCCGTGCCCAGCGATGATGATGCCGTCGCCCCCAGCAAGGATCGGGCTTGTAAAGCCAAATTCGGCAATCGATGCGGCGATCTGGGCGATCTGCGCGTCCGAGTGGGTGCGCGCGTTACGGATGTAGGGCAGCAGGCGCTCGATGGGCCAGTGCTCCAGTTTGTCAGCGAGCCAGGCTTGCATCGGGGTGCTCCAATCGCTCTTGCTCGAGCTCGTCAAAGGTCTGGCCGGTGGCGACGAGCGTCACCGGCACGCCGGGGTGGTTTTGCTGGAAGCGCTTGATGGCTACGTCCACGTACTGCGGCGCGATCTCGACGCTGCGGCCGATGCGTTTGGTGCGCTGTGCGGCCAGCAGCGTGGTGCCGCTGCCGTTGAAGGGCTCGAACACGGTCTGGCCCTCGTCGGTGTAGCTCAGCAAGATGTGCTCGGGCAGCGCCACCGGGAACACGGCTGGGTGGCTGATGTCCTGGCCGATGGCACCGGTATGGCGGTTGATGCGGATCACGGCGTCGGGCTTGCGAAAGTCTTGGGTGGGCTGGCCGATGCCGTTCCACTCGCGCAACTGACCGTCCTTTTGCCGAAACCCGGATCTGTCGTTTGGGCTCTTCATTTGCCCAGCGGTCTTGCAGGGCACGATCTTGTGGGGCTTGCGGCTTTGGCGGTTGAAGTGGAACACGAACTCGAAGCACGGCGCTAGGCGGCCCGCCCAATCGCCGGGCAGGCCGGCGCCTTGATCCCAGACGTACCAGCCGAAGCGCCGCCAGCCTTGCTGGCGCATCCAGTCGAGCCAGCCGCTCCAGTAGGGCAGCCACTCGTTGTCGCGGTGGATGAGGCCAAGGTTGACCAGCACCTGAGCGTCGGCGGCCATGGGCAGGTGGGCGAACACGCCGCGCATCAGCACGTCCCAATCGCCGATGCCGCCGCTGGCGTAGTCGCGCTGGTTGCCGTAGGGTGGGCTGGTGAAGCACAGGCTGGCGGCTTCACCTTGCATCAGCGCGGCAATCACGGCCGGGTCGGTGGCGTCGCCGCAGATCAAGCGGTGCGCGCCGATCTGCCAGACGTCGCCTGTGCGGCTGACAGCGCGCTGCGGCACTTCGGGCAGCTGTTCGTCGCCCTCTTCGGTGCCTTCGTCGCCAGTTTCGTCGCCCGTTTCCTCGCCCTCTTCGGCCGCAGGGCCCAGCAACTCGGCCAGTTCGGCGTCGTCAAAGCCAGTCAGGGCCAGATCGAAGCCGACGTTTTGCAGTTCGGCCAGTTCGGCGGCCAGCAGTTCCTCGTCCCAGCCAGCTTGCAGCGCCAGTTGGTTGTCGGCCAAGATGTAGGCGCGGCGCTGGGTCTCGCTCAGGTGGTCGAGCACGACCACGGGCACGGCCTCGAGCGCGAGCTTCTTGGCGGCGGCCAAGCGTCCGTGCCCGGCCATGATGTCGCCAGTGCCCGAGACCAGAAGTGGCGAAGTAAAGCCAAATTCGACGATGCTGGCGGCGATCTGCGCCACTTGGGCGTCCGAATGCGTGCGCGCGTTCTTGGCGTAGGGCTTGAGGCGCTCCAGCGGCCACAGTTCGATGCGGTTGGCCATGGCTGGTGTGAAGGTCATCGGGTCAGTTCCTCTAGGGCTTCGCGGATTGCGGCTTGCAGCAGCTCTTCGACGGCGCGCTGGTCGGGCTGTGCCACCACCGCCGCCACGATCTGGGGCGCGACCTTGCGCGGGATTTGTTGGATGCGCTCGCGCAGCGTGCGCGCCAGGTTGAAGTTGGCCACCTTGACCTCGTCGGCGTTGATCTGCTTGCCGGTGCGCTCTTCAAAGTCGAGCTTGGCCAGGCGCGCGGCGTAGGCTTCGCGGATGGCGCGGCTGGTCAGGTAGTCCGGTGCGCCAGATCGGGGCTCTTGGGCCGGCGACGCTTGCGTTGAACGTGCAGAAGTCGGGGTGGAAACCGGCGTGGAAACCGGCGTGGAAACCTTGGCAAGCTTTGGGCCGGTTTCCACCTGGGTTTCCACTCGGGTTTCCACTTTGCTGGCGCTGCCAGCGTGCAGGCTTTGCGAGGGCAGCGTGTTGCGCTCCCACTGCGCGTCGGCTTGCGCTGCGTCGATGCTGCCGTCGGCTTTTAGGCTGATGCGCCCAGTCTTGATCGCCTTGGCGACCGCAGTGTGGCTGACGCCGCGGCGTTGGGCGTAGGCCCGGATGGACAGTCCCATCGCATTCCTCCGGGCTGCTGTGGCGCGCGATTTAGCTCGATTTTTGGCCGAATCGGCGGCGCGCGCTGGGTGGAAACTGGAAACCTCCCAAGGTGGAAACTGGCAACCTATTTTTTGCGCTGGCGCTAGGCAAGCGCCGGGCCTGTTGCGACCTGCGCTTTTTGAATGGCCCGGGAGGCCCCGTTTTTTGCCCGCAGCGGCCCCACGCCGCCCCCGTGTGGCGCTTTCGTCGCGGCTTCGACCGTGGGTGGCCTCATGCCGAAAGAATGGCACACGGGGGCTTTGTGCGGGTCTGATGAAGCTGGCTGGTTCACGCTCATGCTCTTGTCAACTCCTCGTGCAGCGCCCGCTGCATCTGGCGTTGGTACTCGCTCAGCGCCACGCTGCGCACGGTGTCGGTCATGCCAAAGCGCGCCTGCACCTTGTGCTCGCGGCGCAGCAGATACAGCCCGACGATGCGCTCTGCGCCTTGGCGCTTGAACACCGTGCCGTCGCGGTAGAACACTGCGCTTTGGCGCAGCAGGCGCGCTGGCCTTTGGGTCTTGGGGATGACCTTGGTCTGGGCGATCTGGGCCATGGGCCCGAGTGGAATCGAGATCTTGCCGCGCTTGGTGCCGCCGCTTTCTTGCAGCGCCATGAACCAGTCGCGCGACCAGACCGTGGCCGTGAGGGTGCTGGTCGTGGCCGGCGTCATGCCGATGCCCCGGCTGACCCACGGGCGGCGCAGGGTGAAGCGATCGGGCAGCGATGCGCGCACGGCGTCGCGGGCATCGAAGGCGGTGCGGGTCAAGGCCTTGGCTGCGGCCTTGGGTACGTGCTGCTGCGCCAGCCTGGACAGGTAGGAAGTGGCCTGCTGCACTTCGGCGCTGAGGTCAAGCTTGAGCATCGGCGGCTTTGCGGCGGCGCGGCTGGCTGGGGGCTTCGGCCGGGGCTTCGGCGTGCGCAGCGCTGGTTGCGGGCTCGGCGGCCTCAGCGGGCTTGATCAAGATGCCGGCTTGGTTTTGCAAGAGCTGCCCGGCGCTGGCTGCGTCGAGATCGACTGTCAGTCCGGGGACGAGCGCGCGCGTGCCGCTGGCATCGCAAAGCACCATGGGGCGGGTGATGAGGATTTGCATGGCTCTAGGTCTCCAA
>Ga0209413_1000087_pt1 | contig 15642 bp, 14 predicted proteins | sample JTO22cmmetaG_FD_184157 | JGI IMG/M metagenome (GOLD analysis project Ga0209413, IMG submission 184157) | Freshwater bacterial and archeal communities from Indian Creek, Illinois, USA - JTO22cm metaG (SPAdes) (version 3) | ecosystem: Environmental > Aquatic > Freshwater > Unclassified ...
ATGATGGAGAAAGTGTTAATAGCCAAGGCGAGGACGGTAGACCCTGCGCGCACGCTCATCTGCTGCACGCGCTATGGCAATGTCATGGCCTCGCGCGGCTCGGTTATTCCCTTGTTTATCGAGCAAATCAAGAGCGGGCGGCCGCTAACCGTGACGGCTCCTCACATGACGCGTTTTCTTATGAGCCTGCCCGAAGCGGTAGACCTAGTGCTCTTTGCTTTTGCAAATGCCGTTGCAGGCGATACGCTAGTGCAAAAGTCGCCGGCAGCGACAGTGGGCGACTTGGCGCAGGCCCTACTTGAACTTTTTGTCGCCCCTAACGAACTGCGCATCATTGGCACGCGCCATGGTGAAAAGCTCTACGAAACCTTACTTACCAAAGAGGAATATGCCGTAGCCGAAGATCTCGGCGGGTTTTTCCGCGTACCAGCCGATAAGCGCGACCTGAACTACGACAAGTACTTTGTGCAAGGGGACGAACGGCTCACCTTAGGCACCGAGTATAATTCTCACAATACCACGCGCATGTCAGTTGAGGAGATCAAAGCCAAGCTACTAGACCTAGAATACGTACGTAACGAACTAGAAGGGTGGAGGCGGGCTTGAGCATACTTGTTACCGGGTCTAAGGGCTTTATAGGGCGTAACCTTGTAGCCACCCTGCACAATGAAGGATACGAAAGTGTTTACGAGTGCGACGCCGACACCACGCCCGAGCAGTTATCTGCCTTTTGCCAAGCGGCAACTTTCGTTTTTCACCTCGCTGGGGTTAACCGCCCACCAGACGCAGGCGACTTTATGCCCGGCAATGCCGGCTTTACTGCCACCTTGCTGTCTAATTTAAACCAGCATGGCAACTCCTGCCCCATTCTCTTTGCCTCCTCTGCGCAAGCAGCGCTAGACAACCCCTATGGGCAGAGCAAAAAAGCTGCCGAAGACTTGCTCTTCGCGCACAGTCGCGAGACAAGTGCCCCGGTTTTCGTGTACCGTTTGCCCAATGTCTTTGGTAAGTGGTGCCGGCCAAACTACAACAGCGTAGTGGCGACCTTCTTGCACAACATTGCCCGTGCGGTGCCCATCACTATTAACGACCCAAGTGCTAATCTCACCCTAGCTTATGTGGATGATGTGGTAGACGAACTCTTACGTGCGTTGCGCGGGGTAATCTCCCCTACTGGGCAGTTCGCCTCTGTGCCTGTGACACACAGCACCACCGTCGGGGCACTAGCCGACCTCATCCAATCATTCCACCATGCGCGCGCAAGCCTAGCCATACCCGCGCTTGACGATGCCTTCACCAAAAAGCTCTATGCCACCTACCTGAGCTACTTGCCAGCGGAAGCCTTAGCGTATGAACTGCATATGAATGCCGACGCCCGAGGCTCCTTCACTGAGTTTGCGCGCACCATGGGCCAGGGCCAGTTTTCAGTAAACATCGCCAAGCCGGGCATCACCAAGGGCAATCACTGGCACCACACCAAGCACGAAAAGTTCTTGGTCGTGAGCGGCAAAGGGGTAATCAGACTGCGCGCAGTCGGCAGTGACAGCGTAGTGGCCATTAGCGCAGATGGCGAAAGGCTAAAGGTAGTCGAAATCCCCCCTGGCTACACGCACAACATCGAGAATATAGGCGACACCGACCTCGTCACCCTAATGTGGGCCAGCGAAGCCTTCGAGCCACAACGACCAGATACTTTCTTTTTGCAGGTGTAAGCATGAAAAGACTTAAAGTGATGACTGTTGTCGGCACCCGCCCTGAAATTATCCGCCTTTCTGCGGTAATCCAAAAGCTTGAGGCATCGCCTAGCATTGAGCATGTGCTCGTCCACACCGGCCAGAACTACGACTACGAGCTTAACGAAGTCTTTTTCAAGGACTTTAACCTGCGCCGTCCGGATTTCATGCTAAACGCCGCCACGGGCACAGCGATTGAAACTATCGGCCATATTTTAATAAAGATAGACTCAGTTCTTGACGAAGTAAAACCAGATGCCTTTCTCGTACTAGGTGACACCAATAGCTGCCTATGCGCCATCGCCGCCAAGAAGAAGCGCATCCCCATCTTCCACATGGAAGCCGGCAACCGCTGTTTCGACCAACGCGTCCCCGAAGAAACCAACCGCAAAATAGTGGACCACATCGCCGATATAAACCTCACCTACAGCGACATCGCCCGCGAGTACTTGCTGCGTGAGGGCCTGCCGCCCGACCGCATCATAAAGACCGGCAGCCCCATGCTCGAAGTGCTAAATTCACGCCGTGATGACATCGCCAACTCGCGCATCTTAGAAACCCTCGCACTCACGCCCGAGCAATACTTCGTTGTTTCAGCTCATCGCGAAGAGAACATCGATAGCGACGTAAACTTCACTAGTTTAATCGACAGCCTAAACACAGTCGCCGAAACCTATAGTATGCCCATAATATTTAGCACCCACCCACGTACACGCAAGCGGCTTGCCGCCAAGGGGCTAGAACTTCACCCCCAGATTAACATTCACAAACCTTTAGGGTACAATGACTACATCAAGCTGCAGCTACACGCTAAGGCCGTGCTGAGCGACAGCGGCACCATCAGCGAAGAATCGTCCATCCTTGGCTTCCCCGCGCTTAACATCCGCCAAGCTCACGAGCGCCCCGAGGCCATGGAGGAGGTCGCGGTGATGATGGTGGGTCTTAGCAAGGATCGTGTTATGCAGGGGCTTGCCGTCCTTGAGAGCCAACCGCATGGAGCCACACGCCTGGTGCGCGACTACGATGTGCCAAATGTGTCTGACAAGGTGCTGGGGATAGTGTTGTCGTATACGGATTATGTTAGACGGACGGTGTGGGGGGCTTAGGGACATAATTTCGGAAATGAACTTTGTGCTACAGGTTGATGCCTCGGGCTGTGATGATGAATTTGGCTCCACGCCGCCTCTAGTGGCTTAGTAAGCAATATTCCAAACGGCTTCACAGCACATTGTGGCGGATGCCGTGAGTCGTATGAGCAGTGTCCATGCTAACTTTGAATATTGACTACAACTAGAAGGAGCAATTAATGAAAGTAGGAATTATTGGCTGCGCAAATCTTAGGCAAATGCCTTATGCCCGTTCATACATAGACTTGCTGACACGGAACAATATTGAGAGTGAATTAATTATGTGGGATAGGTTCGGTCTGACTGAATTTTGCCCGATTCCAGCGCACATCTATAACGAACCTCTAGAAGATAGTGCGCCAAAAGTTCGGAAAATCCGCCCTATGCTGCGGTACAGGGCTTTTGTAAGGCGGCAGTTGCAGCGTGGCAGGTATAGTTTTCTTATAGTTCTGACAACGATTCCCGCAGTTCTGCTTGTGGATGTATTGCAAGAGTTTCACGGCCGTTACGCGATAGACATACGTGACTATACTTTCGAGCATTTTATGCCCTACCGCATTGTGCTACACAGGGCCCTATCTAACGCAGCTCTCAGAATAGTATCTTCTCCAGCCTTTTGCTCTGCTCTACCAAAGGGCCGATATTATACGTTTCACAATGTTAGTCCTGAATTGCGAAACAGGACGAGCGTGCCACCAGCACTTTTGTCGAACCAGCAAGCGATTCGCATCAACTACATTGGGGCGATCAGTTACGTTGGGCAAGTGCTAAAGCTATTTCAGCGTGTGGGCAACGACCCGCGCTATGTCATTGGAATTCACGGCGCTGGGCCGGGGGAAGCCGAGTTGAAACGCGTTGCCGCCGATAGTAGATACGCAAACATAGCGTTCACAGGGGCTTATTTGCCGGATGAAAAGGAAACGTACTTACTACAGTCTGATGTGATCTTTAATGCGTACGGCAGCGATAGCCATACCGTGAGGTTGGCATTATCAAATAAGTTGTATGATGCGGCGTGGTACTACAAACTCATTTTAGTTACGCCAAATACTGCTATGGCAGAGGCATCCCGGGGTTTTGGCATAACCATAGATTTAGACGACCCCCTATTTGGGGATAAGCTTTGGAACCACTTCACTTCGCTGGACAGGCCGCAGTTCTATAAAACTTGCGACTCGTTTATGTCCCGCGTGAAGCTTGAGAACGAGGAGACGGAGCGGGTGATTCTAAAGGGGATCAAACAGCACAAGGGATAATCATTTTAGAAAGAGTGGCGTGTGTGGATTGCAGTGAATCCCAAAAATTAGACACCTTAGAACTCGCTATAGCTCGGTTTTTTGTAGTATTTCGCGCGTAAGTCTTCGGCTGCAAGAAAGCACGTTAAGGCACAAAAAACGCGTCTCCTGAGCCAGTTGCTGCAAGTGCAGGCGGCGGGCCCTAGACAGGTGAGCTGTTTGATATCGAGCGAGGGGTGTAGGCGCGAAGCATGAGTTAATCCCTTGTAGCCCCTCGGCGTGGGATATTGTAGCCCACCTGTCAAGGTAAAATGAATCCGCCGCCGGGGATGAGCTCAGGGCACGACTCAAAGCATGTGGGATCAGTTGCTCGCTGCCTGGTAATACGCCTCCGGGGTCAGGTATCCGTTCGACTGATGGATCGCCTGGCGGTTGTAGAAAGTCTTCATCTTCTCCCAAAAGGCCTCCATGGGCGCGTTATCCCAACAGTCCCCCTTGGGACATGCTGCAGATAAACCCGTGCGATTTGAGATATGCCTGGTAGTCGCAAGAGCAGTATTGGCTGCCTCTATCGGAGTGTATTAGCACCCCTTTGGGCTTGGCTGGATACATAGAGCCAGCCCTCATCTCTTAAGACGCAAGTAATATTACTAACCCATTTTATGAATGTCTTGCATCTCACTCGCAATCTTCTCGTTGTCCTGTTCACGCTTGCTCCTAATACTCTGCATAGCTTCGTAACCCGATACGTCTCGCTCTGCGACCCAATGAATCTAAAAATCTCTACCTGAGATTTTTCGCGAAGTAGGCCGCCGCTTTTTTTAGGATTTCTACTTCCTCCCTGAGCTCTCTGTTTTCTCGCTCAAGCGTCCTCATAATCGCTTCTTCCGGAGTGAGGACGACGTTACCGCTACCAGGGAAAGGATTCGCTCTCTTCTCTACTTGCTTGATCCAATCTCTGAGTGAGGTAACCGATAGACATAGGTCTTTGGCAATAGCGGGCATAGACTCGTGGCCCTGGTTGACTCTGTAGACGGCCTGTTGCTTGTATTCTGCGTTGTAGTGCTTCTTCTTCATTAATTTCTTCCCTTCTGGTACAAGCATAGCACAGATTCTGGTTGTCCTGCAAAAGGGGTATAGCGTAAGATTTCGGAGCTTTTTCAAAAGAAGGTAATTAGACGGATGCAGCTGTTGCACGCGCACTACTCCAATTCTTGGGCCACCTCGTCACGTAGTTAATATTTGGTATACAATTAGTATTCTTTTTAAAGAGCTATCTGTATAATGAGTACAGTAATAAATATATTATTGATATTAGAGACTATAATAGAATAATCAAGTATTTTAATATAGAAAAAACAATTGAACATTCAAATTTTACAGTCTTATCTTCACCTGGATATAAAGAATGGCTTCCTAAAAGTAATAAGTACATTATAAACCATAATACTAAAATAGAAAGCTTGGATGAACTAATACAGGTAGATGATGATATCAAAAACAAGGATTTTATTAATATTAATTATATCGGATCTATAAGAGATTATAAGATTAATATTGATTTTATTAATTCTTTAAAAAACAAAAAACATATTGCTATGAATTTTCATGGAGAAGGCGCAATTAACAAGGATATTGAAAATCATGCTACAAATCAGACAATTGGTAATGTTAAATTGACTGGAAGGTATGAAAAAGAACAAGAATCCGAGCTTTATAAAAATTCTGATTTTATCAATATATTGATACCGAATGATTCAATCAATAGCAGAACGTTACTTCCAAATAGATTATATAATGCAGCTATTTACGGCAAACCTATGTTAGCATTTGAAGGAACTTATTTAGCTGAACAAATAAAAAAACACAAACTGGGGCTGGTTTTGGACTCGTTCGATTCAGTAGAGGTGAAAATTGAAAATTATCTCACGAAATTTGATGTAGCAAAGTACGAGCAAGATAGAATATCTTTTTTTGAAGAGGTTGTAAGATATAATGGAAAATTTACGCTTAATGTAGAGAGATTTATAAAATCATAATTATTGTGACAGACAACTACGCCGTCAGCGCAAACAGCAGAGAGATGAGATAATCCTCTCGCCCTAACTCGCTTTCATAATTACGCATACTGTCAACTAAAAAATTGACTTAAAAGGAAGAAAGACATGAATATTTTATATGTATCAACTCTATGCTCAGATAGTAAATTTAGAGAGATTTTTAAATATAGTAGTATAAAACCACAACAGCAAGCTCAGAAATTTCATAGTTTGTTAAGTAAGGGCTTGAAAATTTCAGCTGCAAGCGTTTATGTTATGTCTAGGCCTCCTGTCAATGGTTATATTGAAAGAAAACCGGGAATGTCTTTTTATATAGAGGTCGATAATAGTATCACGTACCATTACTTAAAGCTTGTTAACTTTCCGATATTAAAACACTTCTTCGTATTTACAAGTGGGTTTATTAATTGTATAGCTTGGAGCGTTAAGAAAAAAAATCAAGAAAAAGTTGTTATCTGTGATTTTTTGAGTTTGACTATCTCGGCTTCCGCTTTATTCGCTTCAAAGATTTGTGGAGTTAAGACTTTAGCTATTGTAACAGATTTGCCTGAATATATGCAAAACTATACTGTGCAAAAATCGAGTATTAGGTCTATAACTTACAGTCTGTATAGGAAAATTTGTAATTTTTTTATGTATAGATACGATTCATATATTATATTGACACAGCAGATGAATGGTCTTGTAAACCCTAATAATAAACCATATGTGGTAATTGAGGGAATGGTAGATTTGGCGATGAAGAATGTGCCTAATCTATTGGAGAATAAGTGCGAAGAAAGAATAATTATTTATGCAGGAACTCTTCATGAAAAGTATGGTGTAAAAAAGCTTATTGAGGCTTTCCTAAAATTAAAAATGGATGATATTAGGTTATGGTTATTTGGATCTGGGGAAATGGATGATGAGATAATAAGATATGAGAAGCTAGATCATAGAATCAGATATTTTGGTGTCGTACCAAATGAGGTTGTAGTAAAAGAACAGCTTAAGGCCACTCTCTTAGTTAATCCCAGGTCGTCCAGTGAGGAGTTTGCAAAGTACTCTTTTCCCTCGAAAAATATGGAATATATGGCGTCTGGCACTCCAGTTTTGACTGCCCCATTACCAGGGATGCCTGAAGAATATTTTGACTACGTCTATCTTTTTGAAGATGAATCGGTAGACGGAATGGCTAAAACGTTAGCCCGTATTTTAAGTCTTCCTAAAGAAGAGTTGCACGCCAAAGGCGCTGCCGCAAAGGAGTTTGTGCTGCGGGAAAAGAATAATATAGTTCAGGCCAAACGGATAGTTGATTTATTAAGGGAAGCAGGTAGAAAATAATGGAACCAACTGCAAGAACAGCGGTTCTCTCGCCGTCTTACATAAGAAAAAGCGAACTATCCATCCCTAAAATGTTTCGCGATTTGAGTGCTGTCGGGATAATCTTTATTAGTATTCTTCCTGAAGCTTCAAGCAGGTATATTTTTGCACCATTATTTGTGTTATGGGTTTTGTTTGCTGCAATTTCTAATATTCGGGCATTTAATAGGTCATTTGTGACTCCTAACATTAAGTCATACAGTGTTTATATTTGGCTGTTGACTTATTTTATTTTCTATATTACAGGTTATATGCAGGGGGCAGATGTCGGTCGTCTGCTGAACTACATGCGGCTAGGATTTTCAATGCTTTTGTTTAATTATTATCTGGAAGCAAATGACTTGAAAGCGGTCAAAAAACTTACCATTTTTTCGTTGGTCTTTATTGTTTTGACATGCATAACTACTTTGCGAGGGTTAGCCCTTGATCCGATGGCAGCGAGAGTGTTGGCGACAGGAAGAGAGGAGTTGATGCAAGGACTAGAGGGGCTGGCAATAGGTAGTTTTGGCTTTGTTTATGGGTTGGTGTTCGCTGCAGTGGCAATTCTTGGGTCTATTAAAGCGGGTACCCTTGAAAAACATAAAATCATCTTTACTGCTCTGATAGCCTTATTTGTGTACACAATCTTTTCAGCTGCATTTATGATGGCGCTATTGCTTTTGGCCGTATCCGTGGTATTACTGTTGCTGAACATTAAAAAGACGTCGTACCTAATAATTGCTGCCTTTGGAATATTAGTACTGTTTATTGTTTTTTCATCGACAATTTCTGACTTCTTAAATTTTCTTGGTAACACTGTGCAACATGAGTCATTGTCCATGCGTTTTTATGAATTGGCAATTATGGCCAGTGAATTTAGTGTTGACGGGACTGTAAACGCAGAGGGCAGATGGGGTTTTCTCGCACTTTCCATTGGCTCGTTTTTGTCGAGTCCCTTTTTAGGTGTTGGCGGCTCTTACGGTTTCGGCGCAAGTTTACATGGCATAGGGGGGCACTCTGCCTTTTTTGATGAACTGGCGAAATACGGTATCTTGGGATCTGGCTTCTTATTTGTCGCTCTCTACTCAAACGCGCAGTTTGTTTATCGGCGCCTTAAAAGCGGCAAGCAAAGAATGGTTTATTATTGCAGTATGACTGCTTTTTTTCTTTTGGGATTTATAAATACTATGTTATTTGTCCCAATTTTTTTCATGGCGTATTTTGTGGTTCCGGGGATCATTTATAGTCTAACCAAAGATGAAAACGGCAGGAGTGAGCTTAATGAAAATACTCTGGTGCGTTAATATTCTCCTTCCCGACGCGGCAAAAGCTGTCGGCGCGCCGCACTCTCCCTTTGGCGGATGGATGGTGAGCCTGTCCTCCTCTTTGGCTCAAATTGACGGCATAAACCTTGCCGTTGCAGCCCCTTATTCAGGGAGTGCCTTAAAGAAGCTGGAAGCTAACAATATCACCTATTATTTGCTCCCCGGCGGGACAATGGCGATGTCAGGGAAAGGCGGCGACAGGCTAAAGGATTATTGGCGGGAGGTCGCTAAAGATTTTGCGCCGGATTTGCTGCACCTGCATGGCACTGAATACGCCCACGGGCTGGCGCTGCTTGAGGCTTGCCCTGATATTCCCTCCGTCGTTTCCATCCAAGGCTTGCTTGGGGTAATTGAAAAGTATTACTATGCCGGCATGGAGTTCTCCGATGTATTTTTACGCCCTAGCTTCCGGGATATTGTCAGGCTTGATCCCTTGTGGAACAACAGGCGTGCAATGAGAAAGAGGGCGGTCTCTGAACGGGAAATTCTTTGCAAGGTCCGTCATGTGATTGGCAGGACAACTTGGGACTACTCCAATGCCAAGGCGGTAAATCCCGGCATTGAGTATCATCACTGCGACGAAAGCCTGAGAGATCCTTTCTATAAAAATGAGTGGGATATCTCCAAGATTCAAAGGCATTCAATTTTTACTACGCAGGCAGGTTATCCGATTAAAGGCCTGCATATTTTGTTAAAGGCTGTTGCCATCCTGAAAAAGGATTATCCCCATATCCAAGTCTTTGCCGCAGGACAAAGCCTGTGGGGGAACTCTTTTATGGGGCGATTAAAAACGCCGGGATATGGTCTTTACATCAAAAGAATGATAAAAGATCTTGGGCTCGAAGGCAATTTCGTGCTTACCGGCCTGCTTGACGCAGAAGGTGTTGTGGACAGGCTGTTAAAAACGCATGCATTTGTTGTTCCGTCTGCCGTAGAGAACGGCTGTAACGCGCTGCACGAAGCGATGCTGGTCGGAGTTCCGTCAATTGCTGCTTTTTCTGGCGGAATGACCGATATGATGGTTCATAAGGAAACTGGGTTTATGTATCCATTCATGGAAGAAGCCATGCTTGCCGAGTATATTAGGCGGATTTTTGCCTCAGACGAGGTAGCCGATAAATTTTCTGTGGCCGGAAAGGCAAGTGCGTCTAAGCGTCATGACCGGCAAAAGATAGCGAACACGACTGTAGCCATTTACAGACGAGTGCTACTTTAGCTATCGCACCTTCTCTGTGATGCGCGAACGGCCAATTCGCAGGCAGTAATTGTTATTAAATTATAATGCCAGTAGGGTTTGTAGCAATTCTTAGGCGTAAGTTTTACACGGGTAACCTCATTTTCTTGCCGGAATCTTCGCGTGAGGGCAATGCCTTGTATGACAACTTATGCCCATCGAGGATGATAGTTGGCGACGTGCCGTCGCGAGGGCAGGCTGTAGCTGAATCGTTATACCAAGGCGCGACTCAAGTTGTTTACTAACACCTACTTAGCTGTTCGATTAGCATTCTTTAACGAACTTGATTCGTTTGTTGAGGCGCAGGGCTGAGCAGAAAACAGATCTTTGAGAGTGCAGGTCTAGGATCAAGAGTTGGCAATAATGACATGCCCTCATTCAGGTATGGTGGTTTCTGCCTTCCAACAGGCGGACTGATAAGATGCGGGATGTAATAGAGAGTGTGTATACACGGGATGTGTTCTCTCGGGATTAGTGTGCCTCTAATAGCCAAGCAGTGTAGTTTTATCGTGCCAAGCACAAGGGTGCGTATCGGTGGCGTGTGATTATTTTTCCGTAGCAAAGGATGTGCATCAATGATCAGCACCAAGGCTGTAATCCCCTCCGTCGGATTCGGTACCCGTATGCTGCCTGCGACTAAGCCCACGCCAAAGGAGCTGCTGACGGTGGTGGACAAGCCGAGCATACAGTATGTGGTGGAGTAAGAGGTGACTGCGGGTGTGAGCGAGGTGCTTATCGTCACGAGCCGTGGCAAGGGGAGCATGGATGACCTTTGGCCGTGTACCTGAGCTTGAGCAGGTTTTAACCAGTAAGGGGCGCATGGGGCGCGAGAGGCAGTAGTAGCACCGACGCATCTTGCCGCTATGCACTATGTTAGGCAGCAGCAGGCATATGGGCTTGGGCACGCGGTGTTTGCGCTAGGGATTTTATGGCTTGCGATTCGGTTTTGTGTCGCAGAACTATGCGTCATTTTATGTGAGAAGGAAGGGGCAATGCCGGTGACTATCAAGGTTGGGATCGTCACCCTTATCGGTTGGGAAAATTATGGCAATAGGCTTCAAAATTATGCTACGCAAGAGATTCTACAGGAACTAGGCTGTAAAGTCGAGACTTTAGTGTATCTTCCTGTCGTAAAAGGGACATCCATCGATTATTTGCATAAATTGCAGAAAATGACTTTTAGTGGCCTACTATTGACAATTACAACTAGGATCAAGAGGGTGATCCAGCCAAACGCTCGTGATTTGAAATTAAGTGAGCTACTAAGAATCAGACACCGTGCATTTAGATTTTTTTGCGAGCAATACATTGCAGAGACTGATACTATGAGGGGTCAAGATTCCCTACCAAAAACACTTGGTGAGCACTATGACAAATTTGTGGTGGGTAGTGACCAAGTGTGGAGTCCCCACGGTGCACAGCGCTCACCCTTCTTCTTTCTTGCGTTTGCACCAGTTAAAAAAAGAATAGCCTATGCTGCGAGTTTTGGTGTGTCGCGCCTGCCCAAGGAGTGCGAATCAGAGTACAAAGATTGGATAAGGGAGATGGCACATGTCTCTGTGCGGGAGGACGATGGCGCACATATTGTTAAGTCGATCACAGGTAGGGATGTCCCTGTACTAGTGGATCCTACCCTTATGCTTACCAAGGAACAATGGTTGGCTATTGCTAGGCCAGCACGGAATAAGCCAGCAACTCCATATATTCTGACATATTTTCTTGGAGAGATGCCAGATATTTTACGTCGCCAAATTGATGATGCTGCTCTGCGTCACCACCTATGTGTGGTTCACTTGAATAGTGTCGAAGACGAGACGAATTATACTGTGGGCCCTGGGGAGTTCGTTGATTACATGAGTTCAGCAAGCTATATACTCACTGATTCGTATCACGGGGCCATATTTAGCATGATATTTTCGAAATCATTTGCGGTTTATGAAAGGTCTGGCGGAGAATACTCGATGTTCTCGCGCATTAACACCTTGTTGTCGAAATTTAAGCTGGAAAGTTGCAGGCGCGATACGGTCAACGATGGAATGAATTTATGTAACATAGATTATACCCATGTGCCGCCTTTGCTGAGCGCAGAAAGGACGAAGGCCATTAATTATTTAAAAGAGGCACTTTTTGATAAAACATAATCTGCGCATGAAGAGAAGGGGGCGATCTAAATCATAACTAGATCTTTGGCGCGGGCCTTCGACTGCGTTGGTTGTTACGCCTGCCAAAATGAATGCCCGAAAGAATGCGTATTCATGCATGAAGACCAAGATGGATTTTGGTACCCTAGCGTTGTTGAGAGTGCATGTAATCAGTGTGGCCTCTGTGTTTCAGTGTGTCCAATCTTGGCGAAGATAGCTCTAGTTAGGCAACCTAAAGCCTATGCCTGCATTAACGTAGATGAGTTAGCACGGGTTGAGAGTTCGTCGGGGGGGATCTTTACAGCAATTGCTGAATGCGTTATTGCTGAGCGAGGTGTCGTGTTTGGAGCGAGTTTTGCCGAAGACCACTCTGTTCACCATGTTGTAGTAGAATGTGTCGAGGATTTACCGAAGTTACGTGGGTCTAAATATTTGCAGAGTCGTATTGAGGGCGGGTATCAAGCTGTAAAGTCTTTCTTGGAGCTAGGGCGTAAGGTTTTGTTTGTCGGCACACCTTGCCAAATAGCTGGATTAAAAGCTTTTCTAGGAAAGGAACACGACAATTTAGTTTGTGTAGATATCATTTGCCATGGCGTCCCATCACCAAAGGTGTGGCAAAAGTATATTGCTTATCGGGAAAGCCGCGCACAGGCCAAGGCTCGGAGAATCTCTTTCAGACGAAAGGATAGAGGCTGGAAGAGATACTCAGTATCATTCTCGTTTAATAATGATACTGAGTATCTGCAAACACACGACAAAGACCTCTACATGCGCACTTTTTTGCGGGATGTCTGTTTGCGCCCCTCTTGTTATGCGTGTAAGTTTAAGACATTGAATAGGCATAGTGATATCACCCTAGCAGACTTTTGGGGAGTACAAGATGTGTTACCTGATATGGATGATGATCTGGGCACCTCGTTGGTTTTGGTAAACAGCAACAGAGGTGCAAAGATTTTTGAAGAAATTAAGAACAAGGTTTCGTATAGGGAGGTAAACATTGAGCTGGCGATAGCCTATAATGGCGCAGCTATTAAATCAGCCTTGCTGAACCCAAATAGGGGTGCGTTTTTCAAAGAGCTGGATTACCTGCCTTTCGATCGGTTGGTTGATAAGTACTGTTCGGACAGTACTATTGTTAGAGCAAAGGGATTATTGAAGTCGACCGCCCGTGTGGCACTCAAACAGTTTGGCCTCTTGAGTGCGGCGAAACGAATATGGAAGGGTGTGCGGATGAAGTAATGGTCTCGCGGGCTCGATATGGCTTTGCGAAGTCAGGCTGCATTTTAGCGCGCAACTTTCATTCTATGGACACATAAAGACAGAAAACTGGACAACCGAAGTTATGTGCAACCTGTAAGGATGAGCATTCAAGGGGCTAAGCAGGACCTGAAACGAGATTTTGGCCTGTAATGACCCCCGATGTTAGAAATAATAGATGCTTGCTTTTGCACATGGGGAAAAGTGACAATGTAGCAAAGGAGCCCACAAATGCAAACTAAAATAACCAAAGCAGTAATCCCCGCCGCCGGGTTCGGCACCCGGATGCTGCCTGCGACTAAGGCCATACCTAAGGAGCTGCTTACGGTGGTGGACAAGCCGAGCATACAGTATGTGGTGGAGGAAGCGGTGGCGGCGGGTGTGACCGAGGTGCTTATTGTCACGGGGCGTGGCAAGGGTAGCTTGGAGGACCACTTTGACCGTGCGCCTGAGCTTGAGCAGGTTTTGGCCAGTAAGGGCCGTAGGGAGGCGCTAGAGGCAGTGGTAGCGCCGGCGCAGCTTGCGCCAATGCACTATATTAGGCAGCAACAGGCATTGGGGCTTGGGCATGCGGTGCTTTGCGCCAAGGCCTTTGTGGGGCAGGTGCCTTTCTTTGTGCTGCTGCCGGATGACCTAATTGTCGGCCCCGAGCCAGGTGCGGCGCAGCTTATTAGTGCTATGCAGAGCCCAGACGAAAGCGTCATCGCCGTGCAGGAGGTGCCATGGGAGCATACCAGTAGGTATGGAGTAGTGAGCATAGACAGCGAAACAGGACTGATTGTAGGCATAGTAGAAAAGCCGCAGCCGGAAGTTGCGCCAAGCAACCTGGCGGTGGTGGGGCGCTACCTGCTGCAGCCAGAGGTCTTTGACTGCCTTGCGAAAATTACACCCGGAGCTGGGGGCGAATTGCAGCTGACGGATGCTTTAGCACTAATGTTAAAGCAGGGCCACAGACTACGGCCCTGCAGGTTTAAAGGTGTACGGTACGACACGGGCTCGCCGCTCGGCTTTCTGGAGGCAAACATCGGCATGGCCTTGGCCAGAGAAGAAATGCGTGAACAAGTGCTAGCCATGCTAGCACGCTTTCGCTAGTCCCAATCCACTTCTTGCCTCTCGTCTCTTATTTCTTGCCTCCTGCTTCTTGTCTCTTGCCTCTTGCTACTATGCATTGCGTAATATTTGTAATAATATTAGAAGTGGCTAAGTAATTTGCTGAAGGAGGTTTGTTATGAAATTTGGATTTTTGTCGCGGCGTTTTTTTGCACTTATTGTAATGATCGCTCTGGTCTTGCCGCTCTTAAGCGGCGCGGCCCAGGCCAATGCCCCAACTACCATTACTATCTTCCACACTAACGACATTCACTCGCGGGTTACGTCTTCTGACACGCAGATTGGGTATGCGCGCATGTCTACCATTGTGCAGGCAGAGCGTGCTATTAACCCTAATGTGCTACTGCTTGAGGCGGGGGATGCTTTTCATGGTCTTTCTATCGCCAACTTGTCGCAGGGGCAGGCGATTGTGGAGATTATGAACGCCATGGGGTATGACGCTATGGTGCCTGGCAACCATGATTTTAACTTTGGGCAGGCGCGCTTAATGGAGCTAGCCCGCATGGCGAGATTCCCTATGTTGGCGGCTAATCTTTCGCCTACTACCTTGCCTTCACACATTATCCGCGAGGTGGGTGGCAGGAAGATCGCTATTATCGGCGTCACTACTCCCGAGACCGCTTTTAAGACTCACCCCCGCAATGTGGAAGGGCTTACTTTTGCCAACCCGGCGGCGCCGATAGCGCGCTTAGTAGCGACATTGCGCCCGCAGGTAGACTTTATTATTGCCCTTAGCCACCTTGGGCAAGAGGGGGACTACACGAGCATTAAATTGGCGCAAGAAGTGCAGGGCATAGACTTAATTGTGGATGGTCATAGCCACGATACACTCACCCTACAAGTGGGGCGCACAATTATTGTGCAGGCAGGCGAGTTTGGCAACAACCTAGGCCGCGTCGATGTTACTTTTGACGCCGCGGGGCCTCGCATTGGGCATACGCTCATTCATGCTTCGCAGACGACGGCCGTGGCGGCTGACGCGCGCGTGCAGGCGATTATTAACACCTATAATCAACAGGTGGCGGCAGTGCATTCGCAGGTAGTGGGCACTACGGCCGTGCGCCTAGAGGGCGACCGGG
>Ga0209413_1000091_pt1 | contig 15278 bp, 16 predicted proteins | sample JTO22cmmetaG_FD_184157 | JGI IMG/M metagenome (GOLD analysis project Ga0209413, IMG submission 184157) | Freshwater bacterial and archeal communities from Indian Creek, Illinois, USA - JTO22cm metaG (SPAdes) (version 3) | ecosystem: Environmental > Aquatic > Freshwater > Unclassified ...
CGCCAAGTGCCAACATAAACCTAAACAAACGGTAACCAAAAAAGCAACTCCCGACTCCAAGCAAAAGCCCAGCGGCTGCGACCATCATCACTTGCGGAGCACTCAGAAAGGCTCTAAGGTCGTTAAGACCCATTCACATTTCCTCCCAACTAAAAGCTAGACTCCATGTCCAAGAACTATCTAAGTCAGACTTCAACGGTATTGCCGGATGCCTAAGCACAATGCGGGGGAGCAAGTATTATGTCTAGCGAAAGCGTGCTAGCATGGCTAGCACTTGTTCACGCATTTCTTCTCTGGCCAAGGCCATGCCGATATTTGCCTCCAGAAGGCCAAGCGGCGAGCCTGTGTCGTACCGCATGCCCGTAAACCTGCAGGGCCGTAATTTGTGGCCAGGCAGGAAAATAGTGCTATGACATCGAGGAGCGGTGTAGCTTCTCCTGCCCAGACTTAGCTGCCCTTGCCATCGCTACGCGCATCCCATCACTCATACCTTGCACCCCATTCTTACCTGTAAGATGCCACTTGACGGACGTACTGTCCCAGTCGATCGTGCCCGAAAGACTTCGCACTATCATCAGAATTAGCACCTCAGTTTCTCCTGGGCACACGCTCAAGCAATAAGCGCCGAGCCCAGCGGCGAAACGCAGCGGCTATTTGAGTAGGCCGCAACATACACATCCTTAACATCATCGGCTGCCACCATGGCGCCCCCAGGGCCCGGAGAAATACAACTTGACTATCCACAGCGTTTCGCCCTCCTCTCAAAGCGTAAGCCGCAGCGCTACCATACGTGCTCTTTATGGCGTACAATTTTAGTAGTGCCCGGTATGTATATAGCGGCGATGTCGGGGAGCTAGCCCAACGAAATAGTGCTCTAAGTGATTCTGCCATAACCAGCCCTTGCGTCGAGACTGAGCCGCTGTGAATTCGATACTGCACCATGGGTCTTTGACTAAATCGCACCTCCCCCCCGGTTGCCAAACACAGACTTAACGCCATGTCACACGTGAGCCCAACTGCAGGGTAGCCACCGTAGCTTCGGGCATCATCCACTCGAAAGAGAGTCGCGGAGGGTGCGGCCGTGCGACCCTGTCGGCCTACATTTAGGCGATGCAAAATAAAACTCTCCCCGATTTCAGTCTCAGGCGAGAGCTGGCTAAGAGAAATTGCTCTGCCAGACTCATCAACCATAGCAACTCGACAGTACGCCATCGCCACATTAGGCACATGGAACTGTTCAACAAGCCATGCGATTGCTTCCGGCATCAATGTATCATCATCAGAAAGTAATAGAAAAAACTCGCCCGCCGCTTTTTCTAGACAGAACTGCCAGTTGGCGTGCATGCCTACGTTGGTGTCTTGCCGAATGTAGCTAATTCTCGGGTCGCAAAATTTACTGACGACTTCTTGGGTGTTGTCATCCGAAGCATTGTCAGAAACAATAATCTCCAAATGAGTGTAAGTTTGACTAAGAGCGCTCTGAATTGCCTCTTGCAAGTAATTAGCACGATTATAGGTGGGTATGGCGATGGTCACTAATGGTTGATCATGTTTCAAGTCACAATGCCCTCCATTTTCCTGATTCCTTCGTGCAATGACGTCTTCGGTCGCCAGCCTGGCAAGCGCCTCCCCTGACTCCATGGCACCATCACTTCGCGTGCTCTATACGTCCGCAGTCCCCATTCAACTGGGACGGGTATCCCTACGGTGTGTCCATACAGTGCTACTACATCCTTCAAACTAATCGGCGCACCAGTAGACACGGAGTAATGTTCGTGCATAACCTCTGGGACTTGGAGTCGCCGGACTGCGGCCAGATAGGCATCCACCACGTCGTCCACATACACTAGATCCACCAGCTGTTCTCCGGGGGACATGGCAAGAGTAATTTGAGTATTCGCAGCGCGTCGCAACAGACTAAAGAGCTTGTTGCGCGGGTCGTTAGGGCCATAAGTGTCAAACAGCTTAAGTGTTACCGCGCGCAGAGGCGTTGCGTGCAAATAGAAAGTCAGAATGCTTTCGAAAGCTTCCTTTGTGGCCGCGTATAGGCAGACAGGGTCATACTCCTTGTTCTCGAAGTGCTGCCAAGATGTACCCGTATTAATCAGTTCATACACTCCATGAATTGTCATCGCCTCTAACAATTGAACGCCAAACAATATGTTGCTCCGGACAAGCGGTTCGATGTCACCTGATTTGTGCTCTGGGAGAAACAAGGACGCTAGATGGAATACCGTCGTGGGCGATGCTTTGCGAACTATGGTTTGCAGGCCATCTGTAGAACCGTCATGAACATGCAAGTGCACTTGCTTGGCTATACTACCAAGCAAGTGCATTCGAGATTCACTTCTGATAACTAGATGGACATCCCAACCATCGCCGACCAGTCGCCTACACAGAGCAGAGCCAATAAATCCTGTACCGCCCGAAATTAGGGCCTTCCTATCGCCCATTACCTACACGCCCCCTAACCCAAACTTATATTGAAACGAACTCTCAAAGTCGGCCAACTGAGGTAACATCCTATCACGCGTCGAAACAATTGGATTTGGGCTCGGCCAAGGTATGTCCACTGAACTCCAGAGAATGCCTTTGTCATTTTCGGGCGAATGCACGGTCGTCACTTTATAAATAAGAATAGCACTTTCGCTTAGCACACAAAAACCATGTGCTAGACCGGGAGGGATATAGAGCATGCTCGCCTTCCGAGCACTTAGACTAAACGTCTCAAACTTACCGTATGTTGGCGAGCCAACCCTCAGATCAACAACGGCATCTAGCACTTCACCTGATACACAGAATACCACCTTAGTATGATCGTGGGGGGGGGACTGAAAGTGCAACCCCCTGAGTACCCCCCGCTTCGAAAAAGAGTAGTATTCTTCTGGATAGAATGTCTCCAGCCTGTATTTGGAGAAGAAATCCTCACGGAATGTTTTTACAAAAGCGCCTCTCTCATCCGCATGGATTTCTGTATGGATTTCATAACAGCCGGGTATAGTTGTATTTTCAAGACGCATATCAATTAATCGCCCCCAGAAAAAAGCCTTATGGTGTCTGCAATGTACAGGATCATTTCTTCCGTCATCCCTGGGTAAACCCCCACCCAAAACGCACTGTTCATTATCCGATCGGTATTCGATAACTCCCCTACCACTCTGTAGCCCGCATCCTTAGCCCGCAAGGCATCAAAACAAGGGTGTTTGACTAGGTTGCCTGCAAACAACATCCGCGTTTGTATCCCACGGGACTCGAGATGCTGCACGATCTGCTCTCTGGTGAACCCTGCGTTTTCTCTCACCGTAAGCCAGAAACCGAACCAGCTCGGACCTGAGCCCCTAGTGGGTTCTGGGAGCACAAACACACTCGATAAATGCGCCAAAGCTTCACGCAGTAATCTCCAGTTTTTCTGCCTAGCTACTGCGAATATTGGCAGCTTATCTAGCTGCGCACAACCCACGGCTGCTTGCATATCTGTCGCCTTTAAGTTATAGCCAAAATGCGAGTACACGTATTTATGATCATAGCCTAGAGGCAGTTCGCCAAATCTCTGCTCAAAACGATGACCGCATAGATTGTCCGTGCCAGATGGACAGATGCAGTCGCGACCCCAATCGCGCATCGACAACATGATTTTCGCTAATACTGGATTGTTTGTGTACACTGCTCCGCCCTCTCCCATAGTCATATGGTGGGGTGGATAGAAGCTACTTGTGCCAATGTCGCCGAATGTGCCTGTAAACTTACCTTCGTACCTTGACCCCAACGCATCGCAGTTATCTTCAATCAACCACAGACCATGGCGCTGACAAAAGTCGAGCACCGCCCGTATATCAAAGGGGTTGCCTAAGGTGTGGGCAAGCATTACTGCCTTGGTCTTGTCACTCAGCGCGGTCTCCAATTGAGAAACATCGATATTACAAGTATCAAGCTCGACATCTACAAAAACCGGAATCGCGCCGTATTGCACTATGGGCGTCACTGTGGTCGGAAAACCTGCCGCGACCGTAATGACTTCATCTCCGCGCTGTATCTTGCGTGTCCCCAAGGCATCGGATGTCAATGCCATGAACGCCAACAAATTGGCGGATGACCCTGAATTCACTAGGTAGCAGTGCTGCACACCCAGGAAGGAGGCCAACCGTGATTCAAACTCGTAGGCGAATCGCCCGTGCGTCAACCAAAACTCGAGGGATGAATCTACGAGGTTGATCATTTCTGCGGCATCAAAAACCCGCCCCGCATAGGGAATGCGGGATTTCCCCGGAACAAAGCTCGCCCTCGTGGCATGCACTAAGTCATAATACTGCGCGACCCTGTCAAGAATCTCTTGTTTTAGTTGGTCCGCACTTTGTTGTTTAACGCCCATGTCTATCACACTACTTCCTCCTCTTAGCACTCCGAGACTCTAACAACAGCACCGCAGGGCTAAATCTATCTTCACCCACCTATTCATTGGCTTGCCCATGCTTGCCCTTGCCTACATGCCGCCTGTACGAATCTTTCAATATCCGAAATGGCATAGTCCCACATCTTGCCCGTTGAGCGGTAGTATTCTTTATACCAGTCCGTGGTTGCCCGCAAGGTCTCGCTAATATCATAGACAGGATACCAGCGCAAGATATTGTTGGCCCTAGTACAGTCAAGCTTTAGGAATCTGGCCTCGTGAACTTTCGGCACTCCATCGCTTTCTCCGCTCCACGAACCTTGGCCCCAAGACTTAATGATTTCCTCTACCACTTCTTTGACTGTAACGTTACTGTGGGCACTTGGCCCTAGATTCCATGCTCCTGCGTAGGCCTGGCCTTGCGTCCACAGTAAGCTCCCGACCAAAAGGTAGCCAGCAAGCGGGTCTAATACATGCTGCCAAGGCCGAATCGCGCTTGGATTTCTTACTGTCACCGCCGCGTTGGCCTGCAGCGAACGAATGCAGTCTGGCACAATCCGATCAAGGGCCCAGTCCCCCCCGCCAACTACATTGCCGGCGCGAACCGTAGCCAGCTGAACGCCTTCGTGGCTGTTAAAGTATGAGTTGCGGTAGGAAGATGACACCAGCTCAGCACAGCCCTTGCTGGCACTGTAGGGGTCAAATCCGCCCAAGGGGTCATTCTCGCGGTAACTGTAATCCCACTCTTTATTCTCATAGCACTTGTCGCTAGTCACATTCACCACTACGCGAACACTCGGCGCATGACGAACCGCTTCCAAGAGATTGATTGTTCCCATCACATTGGTCTCAAAGGTTGCGCGCGGCTCATGGTAAGACAGCCTTACTAAGGGCTGTGCCGCAAGATGAAACACCATTTGAGGCTCAAACTTTGCCATCACCGCCGACAAGTGCTCGCCATCGCGCACGTCGCCGATAATGTGCGTAATCTTCGTAGATAAATCTAGTGCCTCAAACAGGCTTGGTTCAGTCGGCGGCGTGAGCGCATACCCTACTACATTAGCACCCAAGGCCTGTAACCACGTAACGAGCCATGACCCTTTGAATCCCGTGTGTCCAGTAACAAGTACAGTTTTGCCTTCGTAGGTATTACCAAAAAGCTCCCGCAGACTTACGTTCGCTGTGCCCATTTTTCTCACCAAACCTTCCACGGCGCATTGTTCGCCTTCCAAAGCTCCTCCAGACGCGTCTTGTCGCGCAAAGTATCCATGGGCTGCCAGAAACCAGCGTGTTTGTGCGCTTGCAATTGTCCATCGGCCGAAAGTTTTTCCATTGGTTCACGCTCAAGAATAGTCTGGTCACCTTGAATGTAGTCAAAAACACCGGGCTCGAAAACGAAGAAGCCGCCATTGACCCAGCCACCATCACCATCCGGTTTCTCATGAAAGGCTTGCACCGTGTTGCTTTCGCCGATTTGCATCGCCCCAAAGCGACCAGAAGGTTGCACCGCCGTCACGCTGGCTAACTTGCCATGCCGCCGATGAAACTCTAGCAAAGCCGTTATATCTATGTCAGACAGGCCATCGCCATAAGTAAGCATAAAGGTCTCATTATTCACATACGGTTTAATTCGTTTCACACGGCCCCCCGTCATGCTGTCCTGCCCTGTGTCCACCAAAGTAACCCGCCATGGTTCAACAGCATTCTGGTGTATCTCCATCCCTTGTGTGCGGACATCGAAAGTAACGTCACAGTTGTGCAGAAAATAATTATAGAAATACTCTTTGATGACATACCCCTTGAAGCCAAGGCAGACGACAAATTCATTAAAGCCATACCGACTGTATCCCTTCATAATGTGCCACAATAAAGGTTTTTCACCAATTTCTATCATTGGTTTTGGTTTGAGATGCGTCTCTTCAGAAATACGGGTTCCAAACCCACCAGCAAGGATAACGACTTTCACAAATGCGCACGTCCTTTCGTCACATAAGCCCACTATATATTACGGCAAGCCACGGAGAGTTACCGACCTAACAAGAAACATTATCCCAACACTTGGGCCCATGACACATAAATCATGCATCGCCGCACTACCCCCCTGCTATGAAACCCTCCAACATGGCCAGCACCTGCGCCCGCATATCCTCTCTAGCCAAGGCCATGCCGATGTTTGCCTCCAGAAAGCCGAGCGGCGAGCCTGTGTCGTACCTCACGCCCGTAAGCCTGCAGGGCCGTAGTTTGTGGCCCTGTTTTAACATTAGTGCTAGAGCGTCGGTCAACTGCAATTCGCCCCCAGCACCCGGTGTAATTTGCGCAAGGCAGTCAAAGACCTCCGGCTGCAGCAGGTAGCGCCCCACCACCGCTAGGTTGCTCGGAGCCACCTCCGGCTGCGGCTTTTCTACTATGCCTACAATCAGTCCTGTTTCGCTGTCTATGCTCACTACCCCATACCTACTGGTATGCTCCCACGGTACCTCCTGCACGGCGATGACGCTTTCGTCTGGGCTCTGCATAGCGCTAATAAGCTGCGCCGCACCAGGCTCGGGGCCGACAATTAGGTCATCCGGTAGTAGCACAAAGAAAGGCACCTGCCCCACAAAGGCCTTGGCACAAAGCACCGCATGCCCAAGCCCCAATGCCTGCTGCTGCCTAATATAGTGCATTGTAGCAAGCTCAGCCGGCGCTACCACTGCCTCTAGCGCCTCCCTACGGCCCTTACTGGCCAAAACCTGCTCCAGCTCAGGCGCGCGGTCAAAATGGTCCTCCAAGCTACCCTTGCCACGCCCCGTGACAATAAGCACCTCGGTCACACCCGCCGCCACCGCTTCCTCGACCACATACTGTATGCTCGGCTTGTCCACCACCGTAAGCAGCTCCTTAGGCATGGCCTTAGTCGCAGGCAGCATACGGGTGCCGAATCCGGCGGCGGGGATTACTGCTTTTCGTACGGCAAAAATCACATTTCAACGCCTTCTCTCTCCCAAATTGACATGAATGTTTCGATTGCCGGCGCCAAACAATGTGCCTGGTGCGAGCGCTATAAACTTCTATGCGACAGCTCCGCTTGGTTCATAAAGGACATAATAGCGCAAATCACTTGGTCGATGTCACCTTGCGTCATGTAGGGATGCATGGGCAGCGATAAAACTACCTTGCACAACTCGGTTGCCACAGGATACTCAGTGTCCGTTCGCCCTAAGTAGGCAAAAGCTCCTTGCGCATGAAGCGGTTTAATGTAATACACTAGGCTAGGTATACCGCTCTGCTGTAACCACACTTGTAGCTCATCACGCTGTTGCTCGCACTTGAGCTTAATCGTGTATTGCGCATAGCTTGAATAGTATCCATCGGGGATAATGGGGATCTCCACAGCACCATGCAATGCTTTGTCGTAAAGCTTAGCAATGCGGTTAACGTCTGTGAGTTCGTGCGCTACCAAAGCCTTGAGCTTTACTCGTAAAATTGCCGCCTGTAGTGTATCAAGCCTTGAATTGACACCCACCCTGACATTGTCATACTTACTTGTGCCCTTGCCATGTACTTTAAGTGAACCCAGTAGTGTAGCCAAGTCGTCATCATTGGTAAATATTGCCCCACCATCCCCATAACAGCCCAAGGGTTTTGCCGGAAAAAACGAAGTGGTAGCCGCGTCACCAAAACTGCAAGCGAGTTTACCGCCTAGGCTGCCCCCAAAGCCTTGCGCCCCATCTTCCAGAATGCGCAGGCCGTACTTCTTCGCTACATCCTCAATAGCCGGGTAATTGGCGGGCAGGCCAAACAAGTCGACTGGTATGACCGCCTTAGGCTTTAACTTCCCCTCTTGGAGCACAGATAGCACAGCCTTCTCTAACGCAGCGGGGTCCATGTTAAACGTATGCTTGTCAACGTCAACAAACACGGGCGTTGCACCGCAAAACGCCACCACCTCGCCCGTGGCAAAGAACGTAAAGTCAGGTATGAAGACCGCGTCCCCTGCGCCGATGCCCCACGCCATCAGCACTAACGTCATCGCTTCGGTACCATTCGCACACGATATGCAGTGCTTGACGCCCACATAATCGGCAAGTTCGCGCTCTAACAGCAGAACTTCCTCCCCACCGATAAACTCGGCGTGGTCGATGACCTTTTGTATAGCAGCATCAATAGACCCCTTGTAATTAGCGTACTGTGCACGCAAGTCCCTAAACTGCATGCGTCTCCCCCCTGCCTAATCTGTCTGTTGTTTAGTGTTTTCCTTTAGGTCACTACCGTGCAGGTGATACACTCTTCTGCACGCTCCGCACTTAAGTTCACTTGGCAGCACTTCGCCGCATTCGCAAACCCAGCCAATCCTTTTGGCAGGCACCCCGGCGACTAAGGCGTAGTCGGGCACGGCCTTTGTAACCACCGCACCGGCCGCAATCATCGCCCAAGCACCAATGGTGTTACCACAAACAATAGTAGCGTTCGCGCCAATGGTCGCACCGGTTTTAACTTGCGTCTTAACATAATTTGCGCTTCCCTTTGGGTACTTGCTACGCGGAGTTAGGTCGTTTGTAAAAACGCATGAGGGACCGCAAAACACGTAGTCCTCAAGCTCTACACCCTCGTAGAGAGAAACATTGTTCTGTATTTTTACGCCGTTGCCCACGCGGACATTGCTCCCGATGTTGACATTTTGCCCAAGCGAACAGTTGTCGCCAATTATCGCTCCCGCCTGGACGTGGCAGAACAGCCATATTTTCGTACCGACACCTATGACCGCAGAGATATCGACATAGCTACTGGGATGAACAAAGTAGCTCATCGCGCAAACAACCCCTGAAACTGCACAGTGCTTAGGTCTTTAAGCGGCCACTTCACCGTGGCACCTGTTGCTGCAGCCTCATAGATGGCGAGTACTAGCTCAAGGGCGCGTTTCCCATCCTCTGCAGTTACATAGGGGTCCCTGCCCTGCTGAATAGACTCAATCACGTCTTTGTATAAAGGTCCATGTCCGTAACCGTAAATCGTGGGCGGGTCCTCACTGTATTGCTGAATGACCTCGGATTCTTCATCTTGCCCATCGGCAAACATCCACTTTTCCACAACGTTAACAGATTTACCGCCCAATTTGGCAGTACCACTCTTGCCAAACAGATAAAGTGTTTCCTCCAGGTTGTTAGGGAAGACATTCGTGGTGCCTTCTAGCAGGCCGTAACTCCCATTGCCAAACCTGATTAAAGCTAGGCCTAAGTCTTCGGCCTCGATATACGAGTGATTGAGGTTATTGGTCATGCCTACAACCTCGACGACGTCATCCCCCATCATCCACCGCAGCAAGTCGATGTTATGAATACACTGATTCATCAGTGCGCCTCCATCCTGCGCCCAGGTGCCACGCCACGGTGCTTGGCGGTAATAATCTTCGCTACGACTCCAGCGAATGTGTGCCGCCCCATGCAGGAGCCGCCCAAACCGCCCACCCTGAACCGCTTGACGTAGTTTTTGCACAGCCTTATTAAACCTGTTCTGATGACAAGCGCTTACCGTAACTCCGGTAGCCTTTGCCTTCCGGATAATCTCATCTGCATCACGCAGTGAGAGAGCAATGGGCTTCTCAATGATGAGGTTACACCCGTAGTCCATGCAGTCTAGAGCTATTGCAGCGTGGTTGCCGCTCTCCGTCGCAATGGCTACCAGCTCTGGTCGTTCCGTGGCAAGCATCTCGCGGTAGTCCTGGTATCTTTTCACCGCTTTTGGCAGCCGCATCTTCTGCGACTTGTCTTCCATCATCTCAGGTAGCAGGTCACAAATGGCTACTATCTCTAACCCGTTCTCTTGCGCCACCCCAAGATGATTGGGCGAAATTCTTCCGCACCCTATTAAGGCATATCTCAAGCACATTACCCCCTACAGCAGCTCAATATTACTCCTATCACTTACACCCTTAGCGGCGTTCTTGGTGTCAAAAACAAACCGAGCATGACGCTGCACAAAGACATAGTCCACACTGGTATGGGCAGTAGTTATTACCACAAGGTCACTGCCTGCAATTATGCTCGCAGTTAGCTCCTTTTGCCCTACCATCGTCTTGCCGTGCTCGCAAAATTCCGCCACATAGGGGTCATAAAAAGCTACCTCCGCCCCGCGCTTCTGCAACTGCCCGATAACGCGAATCGCGGGGCTCTCCCTGTGGTCTTCTATGTCTTGTTTGTAAGCCACACCCAACACTAAAATCTTAGAACCACTGATGGCTTTTTTATACCTATTAAGAATCATGCCTATCCGTTCGGCGCAGTACTCAGGCATGCGATCGTTAACCATCATCGAAGCCTCGATCATGGAAGTATGAAAGCCATACTCGCGCGCCTTCCACGAAAGATAGTATGGGTCAAGTGGAATACAATGCCCGCCTAAACCAGGGCCAGGGTAGAAGGCCTGAAAACCAAAAGGCTTGGTCTTAGCGGCCTCAATCACTTCCCAAATATTGATGCCCATGCGGTTGCATAACACCGCCAGCTCGTTAATTAACCCGATGTTAACATTGCGATAGGTGTTCTCGAGAATCTTTTCCATCTCCGCCACCGCGGGTGAAGACACCTTGTGCACTGGAGCCTCTAATATGCTCTCATACAACAAGGCTGCAATTTCGGTGCAGGCAGGTGTAACGCCGCCCACTACTTTAGGAGTGTTCTTAGTCTTAAACAAAAGATTGCCGGGGTCCACCCGCTCCGGCGAAAATGCCAGATAAAAGTCCACCCCGCACTTTAACCCCGACGTCTCGAGTATGGGCTTAAGCAGTTCCTCCGTCGTGCCGGGGTAAGTTGTCGACTCCAGCACGATAAGCATATCCTTATGCATATAGGGCACAATGCTCTCGGCAGATGCTTTAACATAACTGATATCTGGCTGCTGATACACATCGAGCGGAGTAGGCACACAAATGCAGACGCAGTCCGCCTGCGCAACTTGAGCTATGTCGGTGGTGGCAGTAAGCAAACCCGCATCTACTATATCCTTCAGATCAGCATTGACCACGTCGCCGATGTAGTTGGTACCGGCGTTGACCATGGCTACCTTCTCGGGTTGAATATCAAAGCCGATAGTGCGGTAGCCGGCTTTGGCTTTTTCTACGGCTAGGGGTAAACCTACGTAGCCGAGGCCTATAACGCCGAGGATAGCATCCTTGTCCATAATGCGCTTATTCAGTCTGGCCACGCTTTATCGTCCTCCATCTAAGTACTCAGTTATCAGACTTACAATTTTTTGCCCTGCATTACCGTCACCAAAGGGTAAATATTGCTCGTCACGCTCTTCCACAGCTGACAGCTTGTTCAAGATATCAGTGCGATCAGGCTTCGCAAGTTGATTTTGGTTGTCCACCATAGTTTCAGGCCAAATTACAAGTTCAAAAATGGTTACGCATGGCACACCGGCAAAAAATGCTTCCCTCTGGAGTCCCCCAGAATCTGTGACTACTTTAGTTGCGCTTTTGACTAAGGCTAGCGAGGTGAGATACCCAACTGGCTCAGCGAGAATTATGTTTATAACGCCCAACCGTTGGGTAATGCGCAGTACGCGATCCCGGTTGCGACGATGAACAGGGTAAATCGTCGGTGCGTGCATTTCTTCCATTGCGCTCAATATTTCAGTAAGTGGAAGGTCGCTTTCACTATTCTCAGGTCGATGGCAAGTCAGGTAGTAGTAGCGCGGCGGGACCCTAACAGTCTCTCCGCCTAAGCCGACCAGTTTCTTGTGCTGAACACTTCCAACTATCTCAGCCCCGTAGTATAGAAAGGCATCGTACATGGTATCACCCACAACATGTACATTGCTCACTAGTCCTTCACGCCTCAGAAAGTCCGCGCTACTCTTCGTGCAACACATAAGCAGACTCGAAATATGGTCGGTGCATATACGGTTGACTTCCTCGGGATTAGCAATACTCCCAATACGTCCGCCTGCCTCAATGTGACACACAGGTATATGTAGTTTGACTCCAGCAAGCGCACTAGCTAGTGTGGAGTTTGTGTCCCCGTAGACAACGACCATGTCCGGACGGCGGGCAGTCAATATCTCCTCAATTCCAATTAGCATCTCCCCCGTCATTTGCCCGTGCAGCTGCCAAAAACCCCTAGATTGTAATCAGGGTGTGGAATATCAAGCTCCCTGAAAAATACGCCTGACATGTTGTCATCATAGTGCTGACCGGTATGGATAATGATTTCATTGTGATGTTCGCGTAGAACACGTGAGACCACTGCTGCCTTGATAAACTGCGGTCTTGCGCCAACTACTGTAACAATGTTCACAGCCATTGCCGCTTCCACTAATTTAGTGCCTATAACCGATACTGCACTGCCGACTTCGCGTTCCATCATGCTTCTCGGCCTCGGGCAATCCTATCGCAGCTGACAGTTTAAGCGTTATCAGTGTTTCCAAGCTCGATCTCTAGGAGTTGGGCACGGAACCCAATGCAATACGCTTACACAATTTCTGAATTTTGGTGGCTCACTTCTCAAGTATCCCTAGCGGCTCGAAAACTGACTAGCGAGTGGCTAACTTTTCGATTGACTCTAGCACTTCAAGACCATCTGGCCATCAGTAGCCCAGCACAACTAACTTGTCAAAATGTGTCTGCATATCGCGGTGGAGCTACATAAGCTAGCACCTATAGGCAGAATCCCTAGGCGACTAACCTCTCATCGCAGCTGCCCGCAAACGTAGGTCCGGTCGAACTTTCCGGCCATCCCTAGTCAACTTACGCCGCCTCTTGTTGGATGCCATTGGTAACAGTAAAACTGCTAGACATCCTTCGCCAAGCCAGTTCTTGATCGACAATAATTAGTGTCTTATCAATATGTCTTCAATTCTACTAAATTCTGTTTCAAGTCTATCCTCCCAAGCTTGCAAATCAACTAATCTCGAAATCTTTGATTTAGGAATCCGTAACCCCTTATCAATTGCTTCAATCACTGCCTTTGCATTATCTGGCTCATTTACAAGATATCCCGAGAAACCATCAATCACTAATTCCTCAATTCCCTCTCCTTTCCTGCTGCATACAACAGGAATATCAAGCGCAAGAGCTTCAAGAAGGGTGTTCGATATACTACTAAGATCGTGAAGCGATAGAAATACATCAGAGACTAAAAGATGTTTCCATACTTCTTCATGAGCAACCGCTCCCACAAATCTAATCGTTCTGCCTAAATGGTATTGCTTAGATTGATTTTCGAGCAAAACCTTGTCTCTACCGTCACCAACCAGAACGAACGTCCATGGTCGCTTTTGAGCTCGCGATTCAAGGGCAACTTTGAGAATACGGTCTGGACGATTCCAACACTCAATACGCCCAACAAACGTTATAACGTGCATCTCAGGATGTAGCCCTAACTCTCTCCTTAGCTGAACTCTTGGAAGTTCCTGAATGCGCTCAGGCACATCCACTCCATTTCGCAGTACCAATCCTTGGTTTGATAAACCGTACTTTAAAAGCACCTCTTGGCCTCTAGTCCCATCATCCGTAATCATGTACAAATTTGCTCTAACTTTTAAAGCTAAGATTTCATAAAAATCCCAATAGAACCTTCTAAGAGAAAAGGGCACGTCTCCTAATAGAGAATCTGGACTGGAGATGCCGTAGAGCCTCGCGACGAGAGGGGTTTTATACACTAACCGAAAGACAGATCCAACGACTACTGCAGGAGCGCTGTGGGCATACAACAAATGGAAAGAGGTACTGCTCAGCAGTGGCCAAATTTTGAAAGGGAAGATCGCTATATATGCTATAGCATGTAATCTAGCGCGCAGCCGACCCCAGAATGTACTATTGGATTTGCGCTGGTGGTGATTTCGCAAAGGCAAGTAGATTGGGAAAAATTCTATTCCCCCTTCTTCGTAAGAGTTTTTGGGGGCATCAACCGGATAAACAAAGAGCACCCTCCATCCTCTTTTCGCAAACTCTTGCACGCTTTTTCTCAGAGACGGCATACCTGCTCGCCTTTCCGCATCGACTGTAAAATATGGTAAGGCAGAAAGGTGAATAACTGTCCTTTGTCCACCTAAAAACACGCTTTTTCTTTTGTCCAAATCATTCGGGATGTGCCCTTGTCTTTCTTTCATGCAGTTTCCTCCTCTGATAGCTTGTGATCTTCAAATAGGGACGACAAAGCGTCGCGTTTGGCATGCAGGAACCATACAAGTATGAATGTCAATCAGAAAATGAACCATGTGGCAATCTGTTTTTGAACTACTGGAGACATTTTTGAATACGTCGCCCTTGACTTAACATATGAGCCGCGGAGACTTTACACTTGCGTCGCTGAAACTTGACAGTCTCGTCGGTTTGGTTTTACACCTAAAATCTGTAGTAGTATTGGACTCATGTGTCGTATGGGCGGCACAAATTCATCCAAGGAGGTCATCAAATGACCAACTACAGAGAGGTTTTGCGACTGCAGAACCTAGGACTCAACCACAGCCAGATTGCAGCGAGTGTGGAGATGTCACGCCCAACTGTGATCAAAGTTCTGCGGCTTGCACGAGCAAAAGGGCTTGACTGGCGTGCGGTCGAAGATCTGTCTGGTCGGGAACTTGGGGTGCGGCTGTACCTGCAGTGAACCCCAAAAACTAGACACCTTAGAACCCGTTTTAGCTCGGTTTTTTGTAGTATTTCGCGTGTACGTCTTCTAACTCGGCAAGGAAACCGATTAAGGCACAGAGGTCATGGCGCTCCTAGTGCGGTTCGCGGCAAGACCTGGCGGCGGCCCTTGACAGGTAGGCTGCTTGGCTGGTGAGCGAGGGGCATAGGCGAGAAGCATGAGTTAATTCCTTGAGGCCCCTCGCTGTGGGATATTGTAGCCCACCTGTCAAGGTAAAATGAATCCGCCGCCGAGGGTGAGCTCAGGGCACGACTCAAAGCATG
>Ga0209413_1000101_pt1 | contig 14399 bp, 7 predicted proteins | sample JTO22cmmetaG_FD_184157 | JGI IMG/M metagenome (GOLD analysis project Ga0209413, IMG submission 184157) | Freshwater bacterial and archeal communities from Indian Creek, Illinois, USA - JTO22cm metaG (SPAdes) (version 3) | ecosystem: Environmental > Aquatic > Freshwater > Unclassified ...
CCGAAAAGCTTGCCGTGAGCCGCACCCCTGTCCGCGAGGCCTTGCGCATGCTGGAGAAAGATGGCATTGCCGTGGCGGTGCCGCGGCGGGGGACTGTGGTGGTGGGTCTTAAAGTTGAGGACGCGCTCGAGATATACAATATCCTCTCGGTGCTAGAGGGCTTGGTGGCTCGCCTCGCGGCGCAGCACGCCACGGCAGAAGAAATATTGGCGCTTAAAGAGCTTAAGAAGAGCAAGCCGCCACTCGGGGCCTTTACAGAATATGCCCGCATTTTTGCCGAGTTTAATGCCGTCTTAAATCGGGCTAGTCGCAGCGAACGATTGATACGCCTGATGGACACCTATGCCTCACAGCTAAGCTGCCTGCGCTATGTGAGTCTAGATACGCCAGAGCGACAAAGTGCCTCTTGGGATGAGCACCTAGGGATTATTGAGGCGATTGAACTACGGGATGGACGCTTGGCAGAGGAGCGAGCCAAGGAACATGTGGCCCATGCCATGCAGGCGGTCACGGCACGAGTGAAAAAACGTTAGTATATTGGCATAGGGAGTAGCGAGAGAGCAGCGCGGACTGAGGCAGACGCGCTGTTTTTGTTGCCGCCAGAGAAGAAGTGCTAAAGAAGTGCTACAACCCTCTAGGCAGGATTTAGCCTAAGTTTGGGGAATTAAGAGCAAGGCACCTTTGGGGTGCGAGCGAAGCAGAGGGAGCAAAGGGGACTGAGGTGAAGTCCACTGCGTTCCGATTATGGTTGGAGGAAAGTAATGAACAAGCACGAATTGGCCAGATGGAGTATTGTTTTTGCGGGTTTTGTCTTAGCGCTGGTGGCGGGGGTCGCCTATGCTTGGGGACCAATGGTGGTGCCACTAGTTGAAAGGTTTGGCTGGTCGACTGCCGAGGCTGCCATGCCTTTTACTGTTTTTTTCTTGGTCTTTGCCTTGTTTATGGTTCCGGCGGGAAGGCTGCAAGATACTATTGGTCCACAAAAAACTTGTTTACTAGGGACCCTGTTGATTGTTCTTGGGTTTGGCCTAGCGGCCTTGGTTGGCCGCTTCCCCTACCCATGGTGGCTATTTCTCACCTACGGCTTTTTCGGCGGCATGGGTGCAGGAACGATTTATTCCTGCGTGGCGCCGCCCGTGCGCAAGTGGTTTCCGGATATACCGGCCTTTGCGATCTCCTGCGCGGTGATGGGGGTAGGATTGGCGGGCACTGTGGTGGCACCTGTCAAGGCCGATTTTATGATTCCGGTGCTCGGGATTGAGGGCACGCTCTTGATTGTCGCCGGCATAAGCTTGGCGATGTGTTTGCTGGCTGCTTGGTTGATTAAAAACCCGGCCGAAGGCTGGGCACCGCAGACGACGGCCCGTAAGGGATTAGACAAGAAGGCGGTGAAAAAGCAGGCGGGAGCGAGCAAGGCGGGCGAGATAAAGCAGTACTCGCCGCGCGAGGTCTTACGGGCACCTGTGTTTTGGCTGATGTGGCTGGCTTTTGGCTCGGTGATCGCCGGGGGCATGCTCTGTGCCGCCCTGATTCCCCCCTTTGGACGCTTGGTTATGGGTCTATCGGCCACCGAGGCCGCTTCAGCTGTGGCGGTGTTCTCGGGCTTTAATGGCTTTGGTCGTCCTGTAGCGGGATACCTAAGCGACAAGTTTGGTGTGACGCGGGTGATGCTGGTGAGTTTTCTTATTCAAGCGGTGACTCTAATCACGTTTAACTATATAGCGGTAAACTTGGTGACGCTCTATATAGCGGCGGCTCTGGTGGGCTGGGGCCTGGCCGTGGTCTTAGCTACCTTCCCCGCTTTGACGGCATCGGTCTTTGGCACCAAGCACCTAGGCATTAACTATGGTCTAGTGTTTACGGGCCTGGCCTTTGGCGCCTTTATGCCGGCGGTTGGCGCGGCCGCCTATGATGCCACGGGCAGTTTCACCCCTGCCTTTGTCGGCGCGGGTGTGCTAGCCTTGCTTGGGGCGGTGCTAAGTGGAACTTTGAGTTGGAAGTACAAGCTGTAACTTGGTGTAACAAAACGGGGGGAGGATTACCATGGAATCGGAAAGGAGTGAGCTGTCACCAGAACAAAGTGCGGAACTGCTAGGCGTCTTAAAGGCGCGCTTTGCGAAACACATGGCGAGACATAGCGGCTGTGAGTGGGCGATGGTACAAGCGAGGTTAGAAAAGCAAGGGGAAAAGCTGTGGTCGCTCTATAAAATGGAAAAAACCGGCGGCGAGCCGGACGTAGTAGGGTTTGACGAATTGACGGGCGAGTATATCTTCTATGATTGTGCCCCCGAAACCCCGCTTGGGCGCCGCAATACCTGCTACGACCGCGCAGGCCTCGAATCACGCAAGGAATATCGGCCGGAGAATAACGCCATGGACATGGCGGCAGAGATGGGCATTGAGATGCTCGATGAAAAGCAGTATCGGGCGCTACAAGAGCTAGGCGATTTTGACACTAAGACCTCGAGCTGGCTGAAAACACCCGCGGATATAAGAAAACTCGGCGGTGCGCTGTTTGGCGACCGCCGCTACGGTCATATCTTCATCTATCATAACGGGGCGCAGTCTTACTACGGTGTCCGTGGCTTCCGCGGCTCTTTACGGGTGTAGCACCTCGCGTCACCTCTGCCTCGTTATCAAGCCACAATTCGACGCAGGGGGGTGTTATTTTTGTCGCGAGTCGCCCGCTATCGCGTAGCGCTCTTCCGCCACCGGTGACACACCGGCACTCGGCACGAAAACCTGCTCACCCCGTACTAAGCCCCTCCCTGCCTCGCGATAAAGAGAAATTTTTGGTGACTGCATCGACTACTAGTAGCTCACCCGCGCGAATTATGCCCACTTCATGGCACATCCGTTCCACTTCTGTGAGCACGTGAGTGGACATGAAGATGGTGGTGCCCCTCTTGTTCAATGTCTCCATCAGCGTGAAGAAGTTACGTTGAATGAGCGGATCTAGACCGCGGGATAGTGGTTGTTTTGCCCGCACCGTTTGCGCCTAAAAAACCAAACACGCGTCCCTCCGGCACTTTCAAGTGGAGGTTCTTGAGCGCACAAACTGACCCGTAGTTTTTGGTGAGTCCCTCTGTATGAATTGCTAACACCACCTACACCCCCCTAAGTTTGACAGCGTAGAACCTGACAATAATGCTCCATGCAGCGAAAGGCCCCGCACACGTTTTGCAGCAAGAGTAACCGTCCCTAGAACTTCGCGAAGCTGCAAATAGGCAGCCATTCGTCTTGAACACGGATGTAAAGATTGGGATTTAAGATGTAGTAGCCCATGCTTATGCGTGTGAACAATTGTTTGCCATACGAATTCTGACTGTTAACTTCGTTTTTGGCGAGAAGTCCTGATATATACTGTCGTTTCTTTCGATAGGCAGGGATTACACTGTCGGGCAACAAGCCCATGAAATCAGCCAGGTTAGCGGCGGTAATGGCGACTCGGTGTGGATTCTCCACGCTAATTTTGGCCATCAAGAGCACGTATAGCGCGTGAAACAGCAGAAACTCGCCCTGATTACTACTGAGTTTAATCAGCCTCTCTTCAACCTTTAAGCTTACGCTGGACGGGGAAAGCAGGTTGTGCGTCTGGAAAAACATTGATACCCCAAAATCCTTGTGGGTAATTGCCCTCTTCAGGGCAATTTGCCACGCCGTCATCCCATAGTTATCGGTTATGTCTGCATTAGCACCTGCAGACAGCAACCCCTTGATGAGGGCGACATTGCCGGCCCTCGCGGCAAGCATGAGGGAAGTGACATTGAATTCCGTGCGGTGATCTATGCCGTACACTCCGCACTGTTTGACTACTTCTTTATCAAGCACCCCTGCGTACCTCAGGAGAACCTTGGCCTCCAGATTAATCTTTTGCTGCTCATACAATGACTGGCTGAAAAATTGTCTGCGTTCGCCCACAGAGTAGATCAGCCGTGCTTTGTCATAGCCGTGTTCGCTTAAGAACCGAATAAGCGCGGGGACATCGTAAAAGAGGGCATACTCAAAAAGCGCCTTTCTGGGTTTTTGCGGATTATCCCTAGCAGTTCTAATTTGACTAACTAACTTCTCCACCTTCGTGTGCGTATAGGTGTCCCAGGGCACTGCCTGTGTCTTTAAAATAGAGCGCTTTATCTCCTCGGCCTGCTCCTGCTTGCCCTGAAGCTCTAACTTGCGTGCTTCTGCCTGCCACTCTTCGTTGGTGGACTGCTCTGTGGTCATAGTTAGCTGGTCAACCGGACTGTTAAGTCCCAGCAGTTGAAGCATCCGATGCGTGGTATCGCTTTCCACGATATAGAGCCTCTGCACCGCACGGGTTATAGCAACGTACAAGGAGTTGATATAGAACTTGTATGCTTCCCGAGACTTATCCGTTTTGTCCGCAGCCCGCATATACAGGAGGTCCCCACCCATGTCCTCCTCGGCTACACCCCTCACTATCTCTTGAAAGTTCAGACGCTCACCCGAAACGAAGTTAAACAGCACTACATTTTCGTACTCTAGCCCCTTGGCCTCCTGTACAGTGAACAGCAGCGGGGTGTCAAAATGCTTGCGGGCAAGAGCTTTATCCTCATGACGCATAACGACTACGGCCACTTTGGTCGAGCGCCTGATATGTTTGTTCAGCTCGTTTTTAACCTTGTCGGTGTCGCGTAGGTATACCACTTCGCCGGATTTTTCAGCGAGACTGTTCATAAGGTAAGTACTCTCTTTATCAATGGAACCAAAACGCTTTTGCTTAATCCGGATAAGTCTATTGGCTATCTCGGTTATGGCTCGGGAATTACGGAAATTAGACTGCAGGATTCTCGTGACCTTGGCAGTCTCAAGCTCTGCGCTATGATAGAGCATGGACTTCAGCCCACCCCAAGAAAAGAAGTTAGGATGGACTATCTGATTAGAGTCGCCACAGAGCATAAAATGAGCGGGGTTCTTAAGGCTCCGGAAGATAAGCTGCAGCTGGATGTTGGTGATATCCTGCACCTCATCTACCACCACAAAGTCGTAGATTTGCCTAACATCCCCGGTGTAGCCGTGCGCAAGTATATTAGGGTCATAAAGGCCACTTTCCTTTAGAAACACTAGGTACTTCTCAAAAAGGTCGTAGACTAACTCCCGCTCAGCGTCAAGATAGATGGACTGCCGAAGGCCAAGACTGATGTAGTCCTCACGGCTCAAATAGGGCTTGTCCACCGTGGAGCCTGTTATTACCCCACGAAATTCCTCATAGATACCATGCGGATCTGCCACCCGCTGTAGTCTCGGAAACCTCCCCAGCCACTGCGCGAACGCGCTGTAGTTCATTTCCTTACCGTCCGGCACGCGTATGGTCTCCAGGTATTCCTTGAAAGATAGGAAGGAGATATCCTGTTGCTTGTTATCGTAGTAATGGCTGTAATAGAGTCTTCTCGCGCTTTCTGAAAGATACGGTGACAGGGTTACATACAGACCTTCCCCATGAAACAGCTTCATCTTCTCAAGCGTAAGGACTGTCTTGCCGCTGCCCGCAGGCCCTATGAGGATGAGCGGGCAAGGGGCGTGATAAATGCCCGCCTGCTCGGAATCGAAGGAGACTATCTTGTCTAAGAAATGAAACCGCTTATCCGCTGGGTTGACATAGACAATTTGGGGCAAAGAACCTGTTTCTATCTCTGATGGGCTTTCTATGGTCAGCATTTTCGCCTCATCAACTTTTGTTCCTCTTAAGAATTTGGACTTGTCGTAGGCATGGTTAAGGACCACCTCTAATAATAGGGCGTAGCGCATCTGCTTATACTGAACCAGCTTAAATACTAAGCGATTAGCGTCATCGAGCCTTGCACTGTATAGATCATGCCCCGACAGCTTCTTCACGGCAGCGGAACGAAAGTCATCCCGCTCGAGGCAACCGACAATTTTATCGTATTGGCGCCTCACCTTTGAATAGTCAATGTCGCTATACTCAAGTGTCTTCACCGAAAACCATCCTCTCTAAGGCTCAGCAACGCCCCGACCCCCATAACCTTCCGAATAGGGACGGTTCTTTGAAGCGCTAGGGACGGTTCTTTGAAGCGCGAAGAACCGTCCCTCGTGCTTCAATGCTTCACAGCGTGAGATCGCCTGGCTTGTAGCCGGCGGGCAATTCTTCTACGTGCAAAAAGCGGAAACTTTCGTCGCGCAGTATCGGCAAGAAGCTTTCGTAGGGAATTCGTGCGAACTCGCAGGCGTAGTTGCTGGCCCCAAACCACATGCCTTGGCTGCTGGCTAGATTTATGCCTCGGGCGAATTTCGTGTAGTTTGCACAGTCATGCACTGCTATGTCCCAGTCTTCTTTTGCGGCTATATCCATAAACTTGAGGGTCAGTTCTCGGCTCCAGATGGGCGATATATAGCCTTGCCGACAGATGTACAGGTTTTCGCCATAATAGTTGTCGATATTGTTCTCATTTAAGTGCAACTCGGCGCAATTGATAAAATCTAGCCCGGTCGCCAAGATACCCTCTTTCTTTCGGAAGAAGTCCGCGAAGAACTCGGGTGTCATCGGAGTTTCAATGCCTACGCGCTCAATGTATTTTTTGGCAAGGCCCATGTTTTCGATTACTCTGTCGGAGCAATCAGAGGCACCTAAGTTGAAGCGTATCTCGTTAAGACCGGCCTCACCTAGCGCTCTTAAGGTCGCTTCTGTAGCTAGGGTGCCATTGGTGTACATATGCTGATGAATCCTAGCGTCGCTAAACTTCTTAACAACCGGCAAGTATGCTTCTATCTCCATAAAGGGCTCTAGGTAGACGTAGGCCACACCCGAGGGCTGCTTGGCTATGGAGAGCAATAAATCGAGGTCTTTCTCATAGTACTTGGTGCCGCCGATCTCCCACATGCCCTCTCCCACAGGGGGAATGTCGTCTAGCTGCCCGTAGTTGTAGCAGAACTTGCACTCCAAGTTGCACTTATTAGTTTTTCGAATGGCGCCTAGACCTGCCCCTAGTAGGCAGGAGCGACAACCAAGTGAGAATTTGCTTTCGGGCCCCACGTAGTTTGTTCTATTAGCCAAGGTTTTTAGGCCTTTAATGCGCGACATTAATCGCTCATTTCGGCCCTCGATCGCGGACTCAATCTGCGCAAACACAGCGTAGACTATCTCTTGCTGCTTGGCGCCTAGTTCTTCGTCCTCGGGCAAGATGGAAAAAAACTCAAACCAGGCCAGAGCATCTTGCTTGGAAATCCTCACTAGGGGTCCCCCTTTAATATAATGGTCACAACTAATGCCCTAGGAGCAACCGGTGGTGCTTCCGCAGTCGAGACAGACCTTGCAGGTGCCGTTGGTGACCATGCGAAAGCTCGAGCAATTAGGGCAAGTAGAGTGGTAGAGCTTTTCGCCATTGGCCTTAGCATCCTTGATTATGTCGCCTTGGGAGCGCATGATGGCATCATCTGGCTCTGGTTTGACCTGCACGCGGGAGAAATCACCCAGTTCAATGTCGATAACTTTAGAAATCAGATCAGAAATTGAACTCGCGGTCTTAATGTAGGGATGGCGGGTGACAAAACCATGGGGCTCGAATTTTTGCCCTCGGAGCATGCGGGCAATATCTTCTGGGGGAATATGATACTGCAGCATTACCGAAATGGTCTTAGATAATGAGTTAAGAAAGCCGGTGATAATGCTGCCTTCGCGATCGGTGGTCATGTAAATTTCGCATATTTGCCCCGTGGCAGAACGGTTAACCGTAATGTATAACTTTACATCCTCGATTTGTGCGGCATGTGTCCGCCCCGTTCTAATGCCAGTGGCTTTATCCCGACGGGAACCGGGTGCCGGTTGAGACAGGCGGGCCTTGGCCTCTCTGGCAAAAGCCAGCAGTGCGTCATAAGTGAGGCTCTCGAGATCGACCTTTTGGTCGATGCTATCTAGCTTGTTGTTAAGCGGCTGCGCAAATTTAGAGCCGTCGCGGTACAAGGCCAGCCCCTTTACACCTGTTTGCCAGGCCAGAATATGCACTGCTTTGAAGTCCTGGATGGTGGCCTCCCGCGGGAGGTTGACAGTCTTAGATATCGCACCTGAGACCATGGGCGCTAGCGCTGCCACCATAAGAACATGGCCGAAGTGATAGATAAAGCGGCTGCCACTGCCATTAACACTGGCGGTGTCGAAGACGCTGTAATGCTCTTCTTTGAGATATGGCGCGCCTTCGATCTTGCCGTCCACTAGCTTGCCATTTTCTTCTCTACCGACGTAGTCCATTATGGCGGTGATTTCTGCTGCCGTGTAACCTAGTTTGTGGAGTGCCGCGCTGATAACTGGATTGACAATAGTCATAAAACCGCCGCCAACCAATTTTTTGTAGACTACATGAGAGAAGAAAGGCTCAATTGACGTTGCAGCGCAGTCCATGGCAAAGGAGATGGTTCCGGTGGGCGCAATGACAGATACTTGTGCGTTACGGTAACCATGCTCTTCTCCTAGGGAGACGGCCTCAGCCCAGCAATCCTTTAAGTCTTGCGAAAGGTGGCGTAGGCCCATGCTTTCTAGCAACACATGATCCACATGATGGGGCTCGTAATGCAAATCTTCGCATGGGTCGTGGCGCGAACCTGCCACCCGGGAGTGGTTGCGAATGACCTTATTCATATGCACTTTATTCAAGTTGTATTTGGCAAAAGGCCCCACGGCTTTGGACATCAGGGCCGATACCCGATAACTTTCGCCAGTGACTAATCCGGTTAGGGCTGCTGCTAGGGCGCGGCCTGTGGAAGAATCATACGGTAAGCCCATGGCCATAAGAAGTGAAGCCAAGTTGGCCACGCCTAGACCTGTGGTGCGGAACATATATGTCTTGCGGGCAATGTCTTCTGTCGGGAATTGCCCCCAAATAATAGAGGCTTCGAGTACAAGTTGATTAAGTCCAATCATATGCCTAAAGCCTGCCAAATCGAAGCTGGCAGTAGACGGATCGTAAAAACGATAGAGATTAAGCGAGGACAAGTTGCAGCTGGTATCATCGAGAAATGCATATTCACCGCAGGGGTTAGTGGAATTTAGCCGATTTTGTGGGGCCCATAGTTCGCCGTCTTCTCCCGCCGGGCAGGTGTGCCAGGCGTTAAAGGTGTCGGTAAACTGGGGCGCAGGGTCGGCGACCCGGTAGGCTGCGTCGTTAAATAAGTCCCAGAGGTGGCTGACAGATACGTCACGATTGACAGACGAGTCCATCCTCCCCTTGAGGGTGACCGTTAGGTCGGGTTCATGTGCCAGCCGCAGTACCTTTTGCATAAACTCATCGGGAATACGTAAGGAATTGTTTGAGTTTTGTCCGGAGACTGTTTCGTAAGCTTCGCCGTCAATATCGGCAGAATAGCCCATTTTGGCAAGGGCGCGCACTTTTTCTTCTTCGCGCACCTTCCAGGTGATGAAGCTTTCGAGCTCTGGGTGGTCAATATCGAGGCTGACCATTTTTGCGGCGCGCCGCGTAGTACCCCCAGACTTGATGCCACCGGCGTTGCGGTCAAGCCCTTTGAGAAAGCTCATCAATCCCGAGGATGCTCCCCCGCCAGAGAGCCTCTCCCCCACGGCCCGCAGAGATGAAAAATTAGTCCCCGTGCCGGAACCGCCCTTGAAGAGCTTGGTTTCGGTGACATAGTGTTCGGTTATAGAGTGCTTGCCGAGCAAACTGTCTTGAATAGACAGAATAAAACAGGCGGAGGCCTGGGTGCGAGTGTAAGTATCTGGAGAGGCCACAACCCGGCCAATCCTAGGGTCATAATAAAGAAGATCGTTCTGACCACCAGTAATGCCGTAACTGCGGGCGAGACCGGTATTAAACCACTGCGGTGAATTAGGGGCGAACATCTGATTGAGCAGTCCGTAGGCTACCTCGTCGTAGAAAATGCTCCGCTCATGCTCTGTTTTGATCAGGCCTTCTTCTTGCAAGGCCGCTGCCCAAAAGTCCACCATGCGGTGCACTAACATTTTGAGCGACGTCTCCTGCCCGGATTCGTTAGGCACCCCCGCCTTGCGGAAGTACTTTGAGGCAATAATATCTACCGCGTTTTGCGAATAATGCGTAGGGAAATCAAGCCCCTTCATATCCGTCAGGACCTTGCCGCTCTTATAGTCCTGCAATAAGACATCCCTCTTTGACCACTCAAATAGATCATAGACGGTAAGGTCATCCCTACCGGCAAGGGCCTTAGTATAGTAGCGTGAAAATAACCCCTCAAGGTTGCTCATTAAGCAGCCTCCTCTCGTATGCTTCGGCATTACACTATATATAGTAACACATACCGCACCAACCTTCTTTATGTGGTGCGGAGTTAAATGCTTTAAACGAAACAACGAAGGGGACGGTTCTTTTTGTTGCAGAAAACCAACAAAAAGAACCGTCCCCTTCGTTTCCCCTTCGTTTATTGGCTAGATCTAGTCTACCACTTGCCTCTGCTCATGTGCCCAGCTAGCTCGGCCTTCGATATCTGCTTAATGATCCAGGCTTCGTTCTTGGCCTTTTTGAAAGCGGCGACGCAGTTTGGATCTAAATCGTCCAAAATTCCTTCGTCGCAGACCGTGACCATCTGTTCGGCTAAAGAAATGAGCTCCATATGCAAGGAATTTGTTGCGTCAGATCGATATACTTTGTCGGCGGCCTCTGTGCTAAGCTCCTCAAACCTCTCGGCAGGGGCTCCGCACTTAGGACAGTTTGCAGGAGCAGCCTCGCCCTCGCTTATGTAACCACAGCCTAGGCACTTAAACAATTTCTTCATCATCTTCCGCCTCCTATAAACTAAATGTTCCCTGCTAATTGTAGCATATCTGCTGTCGTTAGTGTTAAGTAAGGCGCGGGGGGAAGCTCAAACAAACAATAGGAAAAACACCTCGAGATTTGAACGAAGGGGACGGGTCCTTTTGTTGCACGAAATCAACAAAAGGACCCGTCCCCTTCGTTTGCTTGGCCGTCTAGGACGCCTAGCATAATCCAGAAAAGGTAGGCTACAGATACCACACTGATATTGAAAAAAGCCTGGGTCATGTAGCCGACAATAGCTGTGGCCACCACAAACACGATCAGATTAGTTCTCTGACGCCAGGCACGCAACAGGACGGACAAGGCAAAGGCCAAGTAGAGCATGGCTGCGGGTAGGCCGGATGACACGGCAATGTGCAGGTACTCATTATGAGCCTTGTCTACCGCGTACACTGCGTTAAAGAGCCGGAGCATCTCCTCGCCATACCGCTCCACAAAGATGATGTCCAATGTTTCCGGGCCATACCCAAGTAGGGGACGCTCCCTAACTAGATCCAAGGTGCGCGTCCAGATGTAGAATCGATTGGAGCCAGCGCGATAAGCGTCATCATTCCGGGTGACTACTTGGACCGCGTCTGTGGCAATGGTGCCGACTCGCCGTACAAGTCCTCCGTCTTGACTGGCGTTAAAGGCTGCTGTGATGAGCAAGAAAAGCAGCAGGAGGACCCCCAACCGCCTCCTAGCACCCGCATTGTGGTAGCAATAATACATGGCTAAGGCCAGAATAGGCAGCATCCCAACTTGGCCGCTCCGTGTCATGGTCAAGAGCAGCGTGAAGTACAGGACTGCGGATGCGATCAAATGAATATACTTGCCTTTGTGCACGAAAACAAAGGCCCATAGCGGGATGAGCAGCACCAGGTAGCTGCTAAGAAAATTAGGATTGCCCATGGTCGAGAAGGGGGCACGCCAGCCAACCCTAATGAAATCTCTGGGGATAGGGTCAAATCCGTAGTACTGCATAATCCCATAGGTCGCTACCACGAGAGAGGAGCCCATTAAGAGGGTCAAGTGACCCTTTTCAAATCGGTAGTAGGTGCGTGCGAAAACAAAAAGTAATGCATAGGCAATAAGCGCAAAAAGGCCCTCTTCACGCCGATGATTGCCCCAAGTTGATCTAATAATGTCAATCGAAAATAGCGTGGCCAGGAAAACCAAGGTTAGATAAGAGGCCAGAAGAATAACTGGCAAATCGAAGGCCACTTTCTTGCGATCTGGCGAGAGGACATGGATTATCATCATGCCTGCGACAGCTAGATAGACAAAAAGAATCTTCGGCCAATAAAAGTGGTCGTCTGTGCCGGGCGCAAGCAGCAAGGGAGTGAGCACAGCCGTAAGGACAAGCAGCTTGTTGATGTTGGCAATGTTTCGCACTATGGGCCCCCCTTACTAACACTGTGGGTGGGTTCTTGCGGAGATACCCCATCGGCAATTGCCTCTGAATAGTCTAGAGGCGCTAACTACTAATTGAATTATAGCAGGCCAGCCAAGGAATGAAACCTAAAACTGAGGGGACGAAACGAGGGGGACGGTTCCTTTTGTTGCAAAACAAGCAACAAAAGGAACCGTCCCCCTCGTTTAACTAACCGTCCCCTTCGTTTGTTACTCGGAGAATGACTGAGTGGCGTTAGTGCATTTACTGGCACAAGAGGGACAACCGGAGCAAGGGACCCCATTCCTCTTGTCAATAATGATTTTAGCGACAGCACCAGTAACTAGAGCTGCGATTAGCCCGAAAACAATAATGTCGCCAAGCACTCTACACCGCCGTTTTAATCCTAGCTGGGGCTTTTTTGTCGGGCTTATTCATTAGATAAGCAATGATTCCGACCATGAGAGCAACAGCGATAAATCCGGGGACCACACCCGCACCAAAACTCCCTGTCGTAAGTAGCGTTCCAACTTGATAGACAAAGTAAGCCACAGTATACCCCATGCCAAACTGGAATCCGACGCCTGCCCATAACCACTTTCTGCTGTCCATCTCGGCGTTCATGGCACCTATAGCGGCAAAGCAGGGCGGTGTGAAAAGATTAAACATCAGATAAGCAAGGGCCGCTACAGAAGTTAACCCCATTATGGACGCTACGTCACCGGCCCCAGAGACTAGGGTCAGCCCCTCTGTGTCGATGAAGTTGCCAATGCCATATACGACAGCTAGTGTTCCCACTACGTTTTCTTTGGCGATGAAGCCAGTCACGGCGGCGGCTGCAAGCTGCCACACACCAAACCCGAGTGGAATCAAAAGAAATGCGAACGGACCGGCAATGCTGGCCAGGATACTTGTACTTGCCAGACCTTCTTCCACAACCTGAAAACTCCATGTAAAGGTCTGCATGATGTGTACCACTGCATTGCAGACCAAGATAATTGTTGCTGCTTTAACAATGAAGGACTGCGCTCTTGACATCATGGACACGAATGCGCGTTTCATGCTTGGAAAACGATAATCCGGCAACTCCATAATAAAGTAAGACTTAGACGGCCCTTCTTGGGTAATCTTCTGTACAATAAGCGCTCCCACAATAATTATGGCAATGGCCGCAAAATACATGGATACTCCTATCCACGCAGCATCTTGAAAGAAGATGCCAGCAAAGAGTGCGATGACCGGCAGCTTTGCTCCGCATGGCATGAAGGGCGTCAACATGGCTGTTGTCCGACGCTGTTTTTCATCGCGAATCGTGCGGGTGGCCATGATGCCGGGGATTGCGCAGCCGGTGCCAATAACCATGGGAATGATGGATTTGCCTGATAGTCCAACTTTCTTAAGATGGCGGTCCATGACGACGGCCACCCGCGCCATATATCCGCAGTCATCCAATAGTGCCAAAAGAAAAAACAGCACCATGATTAAAGGAAGAAAGCCAACAACGGCACCAACCCCACCGATAATTCCATCTAGCAACAATGCCGCTAATAGCGGCGATACACGGCCACCACCCATGAGTCCTTCAACCAGGGCATAAAGACTATCGATCCAGCCAACGAAAACGTCGGCCAGAAGGGGCCCTGCGTACCTCTGCGAAATAGAGAAAACAAGATAAATGACAGCTGCGAATATAGGAATACCCCAAATTCTATGAGCGACGATACGGTCAATGGCATCTTGACGCGTTTGTTTGTTGCTGGCGACTTTCCGCACTTCAATTTCTTTGACTAACCTGTCGACGAAAGCGAATCGTTCACGATCCGCAGCCAAAACGGCAGTTTTATCGGTTTCGTCCAAAACGCTGGTCCGCCTAAAGGGTGCTTCCTGATTCTTTCCGCGGGCACTTACAGCTTTGGCAATCAGACTGGTAAGGCCTTCACCTTGAGTGGAAACTGTTTCGACAACCTGGCAACCTAGTTTTTTCTCTAAGGCCACCGTGTTGATGTCGATGCCCTTTTTTCTTAACAGGTCGCTTTTGTTAAGGGCAATTACGATGGGAATACCAAGCTCGAGTAGCTGCGTGGTAAAGAAAAGGCTCCGGCTCAAGTTGGTAGCATCTACTATATTTATAATAACATCCGGGTTTTCGTTCTTAACAAAGCTGCTGGTAATCCCCTCTTCCGACGTAAAAGGCGACATGGAATAAGCCCCCGGGAGATCCACAACACGAATCTTTATGCCGGAGTTATGCAAAC
>Ga0209413_1000102_pt1 | contig 14363 bp, 15 predicted proteins | sample JTO22cmmetaG_FD_184157 | JGI IMG/M metagenome (GOLD analysis project Ga0209413, IMG submission 184157) | Freshwater bacterial and archeal communities from Indian Creek, Illinois, USA - JTO22cm metaG (SPAdes) (version 3) | ecosystem: Environmental > Aquatic > Freshwater > Unclassified ...
CCACCTACTGCGTTTGAAACAAAGGAGTCAAAACCCAGAAAACCAACACCAACCTACAATCAATGCGCGCAACACCAGCCACGGTCACATTCACCGGAATCACCGGTCACGATCGCCGGAATACGCAAGATGTGGCCGGCGACCGAGACCAGATCGCTGAACATCGAGTTGCCCACCGCCGCCGCGACTTCGGCGTCGGACAGCGCATCCAGCCCCACGTAGACCACCGCGCGTTTGCGGATGACCTGCATCCAGTCGAAGATCGGCCGCGGGTCGGACAGGTCGGAATAGTTCGGTGCGAGCAGTTGCGCGATCTTGCCGGTGGTGAGCTTCTCCAGCAGCGGCAGCAGCGAAGCGACGATCTTGTCGAAGTAGGTCCGGTCGTAGCGCACGGCGCTGCGCAGGCCGTCGAGCACCGGGTCATAGATGCGCACTTGGGACAGGTACTGTTCGAGGGCCACCACGCGCTTCTCGCGCCCGATCATGTTGCGCGGGATGTTCTTCTCGTTCAGCTTCGCTTCGAGCTGGACGATGACCTCCCAGGCCTTCGGCTCGTTCTTGGCGAAGTAGTGCTGGGCGTACTCGATGAACAGCGCGTCGATGTTGATGACGTGGCGCTGGATCAGCAGGTAGTCCGGCCGCTGCCCCAGCTCGACCAGGGCGCGCGCGATGATGTTGACGAAGCGCCAGGCGAATTCGCGGAACGCGGCGCTGTTGCCTTCGCCGGAGAGCTGCCCGGCGATCCGCGTGGCCACCTCGGAGATCCGCCCGAACCGGCCCACGGCGTTGTAGCGCGCCGAGATGTCCGGCCAGCCCAGATGGAAGACGTAGAACTCGCCTTCGCGCCCGGCGCGCTTGGCCTCGACGTACATGCGCTTCAACAGGTCCGCATCGCCCTTGGGGTCGAAGACGATCACCACCTCGTGCTCGCCGCGGACCTTGCGGCGGATGTCCTGGGTGATGAACAGCTCGGCCAGCCGCGTCTTGCCCACGCGCGTGGTGCCCAGCACCAGGGTGTGGCCGACGCGCTCGCCCAGCGGCAGGGTGACGTCGACCTCGGCAGGTTCGATGCCATGCAGGCGTGGCAGTCCGCCGACCGACGGCAGTGGTCGCGCCGGGTTGAGCGGGCTGTCCCAGGCCAACGCGCGCGCCAGCGTCGAGACGGGAAACGGCGCGAACTCAAGCCGCTCCTCCAGCCGCCGGGCGGCCCGGTAGATCGCCGTCGGCTCGACGTAGCGGCGGAACTCCGGCCGATAGGTCTGCATCAGCCGGTGCGTGTGCCGCTGTTCCCAGCGAAAGCCCTGGCCGACGAACAGCCGTTGCTGACTCACCGGCACGTCGCGGCTGGTCATCACGTAGCGCGGCAGGCGGCGGATGTTGCGGCGATAGCGCAGGATCGCCCAGGCATCGCGCAGGCGAATCGCGCCGAAGGTCAGGAAGGCCAGCGCCGAGCCCAGGCCGAGCAGCGGGTTCAGCGCGAGCGACCACGGTGCCACCAGGCACAGAATCGCGGCGCCGGTGCAGACCGCCACGGTATAAAGCTCCACCGCTGGCCGCAGCAAGACCTCGACCGCATGCGGTTGGGCCATTTGCGCACCTACTGCTCGACACCGGTGGCCGTGATGAGCACCGGGTAGTGGCGCAGGCCCAGGCGCTGGGCCAGGTCATCGCCGGAGGCCGGCGACAGGATCAGGCCGGGCGCCAGCCTGCGCAGCGCCGTCAGCGCAGCCATCGACTCCACGTTGACCACCAGGCCCACGGCCTGCAGCTCTCGCAGCGCCGCCTGCCGCTGCCGCAGCCAGGCGCGCGAACGCTCGTCGTCGCCGATCAGGAACAGCGCCGTCAGGCCCGGCGCCCGGATGACGCGGCGCTGCACCTCGCCCGGCGACAGTTGCGTCGAGCGCACCGGCAGCATGGCGGCTTCGGCGTCGGCCGTGTTGCCCGCGCGAGGGGTCGGCATCGGGGCCGGCGGCGTGGCCTGATCCGGCTGAGGATTCAGCGACTGGTAGTACGGCAGCGCGGAGTCGCCGCCGCGGTCTTCGACGACGATCAGCGGCCCGGAGACGGTCTGGGCGAAGATGGTGGTCGTGGACAGCAGCCCGATGGCGGCGATGAGGACGGTGTGGTTCATGGCGTGGTGGCCTGGAGAGTTGGAACGGGAACGCCGGGGTCGAGTACGCGGGTCAGGTGCCGATGCACACTGCGCCGGTATCGCGCCGCGGGTGCCCCGCCGGCGGGCCGGTGGTAGCGGCCGATGGCAAGCAGCCAGTCCTCGCCCGGCGTGTGCTGTTCGCGCAGGATTTCCGCAGCGATGGCGAGGTTGCGGTACGGGTCCAGCAGCTCGCAGGGCTGCGTGTAGCGATGCGTGTGGTAGCCGAGATTGACCTGGCCGAGGCCGGCGTCGATGCGATTGGCCGGCGTGTGGGCGAGCGCACGGTGCAGCCCCGCGCAGGCCTCGACGCGGGTGGCGTAGCGCTGTGGCGAGCCGGCGACGTTGAGCGTCCACGGCCAGGGGATCAGGCGCCCGCGCAGCATGGCGCCGCTCTCCTGCAAGGCCACCGCGTACAGCACGGCCGCCGGCACGTCTGCACGATGCGCCGCCAGTTGATAGGCCGGCGGCGGCACTTCCCGCGCCAGGGCGGCCAGCGCCCAGCCGACGGTGGTGAGCAGCAGCGCGGCGCTGGTGCAGCGGATGGCGACGCGGGACGGCCGGTGCTCCCGGCCCGGAGCACCTATTGCCGCTGCCATTGGCCGTTCACCTCGCGCACCACGGCCGGCAGATCGCCGGGCAGGCCGAGCGACAGCCAGCGTCCCGCATCGTGGTTGAGCGTGATGGTGCGGGCGCGCACCCTGGCCGGGTCGATGCCCGCCTGGGTGGCCCACTGCCGGATGCGCGCGTCGTCCTGACGGCTGCCGACCATGTAGAGATCGAAGGCCGTGCCGGCCGCCTGCAACTGCTGCACGCGCTGCGCGCACGGTGCGCAGTCGGCCTTGACGAAGACCGCCAGGCGCCCGGAGCCGGTGTTGCCGGCACCCTGCGCCTTGGCGCCGGGCAGGCTCACGCGCGGCTGGCCGGGAAACAGGCGCTGCCACGCCGCGTCGTAGGCGCGCTGGTAGGCCAGCGTCTTGCCGACGCGCTGGGCCTCGGCCTGCACCTGCAACTCCGCGTAGCGCCTGCGCTCCTCGTCGCTGCGGGCCTCGATGCCCAGCGCCGTGAGCGGATCGAGCTGGGGCGAATAGACCCCGAGCGGCCCCTGCATCAGTTGCCGGTAACGCGCCCACTCCTCGGAGCGAAGCCCCCACTCCCGCGCCTGCCTCTCGTCGAGCGCGGCATCAGCGCCCGGCTGCACTTGAGCGGGCACCATGCGCGAGTTCGTCACCGGGGCCGGTTGGGCGGATGCGCCGAAAGTGGCGAACAGGACGACGGCAGCGAGCAACGGCCGCAGGTTCATGGCGACCTCCTACGGCACCGCAACGCGCTGCGTCTGGCCGTTCACCTGGAACACGCCCGCCTGCGCCTCGATGGACTGCAGTTGCCAGCCGCCCTCGGCGTCGCCCTCGCGCAGCAGCCGGGCGCCCGCGAGCGAGGCCGCGGCGGTGGAGGTGATCGACAGAAAGCGCTCGCCTCCCCGCAGCTCCACGCCGAGCACCCGGAACGGCGGCTCCGGCACCTTGGGCTTCGTCGCAACCGGAGTGCGCGGGCGAGCGGCGGATGCCACCTGCCGGGTTTTCTCCAGGCGGGTTTCGATTGCGTTCACGCGCGCCAGCAGCGTCTGCAGGTCGACGGCCAAGGCCCTCGCCTCATCGGCCTCTTCGAGGCGCGTCATCCGTTCGTCCAGCGCCTGCCGCGCGTTGGCGAATTCGGCCTGGCTGATCGGCACCGGCCGGCGCTTGTCCGCATTGGCCTGGTGTTCGAGATCGGCCACGCGCAGGCCCAGCGCCTTGACCTGCGCATCCTGTGCGCTGCTCTGGGTCTGTTCGGCGAGCCGAGACAGGCCGACGCTGTTGATGAGTGCCACGGCACTGATGAGCAGCAGCCAGAAGGCCGCGGCGATCTTGAGCCAGCGCGTGCGGGAATTGCGCTCGGATGGCGCCTGGGGAAAGGTCATGGCTGCATCTCCTCGGGCCGGTCGGCGTCCGGCACGGGCGTGGCGGTGCCGGGCGGGTTGGCGGAAAGGAAGGTGGGAGCACCGTGCCGGCTGAAGCAGACCTGGCGGGTCAAGTCATCGACCGACAGCTCCCAGGCGGGGCCGGCAAGGGTCAGCAAGGCATCGCGCAGCATCAGCGGGCCCAGGCGCAGGTGCGCGGCAGGCAGCGGCAGCGCGTAGAGCGTAGCGGCCTCGGCCGCATCGCAGAGCCGGTAGCCCGAGCGCAGCAACACATGGCGCATGGCATCGCCCACGCTGGCATCGAGCATGGGCGGAATCGAGACCTCCACCGCCTGCTGCAAGAGATCACGCTGCGCAGGTTCCGGCTCCAGCTCGACCAGGGTGTAGCGGCCGTAGCGGGCCACCGGAACGAAACCCGGCTCCGGCGCGACGGCGGTTGGCGATGCGGCCGGCACCGCTGGCGCAGACGGCGCAGCGGTCGTGGCGCAGCCGGCGGCCAACAGGCTGCCGGCCAGCAAGCCAGTGACGAGGGCCAGGCGGTGAACAGCGCGGATGGATGGTTGCATGGAGGGCGCTTCCCTGGAACACGGAGCGCTCACCATCGCCGCCGCTTGGCCTGCGGGCAGCAAACAAAACGCACTGGCGCCCGCCCGAATACATGGCGGGGCGGCGCCATGGACTGCCATACGCCCAAGAAAAACGGCCCCGAAGGGCCGTGGAAAGAAGCCGGCGACCCCGAGGGGCCACCGGCATGGGCACATGGATCAGACCGTGACAAGCTGTCGGGCCAGGGCGACCTCGACGGAATCACCATCCTGGTTCAGAACATCCAGGCCCGACTCGGGTACGTCTCCCGACGTGCTCTGCGACACCATGATCTTCTTGGCCATCAACCCCAGGCAGGTCATCTGCGAGGAGTTGGCGTAGCCCAGGTAGATCACGCGCACCGGCTGCTTCTGGCCGATGCGCCATGAGCGCCGGGCGGCCTGCTGCAACGAATACACGTTGTAGCCGGACTGGAGGAACACGATGGTCGGGAACTCCAGCAAGTCCAGGCCGGTTTTCACCAGCTCGGGATTGGTGATGAGCACGTCGATGCCACGGTCCAACTGCTCGGCGATCCAGTCCTCGCGGCGGGAGGCATCCACGCTTGCGCGCAGCACCGCCACCTTGAAGCCTTCCTGCTCCAGCAGCACCTTCAAACGCGACGTGGTGTCGCGGGTGCCGGTGTAGACCGAATAGACCAGGGTCTTGCGACCTTCTGCCTTCTCCTGCCGGCAGATCTCGATCAGCTCGCGTTCCTTGGGCATCACCTCCAGCTCGTTGAACTGAGCCGGAACGAACGCCAAGGTGTTGCGCGTGCGCGGATGCACCACCGTTTCCGACCGGAAGCAGCAGTCCGGCCAGGCCAGCAGCACGTTGAGGACCACACCGAGCAGCGTCGTGTCGCGCTTCGCCAGGGCCTGCTTCAGCTCCTGGGTCAGCCGACCCGCCAGATCGCGGTAGGCCGCGGCCTGCGCCGTGTCCATCGCGACTTCGCGGAACTCCTCGTCGTAGGGCGGCAGCACATTGCCACCGATGTCCTTCAACTTGAGGAAGACCGTGAACGGCAGGACGCAACGCAGCACGCCCTTCGGACCGAAGCCCGGCGCCTTGACCGTGCGCACCGATACCTTGGTGCCCTTGGCCGTCTTGTGCGCCGTGCCGGTGCTCTCGGAGTAGATGTCCTTCAAGACACCGTGATCGCGCATGAACGCCATCGCGGCCGACGTCATGCTGCCGCTCTTCGTCGGCCGGTAGCCGTCTTCGATCATCCGCCCCGGCAGGGCGCGGAACAGCAGGTGGAACAGGTCGTCGCCGTAGCCGCCCATCAGTGTGCCGGTGAGCAGCAGCGTCTTGCGCGCCTTGGCCGCCAACACCCCCATGGCCTGGCCCTGGGCGGAGCCGCCGTTCTTGTACTCGTGCGCCTCGTCGGCGATGAGCAGGTCGAACGTGCCTTGGGGAAGCTGCCTCTTGATGAACTCGGACGGCTGGTAGCCGCCCTCGCCGAAGCCGAACTCCATGTTGGCCATCGCACGTTCCATGCGATGGGCTTGCCGGTCCGAGAAGACCAGCTCGCCGTTGCCATCCATCAGGTTGATGAACTCGTGGATGTTGTCCCCGAGCATCGACGCGAGGAAGGCGTCACCGAACTTCTGCATCAGCTTCTGCGCGGTGACTTCGCCAATGGTTGGAATACGCTTCAGTGCCTTGAGCACCGTCGAGGACTGGTCGCTGGCGGACAGCCCTCTGGGACGGATCAACGACCACAGCGGTGCACGGCAGTGGCTGCACTTGCGGCGGGACTCCTCGGCTTCGAGTTCGACCGGGTTGATCGGCTCGCCGTCGAGGTCGGTGATGACATGCCCGCAATCCGGGCAGGCCCCCACGTCGCCGTGAGGCGTGCGCCGCCGAACGAAGACCGGCTTCCAGTGGAACCCCATCCGCATCCGCACGCGGCCCAGGACGAAGAACTCCTGGCCCTGCGCCGGCACGCCCAACTGCTCACGCAGTTTCAGCAGCTTGACCAGCGTGTCCGGGCCGTTGAGCACCCAGACCTTGGCACCGGCCACCGTCTCCTGGATTTCGCGCCGCCACTTGTAGACCAGGTGCGGCGGAGACAGAACCAGGGTACGGCGGTAGCCTTCGGCGTTGAGCACGGCGGCGGTGGCAATACCCACCGTCGTCTTGCCGCAGCCCATCTCGCCATTGACGATCGCGGCGCGTTCGCCGCGATCGACCAACAGCTCGGTGACGGCGTGGACCACATCGGCTTGCGCCGGGAACAGCTTGCGCTTGAGCGCGGCGAGGATCAGTTGCCTATGCACCCGCACCTGGCCGGTGTAGACCGGAGGATTGGCGCGGTTCAGCGAATCGAGCAACTCGTCGCCGAACTCCGATACGAAGTCCTGCAGGCTGAGCGTGAGGGGTGAAGCAGCCGTTTCGAGCAGGTCGCCCTGCACAGCGGTTTCGGGAACGGTTTCGAGATCGAGGGACATGGTGATGCTCCAGAGCAATGGGGCATGCACCTCCCCCACGGGGCGGTGACATGCCCCTGGGTGGGAAGAAAGAAGCGGCGCGAGGCCGCTGGATGCGGATCAGTATTCGCTGGGCAACAGCAGTGTGGTGACGCTGCGATCCCATTCGGTGATGATCCAGAGCTTCAGGCCGGGCGTGACCTGGTAGGACGAGAACAGACGATCCTCGCCGGACTTCAGCGCGGCATCGTTCTGCCGCCGATCGCTGTCGCTCAGGTCGCCCCAGTCGCCATGAAGATGGCGGCGCAGGTACGGCGTGGGGTTGAGCCGGCCCTGTCGGACCAGCTCGTCGACGCCGGCGGTCATGACCACCTGCCCGGGCGAAAAGCGTGCTTGTGACGCGAGGTTGAGGACTGCGAGTGCCATGGTGGTTTCTCCTTCTGGAAGAAGGGGCCACGGCACCCCATCGGGGCGACGTGACCCCGGTGGGTGGATGAAAGCGACGGCGAACCGTCAGGGAACAGCGATCAGCGGATGGTCAGCACTTCGCCCCACGTGGGCGAGCCCAGCGTCAAGTCCCATGCACGAATGACCGGCACGAACTTGTCGGTGAGGATGCGCGTCTCGGCCACGGAGCCATCGTCACGTTCGGTGTATTCCGTCTGGAGAGTCTTCTCCTTGTGGGTATCACCTTTGACGACGAGCACGCGCCCGCTCTTGGACTTGACTACGCCGGAGATCGCGCCTGCGGCCAGAGCCAGGGCGAGATGCCAGTGCGACAAGGCCCGCGCGGGCGGACGCAGCGATTGCTGCGCGGCGCCCAGGTGGGTATCGAGCGCCGGCCAGAGTCCTTGCAGCCGGCCGACTTCATCGGCGAACTGCTCGGGCTCCATCGTCACGCGATAGAAGTGCTCCGGCTCGGCCGGGCTGGCAGGGACGGTGTACGGCAGGAACGGCCATTCGAGCGGCAGTTCCTCGGCTTCGGCGTCGCCTTGTCCGATCTGCAGCAGCAGACCGCGCACGGCTTTGACCGACTCCGACGCCTGGTCGCGCTGGCGAACCCGGCGGCCGAAGATCACTACCTGCTTGAACTGCGTTTCCACCGCACGGTAGATGCGCAGGTCGGCGAAGTGGCGCGTCAGCCATCCGACCAGCTCGGCGTCGAGCACGTAGGACGGCACGATGAAGATCAGCACGCCACCGTACTGCAGCAGCGGCAGCGCGCGCTGATAGAACAGCTTTTCCAGCCGCGCACGGCCCTGCCCCTGATAGCCGATGTTGCCGTTCACGTCCTTGCTCAGGTCGCCATACGGCGGGTTCAGCCACAGCAGCCCGAAGGACTGGCGCGAGATCAGCGTGTCCATCAGGTCACCTTGGATGCAGCGATCGACCAGTTGCCGTGCGTGGCGGGCGCGCTCGGCGTCGTACTCGACGGCGAAGGCCTGGACCTGCTCGCGCCCGAGGGCGTGAGCGGCTTCGGCGATCGCCACGCCTTCGCCGGCGCAGGGATCGAGGATGGACATGGCGCCGGGAGACGGCGCCAGTGCGGACAAGGCCCGCTCCAGCGTCGGCTCGTCGGTGGGGAAGTAGCCGTTACGGATGAAATTGCGCGCCAGGCGCGGAAACATGAGTGCCATGGATTTCTCCTGATGATGGATGAGGGAAGGCGGGCACGCGCGGCGCGCATGCCCGTGGGGATGGCTCACGCCACACGCCGAAGCGGTGCTTTCGCGGCCAGTTCGTACTGCGTGGCGCCGAGGGTGCCGTTGCGGATCAGCTCGCCCAGCGCCTTCGTCAGCGCCGGGACATCGAGGGCCAGCCGATGGCCTTCCAGCGGCCCGAGGGCCAAGGGAAGACCGGTCAGCATCCGCCGTGTCTGCAACAGCTCCAGCACGGTGTCGCGCCAGTGGTCGAGCAGTGGCAGCGGGCAGGTGTCCTGCACCAGGGTCCACAGCCGGTCGAGCCGGTGAGCGGAATCCCTGGGCAGCAGCGCCAGCGCGCTGGCGTTGGCCTTGTCTGGCTTCACGCAGCGACGATCGAACAGCCACACATTCGTCAGCGAACCGAACAGCGTTCGCCGATAGGCGCGGGTGATGCGCTTTTCCAGGTTCTCGACGTTGCCGACGAAGACCTGGATGGATGCGCCCTGCTCGGTGATGACGTGGAACTGATCCAGTCCCTGTTCATCCCGGCCGAGGGTCAGGCGGGCGAGGAACTCCTGAACGGCGGTGTCGCGCGCCCAGATCGAGAGAAAGACGAGATTGCCCTGCTCGTCACCGACGTAACCGTCGGCCATGAGGTCGGGGCATTCGTCGATGCGGTACAGCGGTTTCGCGGAAGAAGGTGCAGGCATGGTGATGTCCTCTTGGAAAAGAAGGAGCAACCACAGCCCGCGGGGCCGTGCTCGCCCCGGTTGGGTGAAGGAAGATGCGTGCCGCTAGACAGCGCGTCCCGCGTGAAAGCGGTGAACCCGCTCGCGCCACTCGGAGCTTTGCACCGGCGCCATGTCGAGATAGCGCAGCGGGCACGAGTAGTAGTACGGATGCACGGACTCATCGAGGGACTTGTAGCCCCAATCGCCGCCCGAGCTTTCCAGCAGATGGCAGCCGATGTAGCAGACGGACTCACCGGCCGCGAGGCCCATGACGCCCGCCTGCCTGGCGGTGACGCGAACCACGGTCCACAGAACGTCGCCGTCCAGCGTGTGGTCGATGACTTCGCAGCAAGCGCGTTCGGACGCCTGCGGAGCGAGCAGCTCGCGGATCAACTGATCGCGCGTCTGACGAACGAAGGTCCAGCCCATGAGGGTCTCCTTGAAGAAAAGGCCGGAGCCCTCCCCGTCGGGGGAGAACCCCGGCGGGTGGCGGAATGCCGCGCAAGGCGGCGGATGGATCAGGCAGCTTGGAGGTGCCAGTCCTGGGACAGCGGAGCGAACTCGTAGCCCAGCTTGTCGAGACGGTCGCGCTGCTGACGCAGCACACGACGATCCACGGTCGCATCGAGCTTTACGGTCTCGCCCAGGGGCCACAAGGCACCGAACAGCGCCGCGTCGTCTGCCTCGGCCGAGGCCGCAGCGGACACGGGAGCCGGTTCGCTGCCGAACGGCGTGGTATCGACCAGGGGATCGCGCGGACTGCGCGGCTTCGCCTTCGGCTTGGCCGGGGGCGTTGCCGGCGCGGGCGCCTGCGCTTCCTCGTCGATTGGATCGACTTCCTGCGGACTCAGCCGGCGGGCTTCGTCGCGGCTCAGGGCGTCGATGTTGGACAGGGTCATCCCGCCCAGATGGGCGCGGATCTCGATGACCATGCGGCCGTTGGCGTTGTACGTGGAGGGGCGAATCTCGACGATGACGAAATCACCGTCGTACTTGCCCTCGCGGTACTGATCGAGTTCGGCGTTCTTCACGACGAACTCGCCGATCGAGGTCGCCAGGCGGCCGACGTTGAAGTCGCCGTTCCTGCCGTGGATGGTCTTGATGGCCAGTTGGCCGGGAATGGTGATCATGAAGGTCTCCTGCGGACGAAGAGAAGACAAGGCCCCGGGGATGGGGCCTTGCGGATCAGAACGACTCGGCAACGGCCAATGCGGGGGCATCGGCAGCGTCGTCGGCAGCATCGGCGACGGGCCTGGAAGGCTCCGGTGCCGAGGCTTGCTGCGCGGCGGGCGCGTCGGACGTCACAGGGACTTCCGGGTCCCGCTCGTCGGTCTCGGTCGGCTTGGGTTCGGCCTTGTAGACGAGCTTGCCGTCGACCTTGATCCAACTGACGAACAGCAGGCGGGCCTTGAGGCTCACACCCTGCTCGCCGGCACGCTTGCCCTTGGAGTAGGTGAAGGTGTCGGTCCACAGGTCGCCCAGGCGGAAGCCGATCATCACCTTCTTCTCGGCGTCGACCGCCTGAATGCAGCGGCGCACCAGGTGCTGCGCTTCCGAACCCGATACGCGCGTGTCGAAACGCACATACGAGACGTCGTCGCTGGGACCGTTCAGAGCCGCGATGTCGCAGGCCAGGAACGCATCGCCCTTCTTGGGCTTCACTTCGCGGATGCGATTGAGATACCCGAGGCCGGTGATGTGCAGATCGAAGTAGGACTTTTCGGTGGAAGTGGTCATGGTGAATCTCCTGGGAACAATGAGGCGGAGACACACCCGACCCAAGGCGGGGAAGGTGTGGAACCCCCGCGTGGGTTGATGGAACAGCTTGGAGGCATCGCCATCGAGAACCGATGGCTGTTCGCGCATGGATGCCGGTGCGAACTGGAGTGATCAACGCGGTCGGAACCGCGTCGCAGCCTTGAAGATCGTGGCTGCCTGGGCATGTCGCTGACGGACGTCAGCGGAACATGGCCGGAAGCGTGGCGCCAGGACGGCGCGCAGGCGAGCGGCAATCGGCACTCGCGGCTGTCCGCATTGCCGGGAAGAAAGAGGCCCCCGGAGCGGGGGCCAGGGATGGGCGGTCAGTTACCGCTGGGCGTGGGAGGAACCGCCTGCAGCGATAGGTGTGTCGCGGAGGCGGACACGTCGAGGTCGTCCTCGCTGCGCAGGATGCGCGCAAACACGCCCTCCTGCGGATCGAAGAACTCGCCGAAGTCGTCGCCACCGAACTCGGCGCGCGCCAGCTCCCACCAGTCATCGAAGGCATCGACATCCGGGTTGCAGCCAGCGGCATAGGCGATGGTCTTCTGGCGACCATCGGGTCGGCGCTCGCCGCACTCGGCCAGGAAGTACACGCCCTGATCCTTGACCAGGATGACGCGGCATTGATTCGCCACCGCTTCGGCGAGCACGGGCCGCAGCTCCGTGCCTTTGAATCGAACAGTCATGGGTGTGATCTCCAGGGGGCAGGAAAAGAGGCTTCCCGCCGCGAGGGCGGGAAGCTGCTGTGAGATCAGTGCCGGATAGCCTTACGACACGACAGGCACTGCACGCGGATGCGCCGCCAACTCCCGTCGTCGATCAGCCGTTCCAGCGTCTCGCCGAGGGTGTCGAAGAACACCTCATCGACCCGTTCGACCAGCTCGCCGTCGCGGTGCAGCTCCACCGCGTAGAGGTCGAGGCCACGCTCATACAGCACGGTGACGCGACCCTGGAACTTCGTCGTGGCGACGGTGAAGCCGATGGCCGGCGGCGTGCGGATGATGTCGGCGGGCAGCGGATCGACCCAGGTGATGTCCCGCGCGCCGGCATCCACCAGCATGTGGGTGACGCGCCGGAAACCGTCGGGAGCGGGCAACTGCTCCAGTTGGTCGACCAGTTCCTGCAGCTCGGGGCAGCGCGGCTCGGGGATCGGCAGCTTCGCCGGTGCGGACCCGAGCACGAACCGCTTCACCGTGTAGGGCTGGCCGTCGGCGGTGAACTCGGTCTGCTCCTCGGGCGTGTCCGCCCGCTGACCGTCGAAGCGGCGTCTGACATAGGGTTCGACCTGCACCTTGGCGCCCTCGTCGGGCACTTCGGTCACGAGCGTGCGATCGAGCACCGCGAACTCGGCTCGTCCCGTCTTGACGACGATGGCCTCGTCGGTGGTGGCGATGACCTTGCCCTCGAAAGGCTTCGGGTCGATGTGAAAGCCCAGCGTCGAAACCTTGGGCTGGCCGTCGAAGATGTTGAATTTGAACGAACGGACGTTGGAAGGCACATGACCGACAACGAGCGTCGGCATCTGTGCGCGGATGGCTTGGGTATCCATGGGGAGACTCCTTGTGGCAACCAAGGGACTCCCGCCCGCAAGGGAGGTCTGTCCCTTGAGGGTGAGGTGGATGGACGCGGGTGCGCCCGGAGAACGAAGCAACCAGCACGGCGAACCGCGCCGCAGTCTCGAAGGTCTCGACTGCCTGGGCATGCTGCCGGCAACGCCAGCGAACATGCGGCCAGCGTGCGGCACATGGCGGCGACCGTCCGTTGGGAATCGGCAATGCGCCGGCACCGCGTTCCGCGAAAAAGAAGAGCCCCGACGTGGGGGCTCGAATGGGTTGCGGGTTACTCGTCGTCGTAGAGCGTCAGCCCGTCCAGCACTGGCGCGTCGGCATCGAACACCAACATGCGAACGTCGGCGAGCGCAGCCAGGTGCAACACTTCCACGAGGGACTCCGGCACGCCCTTGGCCCGGCGCTCCTGCCGCAGCTCTTCGGCGGTGATGCCCTCGACATGCTGCAGGTTCGCATCCGTCCAGGGCGTGGCGACCAGCTTCACGCCGACCGCCGGGCTGTAGGGAATGCGGAAGGCCACGAACAGAAAACCGCTCGGCGTGGCGATGTCCGCCAGTTCGGCGAGGAAGCGACCGGCCTCCTCGGTGATGTGCGCCGAACTGATTTCCCAGGCACGGCTGTAGAACCCGGTCTCGAAGCGCAGGCGGCGTACCACCTCGCGCGCGGCTTCCTCGGAGTAGGTATCGCCGACGTGCAGCGGCTGGCCGGCTTCTTCGGCCATGACGGCGTAGACGAGGTTTCGGGCGATACCGTGGCTGGGGCACTGCGCGTCCAGCTCGGGCGGCACGTTCTGGCCCTCGGTGATCAGCGCGAAGTCGTCGCAGAAGACGCAGGCATGGCGCTCGACCAGGCTGTCCGGCAGGTGCGACTGCGAGACGTGCAGCGGCAGATAGCTCAGCGGGCAGTCGTCGTCGTAGGAAATCGCCAGCAGCCGCTGCACGGACAGGCCATCGTAGCCGCGGGCGAAGGGATTGTTGGAATGGGACATGGGATTCCTCCAGCAGAGGATGGCCGAGGCAATCCCCTGCCGGGGATTGAACCCCAGCGAGTGGATGAAGTGGCAACCGGTTAGCCGGCCGCGGCGTCGGGCCGCCCTGGTGGCGGGCGGTGCAGGTCAGTGGAAGATGGTGATTCGGGACATGGCCGCTCCTGCGAAAAGAAGGAGGGACATGGCCCCGAACGAGGACGCATGTCCCTCGTGGGGTGGGATGAAAGGACGGTGGGTTGCCAGGCGCGGCTCACCAGCCGTTGTAGTGCAGCGTGAGGTCAGCGATGACCTGGCGCCGTTCCAGATCGAGGCCGCCGAAGTCGGACAGCCCCTCGAAGCCGCAACGCTTGAGCATCGCGCCACCCTCGCGGGCGTTGTAGAAGCTCACCATCGCGGACAGGAACATGCGTTGACCGCTGCTCAGTTATCCATTCCGCGAACGCGGCACCCGCGACGCATGAAACCGGTGTGTAATTGAGGGGCGGCGTCCGGCACAGAGGTCGGTTCGTACTTGGTGCTTCGAGCTCGTTTCTCAGTTGGACCCGC
>Ga0209413_1000109_pt1 | contig 13828 bp, 14 predicted proteins | sample JTO22cmmetaG_FD_184157 | JGI IMG/M metagenome (GOLD analysis project Ga0209413, IMG submission 184157) | Freshwater bacterial and archeal communities from Indian Creek, Illinois, USA - JTO22cm metaG (SPAdes) (version 3) | ecosystem: Environmental > Aquatic > Freshwater > Unclassified ...
AAGAGCTACCGCCTCAAAGAGGCAGCCGCTCGCATAGCCATCAGCCCGGAATCGTCATAATCCACCCTGTCCTGCCTGGAGCAGTTTGACCGGCCATAAGTGGAGCAGTTTGGGGTGGCCATCGGGGACCGGACCGCGCAGGGCTCTGCGGGCTCAGCGTTCGAGCTGGTCGCGCTTGTCCTTCACCTCACTCCACTCGTCGGCGTCGGGCAGGCCGGGCTTGGTGCGGGTGATCGGCTTCCACTTGAGCGACAGCTCGGCGTTGAGGGCGGTGAAGTCCTGCTGGTCGCTGGGCACGTCTTCCTCGGCATAGATCGCCGAGACCGGGCATTCCGGTACGCAGACCGCGCAGTCGATGCACTCGTCGGGGTCGATCACCAGGAAGTTTGGCCCTTCGCGAAACGCGTCGACCGGGCAGACGTCGACGCAATCGGTGTACTTGCACCGAATGCATGCCTCGGTCACCACAAAGGTCATGGCTGTGACCCGCGTTCAGCCGCCGCAGGCGCCGCAGCAGGAGTCGACACCGTGGACCGGCTTGGTCTCCAGTGGCTTGACGATTTGCACCCGCCATTGCTCGGGCCCGCTCTCCAGCGGGTTCCAGTTGAAGGCGCCGAACAGGCCGCTCTCGAACTGGCCCAGCAACGGTTGTGGGTTGTGGTCGTTGATGAGTTCCATCGCCTCGCCGGGCAACAAGGCTTTGAAGGTCGAAAACACCAGCGGATGGCGCTCGCGGGGGGCGAGGGTGCGCAGGTCGACGGTGGGGAGGGTGGCGGTGGTGGTGTTCATGAACGTGCAGGTCCTGAGGTTGATGAAAAAGGGAGCGGGTGGTTTTGAGCGGGGTGGCCGACGCGTGTGGGCTTCAGCCGTCCTTGCCGTCGACGCGGGTCTTGAGCAGCCAGGGCGTGAAGATGAAGAGGTAGATGGCAAAGGCCGCCGCCCAGGCCGCGGCGGCGAACACCAAGGCCTGCGGCAACCATTGCGGCACGGCGAGCGGCAGCAGCACGCGCACCGCAGCGGCGGCCATCACGAGCAGATAGGCTGCGATTTCGGGCCGCGACACCTGCAGCGCGCGCCCGGTGTGGCCGCGCGCGGTGCGCGTCATCATGCCGATGATGAGGCCGGCGGTGGCGCCGATGGCCAGCGCGTGCACGCCGGCGGTGGCGCCGATCCAGCCGAACTGCCCGGCTGCCAGCAAGGCCAGGCCGAGTGGAATCCAGGCGTACGACAGGTGCAGGATCCACAGGATCGGGCGCTGCCGGCTCACCGCCGGCCGCCACTGCAGCAGGCGCAGCCCATGGACCACGGCCGCCACCAAAAAGGCCAGGCCGGTCGCCAGGCTCCAGGCCGCACCAGCAGGCGCCAACACCCACAGCAGCAAGGCCAGCGCGGTGAGCGCCAGGGTGGCGCGCTCCAGCGGCGCGCGCACCTTGAGCTTCAGGCCAGGGGTGGCGCTCATGGTGAAGGCGGGGATGACGCGGCCGGCGATCACGGACTCGATCATCACGATCAGGGCCAGGGCGGCGTACAACGGGGTCATCGGCGAGATCGCCAGGGCGCCGATCACCGACAGGTGAAACAGCCCGTTGACCAGCGCCAGCAACATCAGCATCCCGGCCAGTGGCAGGTTGCGCCGGTTGCGGGCGCGCAGCAGCAGCTCGGTGAGCACGGCTGCCACCAGCGGCAGCAGCAACAGATCGAGCACGGCGTAGAGCGCATACGGCCCGGTGACCGCCGCCACGCGGGCGGCGAGCCACAGCAGGGCCAGTGCGCCCAGGAAGGCGCCACGCGGCGTGGCCAGCCCGGTCCAGGCTTTGACCGCGGTCAACAGGAAGCCCAGGATGACCGCGATGGCAAAGCCAAACAGCATTTCGTGCGCATGCCACAGCAACGGCGGCAGCGCCATCGTGAGCTGTAGCTGGCCCAGAAACAGCGCCACCCACAGCGGGATCGAGAGCAGCGCGAACAGCGCCGCGCCCAAGTAAAACGGCCGAAAGCCCAGCCGCAGCAAGGGCCACCCGGGCGGGGTGGTGGTGGGCTGGGCAGAGGGGCCGGCTGGGGCGGTGATGGTCAAAGGGGAGCGGGCCATGGTGGTGTGGGTCGGTCGGTCGGTGCCAGGCGGCTGGCGGCTGGCGCAGCCTGTTTTCCAACAAGCGTTTTCAAAGAAGTATTTTAGATGAATGTTATTTTCTTTCTGGCTTGAAAGCAATACACTGTATGCATGTTTATGGGGTTTTTATGCGACTTGCCGAATACACCGACTACACCCTGCGTGTGCTGATGTACTGCGCGGCCCGGCCGCAGCAGTTGGTCACGATCGGCGAGCTGGCCGATCACCACCACGTGTCCAAAAACCACCTGATGAAGATCGTCAACGATCTGGCGCGCCAGGGTGTGCTGGAGACCACGCGCGGTCGCGGTGGTGGTTTGCGGCTGATGAAAGACGCGGAGCAGATTCGCGTCGGTGACGTGGTGCGCGCCTCCGAGACCGATTTCCGCCTGGTTGAGTGTTTCGACCCCAACACGAACCAGTGCACGCTCAGCCCATCGTGTCGCTTGAAGGGCTTGTTCAACGACGCCTTGGCAGCCTACTTCAAGGAGCTCGACGGCATGACGCTGGCCGAGCTGACCGCGCCGGCATCGCTCAAGGGCGCAGCCGACGGCGGGCGGCCTTCTGCGGGCGCGGTGCTGGTCCGGGTGACGGCGCCGGTGAGCCGCCGCCAGGTGGCCGGCAAGCCCAAGCAGATCCGGCCCGGCCGCTGAGCACACCCCGTTTCCCCATCCCCAAGGACGCTCCATGTCACAACCCCATCTTCACCTTTCGCCCGAAGCCATCTACCCGTTCGACGCCCGCGGCGTCGCCAAACGTTTTCGGCATGCCGCGATTTTCGGCGCGCTCGACACGCTGCAGCCCGGCGAAACCATGCGCTTTGCCAACGACCACGATCCCCTGCCGCTGCTGGCGCAGATCGCGCAGCGCTATGGCGAGCGCGTCAGCGTGGCCTACCAGCAGCGCGAACCTGGTGCCATCGTGATCGATTTCAGCGTGCGCTGAGCGCGCACATTCGGATGCCGAACCACTGGGTGGTACCCAGCGACTGGACCGGTGTGACGATGCCGCCGCAAAACAGGCCGGCCGAGATCAGCATCGCGACTTGCTCGGGGTGACTGGCGAGCCGGCTGCGCGCCGCGTCAGCGCCCGGCGCTGGCCGCGGCCAGCGCGGTCATGTTGAGCACCCGGCGCACCGTGGCCGCCGGGGTCAGGATGTAGGCCGTGGCAGCGCCGCCCATCAGCATCGGGCCCACCGTGACGCCACCGCTGGTGGTGGTCTTGAGCACGTTGTAGAGGATGTTGGCCGCGTCCAGATTCGGGCAGATCAACAGGTTGGCCGAGCCGCTGAGCGTGGTTTCGGCGTTGTAGCGGCTGCGGATTTCCGGCTGCAGCGCGGCGTCGCCGTGCAGCTCGCCGTCGCATTCAATTTCTGGGTGCGCGGCCACGAACAGGTCGCGCGCCAGGCGCATTTTTTTGGCCGATGCGCGTTTGCTGGAGCCAAAGCTGGAGTGCGAGAGAAACGCCACCTTGGGCGGCAGGCCAAAGCGCTGCACCTGCTGCGCCGCCATCCAGGCGATCTCGGCCAGCTGCTCGGCGCCTGGGTCTTCGTTGACATAGGTGTCGGCCACGAACAGCGGGCCTTTGTCGGTCATCAGCGCGTTCACCGCCGCGTAGTTGCTCACGCCGGCGCGCTTGCCCAGGATGCTGTCGATGCGCTCCAGGTGGGTCATGTAGCTGCCGGCCAGGCCGCAGATCAGCGCGTCGGCGTCGCCCAGCGAGACCATGAGCGAGCCGATGATGGTGTTGGAGCGGCGCACCGCGGCCTTGGCCACATCGGGCGTGGCGCCGTTGCGGCCCATCAGCTGGTGGTAGCGCTCCCAGTACTGGCGAAACCGGGGATCGTCTTCCGGGTTGCAGTTCTCCACATCGGCACCCAGGCGCATGCGCAGACCGGCCTTTTCGATGCGCGCGACGATCACCGCCGGGCGGCCGATCAGGATCGGTGTGGCCAGGCCGTCGTCGATCGCCATTTGTGCTGCGCGCAGCGCGCGCTCGTCTTCGCCGTCGGCATAGGCCACGCGTTTCTTGTCTGCGGGGATCGCCTTGGCGGCGCTGAAGATCGGCCGCATCAGGATGCCGGTCTGGTAGACGAAGCGGCCCAGGCTTTCCTTGTAGGCCGCCATGTCTTCGATCGGCCGGGTGGCCACGCCCGAGTCGGCGGCGGCCTGCGCCACGGCCGGGGCAATTTTCAGAATCAGGCGCGAGTCGAACGGCTTGGGGATCAGGTAGTCGGGGCCGAACACCAGCTCCTGGCCGGCATAGGCATTGGCCACTTCCTCGCTGGTTTCGCTTTTCACCAGATCGGCAATCTGGCGCACGCAGGCCAGCTTCATTTCTTCGGTGATGCGGGTCGCGCCGCAGTCGAGCGCGCCGCGGAAGATGTAGGGGAAGCACAGGACGTTGTTGACCTGGTTCGGGTAGTCCGAGCGGCCGGTGGCGATGATGCAGTCGGGCCGCGCGGCCTTGGCCAGCTCGGGCCGGATTTCCGGCTCGGGGTTGGCCAGCGCCAGGATGATGGGCTTGTCGGCCATGGTCTTGACCATCTCCACCGTCATCACGCCCGGGGCCGAGCAGCCCAGGAAGACGTCGGCGCCCTGGACCGCGTCGGCCAGCGTGCGGTCGCTGGTGACGCTGCAGTAGCGCTGCTTGGAGGCATCGAGCTTGCCGGCCTTGGCGTCTTCGCGCTCGGTCTGGATCACGCCTTTGGAGTCGCAGACCAGAATGTTCTCTGGCTTCACGCCCAGGCCGACCATCACGTCGAGACAGGCGATGGCCGCCGCGCCCGCGCCCGAGACGGCGACCTTCACCGCGCCAATCTCTTTGCCCACCAGCTCCAGGCCGTTGAGCAGCGCCGCGCTGGAGATGATGGCTGTGCCGTGCTGGTCGTCGTGGAACACGGGGATGTTCATGCGCTCGCGCAGCTTCTTCTCTATGTAGAAGCACTCGGGCGCCTTGATGTCTTCCAGGTTGATGCCGCCCAGCGTGGGCTCCAGCGCCGCGATGATCTCGACCAGTTTGTCGGGATCGCGCTCGGCCAGCTCGATGTCGAACACATCGATGCCGGCGAATTTCTTGAACAGACAGCCCTTGCCTTCCATCACCGGCTTGGAGGCCAGCGGGCCGATGTCGCCCAGGCCGAGCACCGCGGTGCCGTTGGTGATCACGCCCACCAGGTTGCCGCGCGCCGTGTATTCGGCCGCCAGCGAGGGGTCGGCCTGAATCGCCAGACACGGATAGGCCACACCCGGTGAGTAAGCCAGCGACAGGTCGCGCTGGTTGGACAGCGGCTTGGTCGGGTTGACGGAAATCTTGCCTTTGCTGGGGGAGCGGTGGTAGTCGAAAGCGGCGTCGCGCAGGGCTTCTTCAGCGGGGGTCATGTTTGTCTCCTCGGTTGGGGTAGTTCATTTTGTCACTGTGGCCACACACCAAGCCCGCGCGGGTTGGGGCGGGCTTTGGGTTGGCGTTTTGCGCTGGCGTGTCAGACCGGCTGCAGCAGATCAAACAGGGTGCGGGCCACGATCTTGGTGGCGGCGCGCAGGTCTTTCAGGTCCAGGCGTTCGTCGGCGCGCTTGGCGTGCGACTCCAGCACGGTGCGCGGGCCGGCTCCGTAGATCACGCCGGGGATGCCGCGCTCCACATACAGGCGCACATCGGTGTACAGCGGCGTGCCCAGCGCGGGAATCACCTCGCCCAGCACCGCCTGCGCGTTCTTCTGAATCGCCTGCACCAGCGGCTGGTTGCCCGGCAGCGGCTTCATGGCGCGCGAGAGCAACATGCGCCGCACATCCACCGTGACCAGTCTGCCGCCGCGTGGCGGGTTGAAGCTGGCGGCTGCCTCGGCGATGGTGCGGCGAATCGACGCCTCGACCTCTGCCGGGTCTTCCTCAGGAATCATGCGGCGGTCGATGTTCAGCACCACCTTGCCAGGGATCACGTTGGTGTTGGTGCCGCCCACGATCTGGCCCACGTTGAGATACGGGTGGGTGATGCCTTCAACGTCCGATGTGACGTTCAGGTACTCGGTGTTGAGTGCGTAGAGCGCGTTGAGGATGTGGGTCGCGGCCTGCAGCGCGTCGGTGCCGCTGTCGGGAATGGCGGCGTGCGCCATGTCGCCGTGCACCGTGGCCTGCAACTGCAGGCAGCCGTTGTGCGCCACCACCACCTGGTAGCTGAAGCCGGCGGCGATCAGCAGGTCGGGTTGGGTCAGGCCCTGGTTGAGCAACCAGTCGGGGCCGACCACGCCGCCGAATTCCTCGTCGTAGGTCACGTGCAGTTCCACGCTGCCGGCCAGCTGAGCGCCCAGCGATTCGAGGGCGCGGATGGCGAAGGTGAAGCTCGCGATGTCGCCCTTGCTGACCGCGGTGGCGCGACCGTAGATCTTGCCGTCGACAATCTCTCCGCCATAGGGGTCGTGTGTCCAGCCTTCGCCGGGCGGCACCACGTCGCCGTGGGCGTTCAGCGCAATGGTCTTGCCGCCATCGCCGTAGCGCCGGCGCAGGATCAGGTTGGTCACCGATTCCATGCCCACGGCTTTCACTTCGGCCTCGGGTACCGGATGTTGCTCGGCGTTCAAGCCCATGGCGGCCAGCAGCTCGGCGGTGCGCTCGGCGTGCGGCGCGTTGTTGCCCGGTGGTGTGTCGGTGGGCACGCGCACGAGCTCTTGCAGGAAACGCACTTCGTCGTCGAAGTGGGCGTCAACCCAGGCATCGATCTGGTCTTGTGGGGTGGTCATGGGCTTGTCTCTCGGGGTGTTGGGTGGACGAAATCGGTTCAGTGGCGCGCGCTGGCGAGCTGGTGCAGCAGGTGCGAGAACGCGCGCACACACAGGTCGATGTCGTCGTTGGTGCTGGATTCCAGCGGGTTGTGGCTGATGCCGCCGTTGAGTCCGCGGATGAACAACATGGCTTGCGGCATCACCTCGTGCAGTTTCATGGCGTCGTGGCCGGCGCCGCTGGGCAGGCGGTGCAGCGGCACACCGAGCGCGTTCACCGCCGCTTCCCAGCGCGCTTGCCAGTCGGGCGCGCTGGGGGCAGCGGCCGCGCGCATGGTTTCTTCCAGCGTGTGGCGCAGGCCCCGGCGCTCGCAGATCGCTTCCAGCTCGGCCAGGATGTCGCGCGCCAGCATGTCGCGTTGCCCGTTGCTGGGCGCGCGCAGGTCGAGCGAAAAGTTGCACCGCCCGGGCACCACGTTGATCGAACCGTTGGGCACCTGCAGCATGCCGATGGTGGCGACCGAGTCACCGTCTTGTCCGGCGCGCTTCTCTGCGTACAAACTTTCATGAATCCAGGCCGACGCCCCGGATGATGAAAGAAACTTGAGGGTGGAGGTGCCGGGGTAGAAGTCGAGAAAATTCTTTGGGGGACAGCACCCCGATAGCTAACTTGACTCACCCACACCGACTCGTACCCCGAATTGACTCCATCGGTTGCCCGATGAGATCGCACGTTAAACAGGGCTGCCGGGCGAGAAGCCCGGACAAGCAATTTCGGTGGGGCACCCCGGCACCTCCAGTTCTGAAGTTTACACATCAACTGGAGCCAAGCGATGGACATTGTCCCCATCTACAAGCGCGTCATAGGGCTGGACGTGCATCAGGCGCAGATCACGGGCTGCGCCATCACCGAGCAGCCTGACGGCAGCGTCACCTACGAGCGGCGCGAGTTTGGCGGCTTCAAGCGCGACCGCAAAGCCCTGGCCGAATGGGCACGCGCTATTGCCCCCGATGTCGTGGTCATGGAGAGCACCGGCATTTACTGGAAGAGCCCGTATGCGGCACTGGAGTCCGTTGGCATCGTGGCTTGGGTCGTCAACGCCCGCCACGTCAAAGCGGTGCCGGGTCGCAAGACCGATGTGGCCGATGCGCAGTGGCTGGCCTCGCTGGCGCGCGCGGGGTTGCTGCGCGCCTCCTTCATTGCCAAGGCGGATCTGCGCAGCCTGCGCCACATTGCGCGCCAGCGGCAAAAACTCGGTGGCATGCTGGCCAGCGAGAAAAACCGGCTGCACAAACTGCTCACCGACGCGGGCATCCGTTTGGGCGTGGTGGTGTCAGACTTGCACGGCCAGTCGGCACGCGCCATGGTCAAGGCGCTGATCGCGGGCAAGACCGTACCTGAAGTGTTGAGTCTGGCCAGCAAGCGCCTGCGTGCCAGCCGGCAAGACATCTTTGAGGCCTTGCAGGCCGAGGAGATCACAGCGGCGCATCGCTTTGTTCTCACTGAGATCATGGCGCATATCGAGGAGCTTGAAGCGCGCATGGCGCGCTTTGACATGGAGTTGCTGCGCTGCTTGCATGAGGCTGGCTACGGTGGTGCTTTGCGACTGCTGCAAACCTTGCCCGGAATTGACCAGATGGGTGCGGCCATGTTGCTGGTGGAAATCGGCTCGGACATGAGCGTATTCGGCAGCGCACAGCGACTGGCCTCCTGGGTGGGAATGTGCCCCGGCAACAACGAATCAGCGGGCAAGCGCAAAAGCGGACGTATTCGCAAGGGCAACGCCTGGGTGCGTCGACTGCTGTGCGAGTTTGCACAGGCCGCCGGGCGCAGCCGCTGTGCGCTCAAAGACAAGTTCCAGGCACTCAACGTGCGTAAGGGGCACAAGCGATCCATCGTGGCGCTGGGACACAAGATGTTGCGCACGATCTACGCGATGCTCTCCAAAAACACCCACTACGTGGACAAAACCGTTGACTACGAGGCTTTGATGGTGGCGCGCAATGCGCCACGCTGGTTGCAGATGTTGGTCAAACACGGGTTTGTGCCGACTCCAGCCTGAAACGCTGACCGGTCGAGATTACTTCGTTGTGCGTTTGGCCTTGCAGGGGCCAGGGCAGCGCTCGTCTCGATTTGCGTTTCTTTCACGTTAAGCGAGCTCGGCCACCGCACAGGCCGCGTCGCGGCGGCGGTCCATCGGCGTGGTGCCGGCGTGGCTGGCCATGCCGATCACCGCGCCTTGGTAACGCACGCAGGCGTTGATCGAGGTGACCACACCGAGCGGGATGTCGAGTTCGTTGAGCACCGGGCCTTGTTCGATGTGGACTTCCACAAAACCCAGGTACTTCGCGGGATCGCGTTGCAGCGCGTTGATGGCCTCCAGCGTGGCGGGCAGGCCGGCGTGTTGCATGGCTTCGCGCATCGTGATGCCGTCGGCGTCATGCTGCTCCAGCCAGGCCGGATTGAAGTGGCCGGTGAGCGCGCCCGAGCCCAGAAACGTGGCCTTGTAGCGCTGGCCTTCTTCTTCGGCAAAGCCCACCACTTCGATCCCGAACGGCAGACGCTGCTTCGCCTGGTGCAGCTGCTGCACGCAGGCCATGGGCACGTAGATACCGAGGCGCCCGTCGTACTTGCCGCCGTTGCGCACGGTATCAAAGTGGCTGCCTGTGAGCAGGGTTTGCGCATCGGGCGTGGCGCCCAGGTAGCGCCCCACCACGTTGCCCACCGCGTCGATGTGCACCTCGTCAAAACCGCAGTCGAGCATCTGCTGTTGCAGCTGCACCGCGCAGGCGCGGTGCGCGTCGGTGAGGTAGGTCACGGTGAGCTGCCCAAGCTCGGCGTAGCCCGGGTCGGTGTGCTGGGCCAGCGCTTCGTGCCAGTCCCAGACCGCGTTGCCCAGCGTCGGTTCGAAGCCGAACTTGTCGTTCAGGCGGATCTCGGCGATGCGGTGGATGTGGCGCAGGCATTCGGCGCGCTCGAAGTCCACCGGGTTGTGCAGGCGGCGCTCGAAGGTGGTGATGATCTCGGCCTTGCTCAGACCGGTGCCGCGCGGGCCACGCACCGCCAGGATGAACGGGAAGCCGAAGCGCGCGTTGTAGTCGGCGTTGAGCTGCTGGATGTGGGCGAACTCTTCGGGCGTGCAGTGGGTGAGGCCCGCCTTGCTCTGCTCGTTGCTGGATTCGGCGGTCAGGCTGTTGCTGACCATGGCCTTGCCAGCGAGCTCCGGGTGGGCGCGGATCAGCGCCAGCTGCGGCGCCAGACCGGCGGCGTTGAGCACCGAGACCATCGCGTGTTTGAGCGCAGCGAGCGAAGTGAAGGGGCGGTGGGCCAGCGCCTGCTCGGCGATCCAGGGCGAGTGCTCGTAGAGGCCGTCGAGCAGCTGTGCGGCCTCGGGCATGGGCACGGTGTTGAGTTGGTCTAGCGTGATGGGCATGGGGGCTTACTCGGGATCAGGCGGCGAGGGGATGCGTGGCTTTCCAGTGGCGCGCGATGTCCAGCCGGCTGGCCACCCAGACCCGGTCGTGTTGCTGGATGTGGTCGAGGAAACGCTGCAGCGCCGTGATCCGACCCGGGCGGCCGAGCAGGCGGCAGTGCATGCCGATGCTCATCATCTTGGGGCGGTCCAGGCCGGATGGGTCGCCCTCGGCGTACAGCACATCGAACGTGTCTTTCATGTACTGGAAGAACGGGTCGGCGTGTGAGTAGCCCTGGGGCAGGGCAAAGCGCATGTCGTTGCAGTCCAGCGTGTAGGGCACGATGAGCTGGTGCGCGTCGCTGCCGTCGGTTTTGCGCACCTTCATCCAGAACGGCAGGTCGTCGCCGTAGTGGTCGCTGTCGTACTCGAAGCCGCCGAAGTCGGCCACCAGGCGGCGCGTGTTGGGGCTGTCGCGGCCGGTGTACCAGCCCAGTGGCCGGTTGCCGGTGAGCTGCTCGATGATGGCCATGGCCTCGGCCATGTGGGCGCGTTCGGTGGCCTCGTCGATGTGCTGGTAGTGGATCCACTTCAGGCCGTGGCAGGCGATTTCATGGCCGAGTTCCTTGAACGCGGCGGTCACTTCGGGCGAGCGCTGCAAGGCCGTGGCCACACCAAACACGGTCAGCGGCAGGCCGCGCCGCTCGAACTCGCGGAGCAGTCGCCAGACGCCGGCGCGCGAGCCGTATTCGTAAATACCTTCCATGCTGATGTGGCGCCCGGGAAAAGCGGGCGGGTTGAACATTTCCGAGAGGAACTGCTCCGAGCCGGCGTCGCCATGCAGCACGCAGTTCTCGCCGCCTTCTTCGTAGTTCAGCACGAACTGCACCGCGATGCGTGCATTCCCCGGCCAGCGCGCATGCGGCACGTCGCGCCCATAGCCGATCAGATCGCGGGGGTAGGGAGCGGTGGAATCGTAGAGATGCATGAGCGTTCAAAGATATAAAAAACAGACTGTTTGCCCGGCGCGAAATGCCTTCACCCAGGATGCCGCGGCACCGGCTCCGCCGGGCCGCCAGCATCGCCCCCTTGAGGGGGTCGCGCGCAGCGCGGCGGGGGCAGGTCAAGTCAAAGCGAGTGACAGCTCGCTCACCGGCAGCTTGCGCTCGAAGGTCAGGTTTTCTTCCACATGCAGCAGGTGCTCGTTCATCAGGCGCACCGCGAGCTCTTCGTCCTTGGCCGCCAGGGCCTTGACGATTCCCACATGTTCGTCGCTGGAGTGTTCGGCGGCGTGGGTGCTCTGGTACATCAGCGTGATCAGCGCGCAGCGCGAAATCAGCTCGCGCAACAGATCGGCCAGCACCTGGTTGCCCATGAGCTCGGCCATGCGCACGTGAAAGTCGCCCAGCAGCTCGGTGCGACCCGGCACGTCTTGCTGCTGCACCGCCAGCTTTTCCTGCGCCACGTGCTCGCGCAGCGCCTTGATCTTGGCCGGTGTGGCCGAGCGGGCAAAGGCGCGCGCCATCTCGGCCTCCAGCATGCGGCGCACAGCAAACACCTGCTTGGCTTCTTCCACCGAGGGCGCGGCCACGAACGCGCCGCGCGCCGGCTCCAGCTTGATCAGCCGGTTCTGCGACAGCTGAAACAGCGCCTGACGGACCAGCGTGCGGGAGACGCCAAAATGGTCGGCCAGCTTCTGCTCGGCCAGCTTGGTGCCGGGGTGCAGGCGGTGTTCGACGATGGCGCGCGTCAGCGATTCGACGATGTGGCGGGTGCTGGAGGTTTCCATGGCCGCATGGTATCGAGAAAAACAAAAAGTGTATACACTTTCAGTCCACCGCACCAAGGTCATGTGCCACTTCAAGGAGATCCCATGGGCCTGAGCACCCACGTACTCGACACCATGCATGGCTGCCCGGCCGCCGGCATGGCCGTGGCGCTGTACACCACCCAGGGTGATGAGGCCACGCTGGTCAAGCGATTCACGCTGAACCAAGACGGCCGCAATCCCGACGGGCCGCTGTACGACAACGCGAGCCTCAGGGCCGGCACCTACCGCCTGGTGTTCGACGTCAAAGGCTATTTCGCGGCCAAGGGTGTGCAGCTGCCCGAGCCCAGTTTTCTCAACCGCGTGGCGCTGGACTTCGGCGTCGCCCACGCCGACCAGCATTACCACGTGCCCCTGCTGGTGAGCCCCTGGAGCTACTCGACCTACCGGGGCAGCTGAAGAGCCAAAAAAAGAGCCCGCAGAACGCGGGCTCAACAACCTCGAAGAAAACCTCTGGAAGAACCTTGAGACGGCAGGGTCAGCGCAGGCGCTGACCTTCGGTGAGGGTGTCGAGCTGGAAGTTGCCGCTGCGGTCCCACAGCCAGATGTCGCGGTAGGTCACGCCACCCAGGCGCATCGGCGCCGGGAAGGGCGCGGCGGCGCGCACCGTGCGCTCGATCTCGCGCATCACATCGGGCACATGGGCGGGCGCGCGCATCCAGCTCACGTTGCGCACATTGCCGCGACCATCCAGCTCCACATCGAGCACACCGACCGCGTGCATCAGCGGCGGCATCTGTCCTTTGTAGATGCGGTTGGCGTTCAGGCCGTAGAGGTGGCGTGCGCCATCGCGCCGGTAGTCCTTGGGTGTGATGGCCTCGGAGATCAGGGCCGGCGCGGGCACCACCGCCACCGGCGGTGGTGGCGCCGGGGCTGGTGCGGGTGGTGGGGGCGGCGGCGGTGCAGGCGGTGGCGGCGAGGCGCAAGAGGCCAGAAACATGGCCGTGCACAAGCCCAGCAGCTGCCAGATGGTGCGCGAACGGGTGGGGGAGTCTGTCTTCATGGTGGTCTTCCCAGAAGCTCGATCCCAGGGGATCGGGGGTTTGCTAAGGCCCGGCCAATGGCTGCGGGCGGGTGCAGTGTATTGCGGTTTGTGCATGGAGCGGGGCCCGCGCGCCGCTCATACTCGACGCCCGGTACCCCCTTTACGATTCCACACATTTGCATGGCGCCTTCGCCACAACCCGTTTCCCATGGCCCACCATCTGGACGACTGCCTGCGCCGTCTGGCGATTGACCCCGCCGTTCTGGTCAGCGTGACCGATACGCGCGGCTCGGTGCCGCGCGAGACCGGCACCTGGATGGCGGTGTTCGCCAATGCCCTGGTCGGCACCATCGGCGGCGGCCACCTGGAATGGGACGCGATCGCCCAGGCGCGTGATCGCCTGCTAGACCCTCTCATCCAGCTGTGGACGCGCGATGTGGTGCTGGGCCCCAGCCTGGGCCAGTGTTGCGGCGGCGCGCTCACGCTGCGCTTCGAGCCGATCACCGACGCCGACGCGCCCGCACTGCGCCAGCGCCTTGCCACCCGGGTCACGCCGGTGGCATTGTTCGGCGGCGGCCACGTGGGCCGCGCCCTGGTGCAAGCGCTCGCGCCGCTGCCATTTGGGGTGCGCTGGATCGACAGCCGAGACGAGGTGTTCCCCGACCCGCTCCCGCCCGGGGATAGGAAATCCAACCGCATGAGCACAAGTATGGCACACGTTTGGGGCGTCTCAGGCATGCACACAGGGGACTGCTGGGTTGATTTCTCAAAGCCAGTT
>Ga0209413_1000112_pt1 | contig 13769 bp, 12 predicted proteins | sample JTO22cmmetaG_FD_184157 | JGI IMG/M metagenome (GOLD analysis project Ga0209413, IMG submission 184157) | Freshwater bacterial and archeal communities from Indian Creek, Illinois, USA - JTO22cm metaG (SPAdes) (version 3) | ecosystem: Environmental > Aquatic > Freshwater > Unclassified ...
AAATTCAAGCCTACACGCAAACGCAAATGGGAGCGCAGCCATGCTAGCCATCCAAGCACAATGCCATGAAGGTCATATCCAACTGCCGAGCGACGGGTTGCCACGCAACGGCAAGGTCCTTGTTGTTTTCCTGGATGTTGAACCGGCCACCACACCCATAAGCAACAACCCAGATCAAGAAGCGGCACTGCACCTGCAAAGCCAAAGCCAATTTGCGCAAACCGTGCTCCTCAACCCCGCCGAGGATTGCTGGAACCATGTCTGAACTCACCATACAACAGGGTGGCATCTACAAGTTGCCATTCCCCTACACCAAGCTGGCCCAGCAAAAATACCGACCGGCACTGGCCATTACCGCGCCCGACAGCACAGGCGACGCACGCTTCGTCTTCATTACCACCACCCCACCGGCTGCGCCGGCCAATCGCCTGGCCCTAGGGGCAGACGACTTTGTCGGCCCTGCCTTGCCATTCCAAAGCTTTGTGCGCCCCGAAAAATCCATGCTGCTCAACGGCAGCCTAGCGGTCAAGCAACTGGCGCAACTCACGCCCCAAGCGCTGCAAACCGTGTTGCGGCACGTCATTCAAGACGAAGTCGCGCATTTTTCGGCAAGCGCATTTGCGCCACGCGAGTTTGTTCCCGGCACAAGCGCCATTCCACCATCAGGCAAACTGCTCGACGCCGCCGAACTCCAACTCATGGTAGAGGCTTCGCTCGACGGCTGGCTGACCACCGGGCGCTTCAATGCCCAATTCGAGAAAAAACTGGCGGCCTTCATTGGCGTCAAACACCTTATTACCGTCAACTCCGGTTCCTCGGCCAACCTGGTGGCGTTCAGCACCCTGACATCGCCCAAACTCGGCCAGCGCGCCATACGCCGGGGCGACGAGGTCATCGCAGTGGCGGCGGGTTTCCCGACCACGGTCAACCCCATCATCCAGTTTGGTGCAGTCCCCGTGTTTGTGGATGTGGACCTGCACACCCACAACATCGACGCCAGCCAAATCGAGGCCGCGATTGGCCCCAAAACCAAGGCCATCATGCTGGCCCACAGCCTGGGCAACCCCTTCAACCTCGATGTGGTCACAGCACTGTGCAAAAAACACGGGCTTTGGCTGGTTGAAGACTGCTGCGACGCCCTGGGCAGCACCTACCGTGGACAGATGGTGGGAACCTTCGGCGACATGGCTACGCTGAGCTTTTACCCGGCACACCACATCACCATGGGCGAAGGCGGCGCGGTATTCACCCACAGCGACGAACTCAAAGCAATAGCCGAGAGCTTTCGCGATTGGGGCCGCGACTGCTACTGCCCACCGGGCAAGGACAACACCTGCGGCAAGCGCTACTGCTGGAAGCTGGGCAGCTTGCCCGAAGGCTACGACCACAAATACACCTACGGGCACCTGGGCTACAACCTCAAAATCACCGACATGCAAGCCGCCTGCGGCCTGGCCCAGTTGGACAAAGCCGCCCAGTTCATTGCGGCGCGCAAACGCAATTTCGCTTTCCTCAAAGAGCGGCTTGCAGGCTGCGAGGAATACGTGCACCTGCCGCAAGCCACCGAGCACGCCGAACCCTCGTGGTTTGGTTTTCCCATCACGCTGCGCGAAAATTGTCCGGTAACGCGGCTGGACTTGCTGCAATACCTGGACCAAAACAAAATCGGCACGCGCTTGCTGTTTGCTGGCAACCTCACGCGCCAGCCCTATATGCAAGGCCAAAACTACCGCATCAGCGGTGAGTTGCGCAATACTGACACGGTGATGAAGCACACCTTCTGGATCGGGGTGCAGCCAGCGCTCACGCTTGAAATGCTGGAGTTTGCCGCGCAGAAAATTGAAAGCTACTTGGGAGTCGCATTTTGAATGACCTCATCGAGCAACTGACACTTCCAGGATCGAGCAATGTGCTTGCAGCCTTTAAACGCATGGAGGCCAGCCGTTTTCAGATTGTTTTTGTGCTGGACGATGCCAATCATTTGCTCGGCCTCATTACCAACGGCGACTTAAGACGGTATATGCTTGCAGGGGGTGGCACAACTGATCCAGTAACCGCCTGTATGAATCGGAATTTTCGCTGCGTATCCATCGATACGAGCAGGGAAGAACTGCTAAAACTCTTGGATTTGGGTTTTCATGTCATCCCACGGTTGGATGCCGACGGAAAGTTGGTGGACTTGGTTACGCCGGAGTACGATTTGGCGCCTGCTGAGGCACCCATACTGACGCGAGCCCGAGCTCCGGTTCGCATCAGTTTTAGCGGAGGTGGCTCGGACCTAACGTACTACTTCGTGGATCGGCCGGGCGCAGTGCTCAGTACCACGGTGGCGCTCTACTGTCATGCCACATTGATTCCCCGAGTAGATGAAGAGATCAACATCTATTCTGAAGATTTGGTGTCGCACGAGCGCTACGGCTCTCTGATGGATTTGTTGGTCTCCAATAACCGCGGACTTTTGCGCGCTGTGGTGTCTGTCATCAAGCCCACGTACGGTTTCGATCTTTATGTGCACTCAGACTTCCCCGTGGGTTCGGGGCTGGGAGGGTCGTCTGCAGTTGCAACGGCAGTTGTTGCAGCCTTCAATGAAATGCGACTGGACCGCTGGACGACCTACGAAGTGGCTGAACTGGCGTTTCAGGCCGAGCGTTTGTGCTTTGGTGTGGCTGGGGGATGGCAAGATCAGTATGCATCTGCTTTTGGCGGATTCAATCTGATCGAACTGGACGGCAAGAAAAACCTCGTGCACGCGATCCGCATGGAGCCCGACATCCTCAATGAACTGGAAGAGTGCCTAATCCTTTGTGATTCGCGCATCAAACACGATTCCGGCGCATTGCATGAGAAACAAAAAGAAGCCTTCAGTCAAGATGCTAAGGCGCGACACGTTACGGCCATGGTGGATCTTTGTCGCCAAATGCACAAGCACTTGATCCGTGGGGAGTTGCTGGATTTCGGTCGCAGTCTAGATACCGCATGGCAGCTCAAGCGCAGTCTGTCCAACTCAATCAGTTCCCCCGAGATCGACGCCATCTACGCCGCCGCGCGCTATGCCGGTGCCTTGGGTGGCAAGCTGCTGGGCGCGGGCGCCGGTGGTTTCTTCCTGTTTTTCGTACAACCACAGTACCGTCAAAAAGTATCCGACGCGCTGCGCGAGTACAATTGCAAACTCTCCAGCTTCCGCTTTGAAACGGGCGGCGTTACCTCATGGCGCAGCAAAGTCTTATGAACGTCGCTACGAATCCGAACATTTTCACCATTGACGGCCATGTCATCGGTGGTGAGCGGGTGTTTGTGATCGCCGAGATCGGTAACAACCATCAGGGCGATCTTGCGATGGCTATGCGCTTGGTCGATGCGGCGATCACATCAGGTGCTGACTGTGTGAAGTTCCAGCTCCGCAACCGAGAGGCTCTGTACCGCAACCGTGCCGATGGTTCCGTGGCAGAAGACCTGGGCGCAGAGTACATCCAGGATTTATTGAACAAGGTTGAGCTTACGCTGTCGCAACACCGTGAGTTGCGCGACTACTGCCGCCAACGCGGAGTGACCTATATGTGCACCCCCTGGGACGAACCCAGCGTGGATGCCTTGGCGAGCATGGATGTGCCCGCCATGAAGCTGGCGTCGGCTGATCTCTGCAACCCCTATTTGATTGCAAAGGCCGCGTCGGTCGGCGTGCCTCTGATTCTTTCCACGGGCATGTCGTACGAGCACGAAATCGAGCGTGCGATCAATCAGTTGAAAGCTATGGGCATCCCCTTCGGCTTGCTCCATTGCAACAGCGCTTATCCTGCACCCGAGAGCGATATTCAACTTCCCTATATCGTAAGATTGCGTCAACTGTACCCGGTGATTGGCTATTCAGGTCATGAGCGTGGCACGGCCATCACAATTGCAGCCGTGGCTCTGGGTGCATGTATCGTAGAGCGACACATTACCTTGTATCGGGGGCTTGAGGGACCGGACCATCTGGCTAGCCTCGAACCCACGGAATTCAAAAATCTCGTGGATGGTATCCGCAGCGTTGAGCAGGCCATGCGCTGGGAAGGGCCCGCACGGCATGTGAGCCAAGGAGAGCTGCTCAATCGTGAAAATCTAGCCAAGAGCGTTGTTGCGCAGCGATCAATCTCAGTGGGACAACTGTTCTCTGAAGACTGTTTCCGTGTCGCCAGTCCCGGTCAAGGCTTGGCACCCTATCGTCTGCCAGAATTGATCGGCAAGACCGCTCAGCGGTCTATTGCCCCAGGTGATTTCCTCTATGAGAGTGACATCACTGAGCAGGGTGTGACCAAGCGGCAGTACAGCTTCCCAATTAAATGGGGCATCCCGGTGCGTTATCACGATTTTGCCGACTTCGCGCAGCGTGTAGAGCCAGATTTGTTTGAATTTCACCTCTCGTACCGCGATCTCTCCGTCGATCCGGCGTCTTACCTCCATACCACGCAGTGTACGCGTCTGGTCGTGCATGCGCCGGAGCTGTTTGAAAACAGCGAACTGCTGGATCTGTCAAGTGCGGACGCTGCCTATCGCGCGCGTTCGATCCAAAATCTTCAACGAGTGGTTAACGCCACACTAGCGATCGCACCCTTTTTCCCCAAGGCCGACTCTTTGCTGATCGTTGGGAATGTGGGAGGTTTTTCAGCCGACGCACCATTTCCTTTTAAGCATCGCGAGGAACTGTATCATCGGTTTCACGACGCATGTCGTCAAATCATTTGGGGCCGCACGGAACTGATTCCGCAAAACATGGCACCCTTCCCTTGGCATTTTGGAGGCCAGCGTCACCAGAATATTTTCATGATGCCTGAGGAGCTGGCGCAGCAAGCCAAGACATATGGATTGCGCCTGTGCTTGGACTTGGCACATTTGCAAATGACCTGTAATCACTTCCACCTAGACTTCAGGGCTGCGCTCGAACTGTTGCTGCCGCATACCGCGCACGTACATGTGGCTGATGCCGCCGGTACAAATGGCGAAGGTGTTGTCATGGCCACCGGTGACGTACCATGGGCACCGACTTGGCGCGCTATTTCTTCTGCCAGTGGTTTAAGCTTTATTCCAGAGGTCTGGCAGGGACACAAGGACCACGGTGCTGGCTTTTGGCATGCACTGGATATACTCGGCCGCCTCGGCCACTAATCACTACCCTCAACTGGAACCAACACCATGAACACCACCGTACTCAAACAGCGCCTAGAGAAGTTGCTAGCTGAGGACCGTGTATCGGTATTGCAACGTGAGCCTGATGCGCTAGAATCAATAATTGGCAGCTTGGACCAGCCTTTTGTGCTTTTTGGTGCCGGGAACTTGGGACGCAAGGTTCTCAAGCAACTAAAGACGATTAGCAAGCAGCCTATCGCTTTTATGGATAACAACCCCAAGCTCTGGGGCACAGACATACAGGGCGTGCCCATCCTGGCTCCGGCTGAAGTCGCACGCCGCTACGATGCTGCCAGCCTAGGGGTTATCACCACAATCTGGCACGGAGAGGCTACCGACAAGATGTCGGATCGAATTGACCCGATCCGAGCACTTGGGTTCCAAAAAATAGCCATGTTCGGTCACTTGGCCTGGAAATTTCAAGAAGAATTTTTACCCCACCATTGCCTCGATCGTCCATCCAAAGTTATTGAAAGCGCTAAGGCTATTCGCGCCGCATTTGCCTTGCTATCCGACGATGCCTCACGCCAAAAATTTGTTGACCATATTGAATGGCGTCTATTTCTTGATTACGACCTACTGCCTTTCCCGTCCAACCTTGATATCTACTTCAACGACAGGTATGCCAGTGCATCTTCATCGGAGGTGCTGTACGACATTGGCGGATACACTGGCGATACCGTGGATAGCTTTTTGAAGTCCCATCGTGGAAGTGCGTTTACACAAATCCACTCCTTTGAACCGTCACCTACAAACTTCCCTACTTTGCAATCCTATGCTGTTGGCCTGGATCAATTAACCGGCAAAGTCTTCGCGCACCAATTGGCCCTGGGCGACCACGAAGGAAGCATCCAGGTTGAAACCAATAAAGGCCCCGCAACGCGGGTTGGCATAGGCAGTCTGAGCGTCCCGATGAAGACCATTGACCAGTTCAGCCAGTTCCATGCGCCTCCGACTTTTATTAAGATTGATATCGAGGGCTTTGAGCCCCAGTGCTTACAGGGCGCAGAACAGACTATCCGCACTTCAGCGCCGGTGTTCGCAGTCTGCGTGTACCATCTACAGTCGCACATCTGGGAAATTCTGCTGCAGTTGCATTCGTACTACCCCAATTATAGTTATTTCCTATGCTCCGAAGTGCCAGATGGCTGGGACTTAGTCCTGCACGCCGTTCCGCCATCACGCAAAGTCACTCAGGCAGTATGACAGTGCTAAGCCCAGCGCAGCACCCTTGAACACTATAAAACAAATCAGCCGTGACCTGCGCCTGAGTACGTGTCGAATCCTGGTCGATCACATAGACTTAAGGAGGACTTCTTTGCTCATGGCAAAATCTTTACTCGCAGTTTCTTGCATAAGGTATGGAACAAATGAATGTCGCTGAGTTTGTAATTTCAGTTATCCAGCGCATGGGGACTGATACAGCTTTTTGCCTGACAGGTGGCATGGCGATGTATATCAATCGTGCCATTGACGAGTCACCTATGCAGGTGATCTACTGCAATCACGAGCAGGCAGTAGCGGCTGCGGCTGATGGCTATGCGAAAGCCAAGAACTACAGCATCCCTGGTCTGGCTGTTGTTACCTCAGGTCCCGGCGTCATGAACACGGTAAATTCCATAACATCAGCATATCATGATTCCGTGCCTATGTATATTGTTGCGGGACAAGTTAAGACCGAAGACATCAATCGTTTTGGTGTGCGCAGCCTCGGCGCTCAGGAAGCTCCGCAGCTTGAAATGCTTTCGTTAGTGACAAAATGCGCGTTCAGGTACGACCCAAAAAATGTTACTGACGATGCCCTGGCCAACAATCTTGCCCAGGCAATGGCTGGCCGCAAAGGCCCAGTTTATTTGGATATTCCGCTCGATATTCAATCACAGATGGTTGATAATTTCGAGACTAGACTTAACGCTGTAATGAAGCGTATTCGAACCATTCTTAACGCCGACGTAAAGCCTGAAAGCCCCGCCGCACAAACTATTATTTCTGAGCTGGAGCAGGCCAAACGGCCTGTGCTGGTTATTGGCAACGGTTTTCGCATCGCGGGAGCAACGCGCGACGACCTGCGTTCACTGGTGGAGAAGTGGGAAATTCCGACTCTCTTTACGTGGGCTAGCAGCGATTTGCTAGAATATGATCACCCGCTGCATTTTGGATGCTCGGGAGGACTTGCGCCAACCCATTCAAACCGGATTATCCAGAATGCTGATCTGCTGGTGTTTATTGGCGTGCGTCTCGACCTGTTGACTACCGCTTATAACCCGCACAATTACGGTAAGCACGCAAAGCGCCTTGTAATTGAATGCGATGCAGCTGAAATCAAAAAAAACGAATGCCTTAGGAACACAACCTTTTACCTCGAAGACCTGCGCAGTGTCCTTGGTGTATTGCATAAAACACCGCCGACTATTGGCAAGGCAGGGGACTGGCGTACCGAGTGCGCAGGATGGCGCACGCTGGATCAACGAGAAGAGGAACGCGTTTTCTCAACTTCGGAGCTTACGACCTATCAAATGACGCGTGTGCTTTCGAATGCTTCCAATGTCCAATACATCGTGCCAACAGCTTCTGGTTTTGCCACAGAGTGCTTTTTGCGTTTTTTTCGTCCTGGCCGCAACGTGACATCTGCAATTGCGGGACATAGTCTTGGCTCGATGGGCCTTGGACTTCCAATGGCCATCGGCGCTGCGGCGGCACTTAAACAACGAGTTGTATGCCTCGAAGGTGATGGCGGTTTGTTATTGAATATACAGGAGCTTTTCACAATTTCAGCCAACCCGCAGCTGGCGTTGACCTTGATTGTCATGAACAATGGCGGATATCAATCGATTATGAAATCGCAAAGTCGCCATTTTAACAAAGAATTTGGTGCCTCAATAAATTCCGGTCTTAGCGACACAAATTTTGCAGCAATTGCAGCCATGGTTAACCTGCCCTACCTAAAAGCAATCAGCGTTTCTGAGTTTGAGAAACTTATGGCAGACGGCGGTGCGCCAGATCGCTGTTTGATTGAGTTGATTTTGCAAGAGGATGGATACCGCGGACCATCTGTGGTTACCAAGTTCGATGACAATGGAAAACCCTACTCAACCGACATTGGTGATGTTGCATGGACACGGTAGCTGGAGTGAGATTCAAGATGACATCAATCTCGTGATGGATGGAGACCGCAATGCCTGATACTGACGGACTAACTTTTTCGAAGCTGGCGCATGAGGCATTTGATGTTTATCAAATGATGCTTTCAAGCAATGAAATCCAATCAACATTTGCTGCGAGCCGCGCCATTTGCGTTCGCGCTTACCGCGCACAACGTAAGCTGTTGATCGCGGGGAATGGCGGCAGCGCTGCTGCCGCGCAGCATTTTGCGGGAGAACTGGTCGGTCGTTTTTCTTTTGATCGGCCGGCCTTGGCTGCGATCGCGCTTACAACAGATACTTCGATCTTAACCGCTATCGGCAATGACTACGGTTACGAAGATATCTTTTCTCGCCAGATACAGGCACATGGGCAGTCGGGGGATGTTTTTATCGCCATCTCAACCAGCGGCAATTCCCCCAACGTGCTCAAAGCGATTGATCAAGCGAAGGCGCTCGGAATTTCTGTCATTGGACTAACAGGGCAAGATGGTGGATCCATGAAATCACTCTGCGATATCTGTTTTTGTGTCCCTTCCCATTCCACCCCTCGCATTCAAGAGGGCCATTTGCTCATCGAGCATTGCTTGTGCGCCTGCATTGAAGAAGAGTTGTTTGGACTGCAGCGCTCAAAATGAAGGCAGTTGTTCTGTGTGGCGGCTTGGGAACTAGACTCGGTTCATTAACGCGTCATACACCCAAACCTCTGATCGATGTTGTAGGGCGACCATTCCTCGCCTACGTGCTTGACAAGCTCTGCATTCCAGAGATTGACGGTTTTGTTCTAGCCACTGGATTTCAAGCTGATCAGGTTTCCGATGTCATCAAGACTATATGGCAAGACCGTTTGGTGTGTTACTCCGTAGAGGAGCAGCCGCTAGGTACCGGCGGTGCTGTGCGTTTGGCCATGGAGAACTTCAGACTAGATCAGGCCCTTGTAATCAATGGCGATACTTTGTTTGATTGCGATATCCGCTTATTGCTTAATGGCTTTGATGCTTCGACTTGGGCCACTCGAATCGCCTTGCGTCATGTGGAAGACACTTCACGCTATGGGCGGGTAAAGTTGGATGAAGATGCCCGCGTAATTGGTTTTCTTGAAAAGGGTCAGGCAGGAGCTGGCTTTATCAATGCCGGGATTTACGTGCAACGCCGGGCTCCCTTGCTTTCGTATGGGACTTTGCCGTTTAGCTTCGAAACAGACTACCTGGCAAAGCTCGATCCAGCGTGGCCCATTCAGGGGCTGGTTGATGACGGGTATTTCATCGATGTCGGAATTCCGGAAGATCTTGCACGGGCTCGGCAAGATTTGAAGACGCAGTAAAATTTATGACTAATCGACTTCTGATTACTGGCGGTTCTGGGTTTTTTGGCCGAGCTTTGCTACGCCATTTCCATGCTGAAGCCCGACACTCACCGCTAGGCTACCCGAACGACTTCACCGAAATTATCGTCATCTCGCGCAACCCGGATGTATTCGCCAACCGATATCCCGAGTTAGCCCATGCCCCCTGGTTGCGCTGGGTTCGTGCTGATGTCTGCCAGCGCCCGACCTTGGACTTGCTGCTTGCTGGTGAAGCTGTGAATGCCGTTCTGCACGCGGCTACCGATTCCACCGACGCAGCCGCCTTGTCCACTTTTGAAAAACTTGATCAAATCCTCGAAGGAACGCGCAATGTACTGGATTTGGCCGTTCGCCTCCAGGCGCACCGCTTCCTTCTGACCAGCTCGGGAGCAGTGTATGGTCAACAGCCGACAGAGATCGCGCAAATCTCGGAAAACTATTGCGGTATGCCAGATCCGTTGCAGATGAGCAGCACCTATGGGATAGGCAAGCGCATAGCTGAACACCTTTGCTACTTATATGGCCGGAAGCATGCTTTGGAGACAGTTATTGCTCGATGCTTTGCTTTTGTCGGGCAGGACCTCCCTTTTGACGCGCACTTTGCCATCGGTAATTTCATTCGCGACGCACTGCAAAATCCATCCATTGAAGTTGGCGGGGACGGAACGCCGGTCCGCACCTATCTGGATCAGCGAGACTTATCGAGATGGCTCATGGTCTTGTTGGAGCGCGGGCGTCCAGGACAGGCCTATAATGTCGGCTCTGATGCCGAGATCACGATTCACGATCTTGCCTATTTGGTGCGAGACGCTTTAGCACCTGACAAACCCGTCAATATTTCCGGGAAAATCACCGCGCAGAGTTATCGGAACCGATACGTTCCGTCGATTGCTAAGGTCAAGTCCGAGCTCGGTCTGACTGTCAGGCATTCTCTTCAAGATGCGATTCGCGAAAGCGTGGGGCGACCATGTGCTGGATAAAAACTTGCATCAGATTGCCCTGCAACTTGCGCTTTCCGTCCTGTGGATGGTGAGTAAGCGCCCGGCGATGCCCCATGCACGAGTCATGCAATACAGCTTGTGAGATTGGGATGAATTGCTGATGCGCCTTAATTGAAACGCCACCCATTCACGCCAACCAGTCCATTCACAAGTTTCAACGAAATAGGTAGAAGATATGAGTTCAATTCCTATCCAGGCATCTTCCCTCTTATCCTTTGCTGCCTTTTGTCAGACCATTGCCGGTGCTGGTGCTGCTTGGCAGAGTCGCAAGGAAGATTTGAGACATCTAATCGACAGCAAACCCTTGTTGCTATTTGGATTTGGCGGAAAGGGTCAGATGCTAGCCCATCAGATTCGGCAGATCACAGGTAAAGAAATTACAGTGTATGACGGCACCGCAAACAGACTTGAGGCGGCCAGACAACAAGGCTTTAAGACCATTGACCAGAGCAGCATGGGCGACAGCGCACGATGGGCTACCATCCTTGGCGCGTGCCAAGCTCAGTTTGAGCAACTGGCTTCGGTTCAAAGGAATTATATTTTTTACCAAGAGGCGGCAAACCTCTTTAGCGCGCCGCACCTTGCGCACTTGGCCAGTGATTTTGAATCCTTCATTCCATGCAATTTTGAAAACCTCTACAAAATTTACTTGAACTTGCACTCTGCTTCGCAAGAGCGTTTTGTTCAAGTTCTTTGTTTCAGAGTGAGTAGCGATCCTACGCACTTGCAGGCAGTACGTCAGCCTATGCTGGAGATGTGGCTGGATATTCCGTCTAAATTCAAAAAACGAGACTACAAGACCTTTTTAGATGTGGGCGCATTTGACGGCGACACCTTGCGCTTTTTCAATCAACGTTTTGGCTGTCAGCGAGGCATTGCGGTTGAAGCAAATCCCAGTTTGTTTGATTCTATTCGCAAGGTTGCGAGCCTCTATCCCCGTGGCATTGACATCATGCCTATGGCTGCTTGGTCACACTCAACTCGACTCCGCTTTGATGAAGTGCGCTTTGGCATGATTCAGGTAATCGAAAGCACGGAAGGTGAGCTCGATGCGGGACCAATCGACTTTCATGTCCAAGAGTCTGTCGATTTCTTGAAAATGGATATTGAAGGCGCTGAATCCCCGGCCTTGGCCGGCTGTACAGCATTGTTGAAAAACTTCAAGCCAGACTTGGCCATAGCCGCTTACCACCGACCAGAAGACTTCGTTGAACTGTATGCGCAGATTGTCAAGGAGGGTTACGGCAATGGTGATTTCACCTTGCATCTGGGCCATTACAGTGACTGCATCGATGATTCAATCTTCTACCTTATCCGCAACCACTGAAACAGCGGCACAGCTTGTTGGATTGAGGATTTGCATCTCTTATTTAGCAAATGATGCGCTCGCGAGATTTCCTGTGAATCAGATCTTCTCCTTTGATGCGTACTTCCTAGTGCCGGAGGTTGCAGATGCAAAGGTTGCAGCGTGCTTGATTTTCGGAGTTTTCATCGACATTGGTATTTCAGATGATTATTCTCTGTCGCAGACTATACTGGCAGACCTGTGATGAACCCGGCGCTGTTTCTTGACCGTGATGGTGTTATCAATCTGGATCACGGATATGTGCATACGCCGGAGAGGTTTGAGTTCGTTGATGGCATTTTCGACTTGGTAGTGGCTGCCAATCGGGCGGGATATGTCGTTGTTGTTGTAACCAATCAGGCCGGTATCGGTCGGGGTTATTACAGCGAAAAGCAGTTTTACGCGCTAACGGATTGGATGAAGGCCAAGTTTGCCGAGCAAGGTGCGCTAATCGATGCCGTCTATTTTTGCCCTTACCACCCTGAGCATGGGATAGGCAAATACCGGCGTGAGAGCGAGTTTCGCAAACCTGCGCCTGGCATGCTGTTGCTAGCTCAGCGTGAGCTAAATATCGATTTTAGTCGTTCAATCTTCGTAGGTGACAAGGCTTCTGACATGCAGGCTGGTAGGGCTGCGGGGGTTGGAAGATTGCTTCATCTTGGGGGCACCGATTTACGTCCAGACTCCTCTCCAGTGCAGCAACTTTCCGATGTGTTTCCCTACCTATGAAACATCTCCAAATTTGTAACCGTCCCGCCAACCCCAAAGACAGCGTTCCAGGTGAAGTGGGACACCTTGCGCAGGAGTCCTGATTGCCGGGGTGCCGGGGTGCATAAAATCCGAAGTGCCCGCCATCAGCGTGGCACGATGATTGATCTGGGTGGCGGGACTTTTCTGTTTCTTGCTGCGTAAATGGGGCTCAAGCAACAATTTAATTACAGTTTAGCTCATAACCCAAGGCCTTTATCGGCACCATATCGCCAAAGAATGATATCAACTGTGTGGCGTGACATTGCGTATTTCTCGCTGAGAAAGTCCACGAGTTCCTCCACCGAGGATGAGCAAGCATCTGCTGCTCGGTTCGGCGCATGTCAAGATAGTTGTCGCCTGAATCATGCAGCTTTCGCCTGAATATGTGCGCCAGCCACAGCCGCTTTGACGACCGAGTCGCGCTCGGGGTTGAGCGTCACCGCTGCAACCGGTGTCCAGTTGCGCGTCTGGCCCGACCAGCGCGCCGGGTTCTTCTGCCGGGCCCCATACGTCAGAATAGTTGTCGCCTCGATAGAACAACCTCTCGGGCGGCGCTCAAGGACAAGGCGCTAGCCCGCAGACCACGCGGGCCTCGGCAAAGCGAATCAAGGATGTCGAACGAGACCTGTTGCTCAAAGACCATGCACTGGCCGAGACCGCAGCGCTGCTGGTGCTCTCAAAAAAAATCGCGGCGATCTACGACCAAGGGAGAGGACGAATGATCGGCCTCACAGATCGCCCCCATTCATGTCGATCACCGTGGCTTGAATGATCGACGCACCGCACCGCGCCAGTCCGCCCTCCGGGCCAGCCAAACCACCGACCTCAGACCCTTTGGGGCTCATTCCCATATGGAATGTCGAGCACGGCTTCAGGCCCATACCTCGTTGGACAACGATTAACCCTTCAAACTTCGCCCATCTTGGCCGATAATAGACCTGCGTCCCCTTGTTTGCCGGCACCCCATCATGATTCCAACCGCCAACCGTTCCGCCCGCGCCTACGCCTCTGTGGCCCTAGACAGC
>Ga0209413_1000119_pt1 | contig 13430 bp, 14 predicted proteins | sample JTO22cmmetaG_FD_184157 | JGI IMG/M metagenome (GOLD analysis project Ga0209413, IMG submission 184157) | Freshwater bacterial and archeal communities from Indian Creek, Illinois, USA - JTO22cm metaG (SPAdes) (version 3) | ecosystem: Environmental > Aquatic > Freshwater > Unclassified ...
GGTCATACCGAAAAATCTCGGGCAACTGGCTTTGAGAAATCAACCCAGCAGTCCCCTGTGTGCATGCCTGAGACGCCCCAAACGTGTGCCATACTTGTGCTCATGCGGTTGGATTTCCTATCCCCGGACGCGGTGCTGCCGCAGATCGAGGAGGCCGAGCGCGACGTGGCGCGCCTGGCGCTGGGCCGCGCCGGCCAGCTGCGCATCGTGGTGGAGTGCCACACCTGCTTCGATTGGCTGATGCCGGCCATGGATGCCTTCCGCACCCGTTGGCCCGAGGTGGAGCTGGACATCGTTTCGGGCTTCCACCCGGACCCGATCGCCCTGGTATTGCAGGACCGCGCCGACGTCGCCATCGTGTCCGACCGGGATGCGGGCGAGACGGTGGATTTCCACCCGCTGTTCAGTTTCGAGATCGTGGCATTGCTGGCAAATGAGCATCCCCTGACCCGCAAGCCGCAGCTGACGGCGAAAGACTTCGCGAAGGAAACGCTGATCACCTACCCGGTGCCTGACGAGATGCTGGACCTGGTGCGGCAAGTGCTCGAGCCAGCCGGGATCAAGCCCGCGCGCCGCACCACCGAGCTGACGGTAGCCATGCTGCAACTGGTGGCCAGCGGCCGCGGCGTCGCCACCTTGCCGGTGTGGGCGGTGCAAAACTACCTGGACCGCGGCTATGTGACCGCGCGCCCGGTGGGGCGCAAGGGCCTGACCGGCCACCTGTACCTGGCGTGCACCGCTGCCACCTCCAGCCGGCCCTGGCTGGACGACTTCGTCGCGGTGACGCGCGAGACCAGCTTCCTCACGCTGAGCGAGATTGAGCTCCTTTGATATAAAATGACCTCATGTAGTCACAAAAAGGAGCGCGCCCGTGGAAACACTGCAAATCCGGGATGCCAAGGCGAGTTTGTCCGCCGTGGTGGCGGCAGCCGAGCGTGGCCAGCCCACGCTGATCACGCGGCACGGCCAGCCCAGCGCCATGGTCGTGCCGGTGGAGGCGGGCCAGCGCCTGTTTCCGCTGGACAGCCCCACCCTGGCATCCCACCTGTTAGCGATGCCCGACATCCTGGAAGTCGAGCGTGATGCCTCGCCCTTGCGGGACATCGGCCTGTGACGGCCAAGTCCGACGCGGGGTTCCTGCTGGATACCAGCGTGATCTCGGCGCTCGCCCCAGGCCGTGAGGCCCATCTGCCCGCCGGACTGGCCGAGTGGTTTCACGCCCACACGACACGGCTCTTCATCCCCTGCATCGCCATTGCTGAATTGGCCCAGGGCATCGGCAAGCTGCGCCGCGCGGGCGGCGTCGAGCGGGCTGACCGCCTGGACCGCTGGCTGGACGGCTTGATTGCCGGTTACGGCCAACGCATCCTGGCGCTTGACGCGCCGGCCGCCCGGCTTGCGGGCCGCATTTCCGACCAGGCCATCGCGCAGGGGCGCCACCCGGGCTTCGCGGACGTGGCCATCGCCGCCTTGGCCCAGCAGGCGGGCCATCTGCTGCTCACCCGCAATCTCAAGCACTTCCTGCCGCTGGGCGTGGCCTGCGCTGATCCTTTGGACCGATTGCCGCTGTAGCCGAAGAAAGCGATCTATTCTCCTCGCAGCAGCCGAATCACACTGGAGAAATCCAGCGCTCCGCTGCCTCCCAGGCTGTGGGCCGCATAAAGGTTGCGGGCCAGGCCACCCAGCGGCGTGGCCGCTCGCACGGCGGCCGCATTCTCCTGAGCCAGGCCCAGGTCCTTGAGCATCAGGTCGGTGCCGAAACCACCCGCGTACGCCCTGGAGGCGGGCGCGTTCTCCATCACGCCGGGCACGGGGTTGTACTTTTCCAGCGCCCAGTTGCCGCCTGAGCTGCGGCGCATGATCTCCGAGAGTACCCTGGCGTCCAACCCGTTGGTCACGCCCAGCGCCAGCGCTTCCGAGGTGCCGATCATCAGGATGCCCAGCAGCATGTTGTTGCAGATCTTGGCGGTCTGGCCCGCGCCCGCCGCGCCGGCATGGAAGATGTTCTGCCCCATCTTTTCCAGCAGCGGCCGTGCGCGCTCCAGGTCCGTCGCGTTCCCGCCGACCATGAATGTCAGCGTGCCCGCAATGGCGCCACCGGTGCCGCCGGACACCGGCGCGTCGATGCAGGCGACCTGCCGGGCCGCCGCGGCCTCGGCCACCTTGCGCGCGCTGGCCGCGGCGATGGTGCTGCAGTCGATCACCATGGTGCCGGCCGGCAGTTGGTTCAGCAGGCCGGGGCGGCCAATACCTCCATTACCCAGGTACAGCGACTCCACGTGCTGGCTGGCCGGCAGCATGCTGATGACCACCTCGGCGCCGCGCACCACGTCGCTGGCGGAGTCGGCGATCCGCAGCCCTTCGCTCGCGTGGCGCTTGCACGCCTCTTCCGACAGGTCGAAGGCCGCCACCTCATGGCCGGCCTTGTGCAGGTTCAGTGCCATCGGGCCGCCCATGTTGCCCAGGCCGATGAATGCGATTTTCATATGCGTCTCCTTCGATGGTTCAGTTCAGCGCGGCCAGCGGGTGCTGCGCGGCAAAGCGCGGCCGGAAGTGGTCTTCGATCAGTTCGGGAATGACCTGCTCCAGCGCGGCAGGCGTCCACTGCGGCTTGCGGTCCTTGTCGATCAGCAGGGCACGAATCCCCTCGGCGAAATCCGCGTGCGCGCAGCAGCCCAGCGAGGCGCGGTATTCCAGGCGGAAAACTTCCGCCAGCGACAGGCGGGGCACGCGGCGCCACAGCTCGAAGGCCAGGGCCGCCGAGGTGGGCGAACCTTTGACGAACGTGGCGGCCGCTGCCGACAGCCAGGGGGCGTCGCTTCGCAGGCCGCGCAGGCGGGCCGCGATGTCCAGCAGGTCGTCACCGGCCATCAGCTCGTTGATCCGATCGAAGTGCTGGCGCAGCTTGGACTGCGGCAGGCTGCCGGCCCCGTGGCGGGCCAGCAGCCGTGACAGCGTGGCGCGGTTGTCGCCGGCCGCATCGCCCCAGCGGGTCCCGGCGATGGCGGCCATCACCTCGGCGTGGCTGCCCGTGCCCAGGCAAATGTCGGCCAGGCCGCAGAACAGCGCGTCGGCCGCGTTGAGCGGTGCCCCGGTCAGGGCCAGGAACAGGCCGACGCGGCCCGGCATGCGGCGCAGAAACCAGCTGCCGCCCACGTCGGGGTACAGGCCGATACTGATCTCGGGCATGGCCAGCTTGCTGCCCGAGGTCACCACGCGATGCGAGGCGCCCGCCATCAGGCCGATGCCGCCGCCCATCACGATGCCATGGCCCCAGCACAGCACGGGCTTGGGGTAGGTGTGGATCAGGTGGTCGAGCTGATACTCCTGCGCGAAAAAGCCGTGGGCGTAAGGGTTAGGGCCCGCGCCGCACTGGAGCATCGATTGGTACAGCTCGCGCAGGTCGCCGCCGGCGCAGAAGGCTTTGTCACCCGCAGCCTGCAGGACCACACCGGCGATGGCCGGGTCGGCCGCCCAGTCGCGCAATGCGGGCGTGAGCAACTGCACCATGGCCAGCGACAAGGCGTTCAAGGTGGCCGGCGAGTTGAGCGTTGCCAGGCCGAAGCGCCGGCCACAGGCGGTCGACATTTCCTCGAACAGGACTGCATCGGTCATGGCAAGTCCTCAGGCGTTGCGCCACGCGGGTGCCCGCTTCGCCAGGAAGCTGTTGACGCCTTCACGCTGGTCCTCGGTGTCGAACAGATCGACAAAGGCCTCGCGTTCGGCCGGCAGCGTGGCCGCCGGCGACTGCGTGCGCGCGCCGTGGATCAGGCGTTTGCAGGCCGCCACGCTGGGGGGGCTCTGCTTTTCCACGCGCTGCGCCATCGAAAGGGCCTGCGCCAGAGCCTGCCCACGCGGCACCACCTCTTCCACCAGGCCGATGCGCAGCGCGGTGGCCGCGTCCACGCGCTCGCCGCACAGCACCATGCGCTTGGCCCAGCCTTCGCCGGCCAGCCAACTCAGCCATTGTGTGCCGCCCGCGCACGGCAACAGGCCCACCCCGGCTTCGGGCAAGGCCATCAGCGCCTGCTCTTCGGCGATGCGCAGGTCGCAGGCCAGGGCGCATTCCAGGCCACCGCCCATGGCGTAGCCATTGATCGCGGCGATCGACACGCCGCGAAATGCGGCCAGGGCTTCGAAGGCCTCGCCGAAGCGCCGCGCCATCTCGCGTGCGGCGGCCTTGTCGCCGTCGGCGAACAGCTTCAGGTCGGCCCCGGCGGAAAAGAACTTCTCGCCCTGGCCGGTGACGACCAGGCTGTAGATTTCGCGGTTGGCGTTGAGGTCGGCCACCAGCTGCTTCAGCCCGGCCAGGCTCGCCGGCGTCCAGGTGTTGGCGGGCGGGTTCGCCAGGGTCAGGATGGCGGTGTGGCCGCGCAGTTCCAGCTGCAGGCCGTCGTAGCTCGTTGTCATCGGATCTCCTCGGTGGTGTGGGTTTCCAGCATGCGGCGCGAAACGATCACGCGCATGATTTCGTTCGTGCCTTCCAGGATCTGGTGCACCCGCGCGTCGCGCAGGAAGCGCTCCAGCGGGTATTCGCGCGTGTAGCCATAGCCGCCGTGGATTTGCAGCGCTTCATTGCAGATGCGAAAGCCCGCGTCGGTGGCCAGTTGCTTGGCCATGGCGCAATAGACAGTCGCTTGCTCGGAGCCGGCATCGAGCTTGCTGGCGGCCAGCCGCACCATCTGCCGCGCGGCGACCAGTTCGGTCGCCATGTCGGCGATCTTGAACTGCAGCGCCTGGAAGCTCGACAGCTTGCGCTTGAACTGGCTGCGCTCGTGCATGTAGCGCCGCGCGGCGTCCAGCGCGCCCTGGGCAGCGCCGACAGAACAGGTGGCGATGTTGATGCGCCCGCCGTCCAGGCCCTTCATGGCGATGCGAAAGCCCTCGCCTTCCTCGCCCAGCAGGTGGCCGGCGGGTACGCGCACGTTGTCGAAGGCGATGGATCGGGTGGGCTGGCTGTTCCAGCCCATCTTCTCTTCCTTGCGGCCAAAGCTGATGCCGGCAGTAGCGGCCGGCACCAGTAGGGCCGATATGCCGGACGCGCCTTCGCCGCCCGTGCGAGCCATCACCACGAGCGCGTCGGTGGCGCCGGCGCCGGAGATGAAGGCCTTGCCGCCACTGAGCACATACTCGCCGCCTTCACGCCGCGCCGTTGTGCGCAGCGCCGCGGCGTCCGAGCCGGCACCGGGCTCGGTGAGGCAGTAAGAGGCCAGTTTGCGGCCGGAAGTCAGCTCGGGCCCCCACCGCGCCGCGACTTCCGGCTGGGCCCAGGCCGTCACCATCCAGGTCGCCATGTTGTGGATGGTGAGGTAGGCCGTCGTCGAGGGACAGGCGGCAGCCAGCTCCTCGAACACCATCGTCGCATCGAGACGAGACAGGCCCATGCCGCCGTGGCGCTCGGCGGCATACAGCCCGCAAAAGCCCAGGCGGCCCGCGGCGGCCAGTACCTCGCGCGGGAAAATGCCTTCGGCGTCCCAGCGAGCAGCGTGCGGCGCGAACTCGCCGGCGGCGAAATCGCGTGCGCTTTGCTGGAAGGCGCGCTGATCGTCGGACAGGTCGAAGTTCATCGGGGATCAGTCCAGGGTCATTTCAGCGCAGGCTGATGGTGGTGTTGACGCCGGTGGACACGCTGCTGTCGTCGAACCAGCGCTCGGTGATCGTCTTGGTCTGGGTGTAGAACAGCACGACCTGCTTGCCATAAGGCCCCAGGTCGCCCAGCTTGGAAGCGCGCGAGCCGGTGAAGGAGAACAGCGGCACCGGCACCGGAATCGGCACGTTGATTCCGACCTGGCCCACGTCGATTTCTTCCTGGAACCTGCGCGCGGCTGCGCCGGACTGCGTGAACAGGGCCGTGCCGTTGCCATTGGGGTTGGCGTTGGTCATGGCAATGGCTTCGTCCAGGCTGGCCGCGCCTGCGATACACAGGACCGGGCCAAAGATTTCCTGTTCGTAGAGCGCCATGCCCGGCTTCACGCCGGAGAAGATGGTCGGGCCAATGAAGTTGCCTTCGCTTGGCGCACCGGCCAGCGCCGGCAGGCGGCCATCCAGTTCGAGTTCGGCGCCCTCGGCCTCGCCGCGCGCGATCAGGCCTTCCACACGTTCCTTGGCCGCGCAGGAGATGACGGGACCGACGTCGGTCCCCGGCAGCGCGCCGTTGCCTACGATGAGCTTGCGTGCGCGCTCGACCAATTCAGGAATCCAGGCCTGGGCCTCACCCACCAGGACGGCGACCGAAACCGCCATGCAACGCTGGCCCGCGGCGCCGAACGCCGCCCCCACCAGGTTGTTGAGCGTCTGTTCCTTGTGCGCGTCGGGCAGGATGACGGCGTGGTTCTTGGCGCCCATCATGCATTGCACGCGCTTGCCGGCCTGCGAGGCGCGGTGGTAGACATGGGTGCCCACGCGGGTGGAGCCGACAAAGGACACGGCCTTGATGTCGGCGTGGTCGCAGATGGCGTTGACCACTTCCTCGCCGCCGTGCACCACATTGAGAACGCCGGGCGGGATGCCGGCTTCGATGGCCAGCTCGACCAGGCGCATCGTGCTCATCGGGTCCTGCTCGGACGGCTTGAGCACGAAGGTGTTGCCGCAGGCGATGGCCATCGGGAACATCCACAGCGGGATCATCGCCGGGAAGTTGAAGGGGGTGATGCCGGCGCACACGCCCAGCGGCTGCTGCACGGTGTAGGTGTCCACGCCCGTGGCCACGTTGTTGGCGATCTCACCCATCTGCAGATTGCCGATATTGGCCGCGTGCTCCACCACCTCCAGGCCACGGAAGATGTCGCCCTCGGCGTCGGCCAGGGTCTTGCCCTGTTCCGCCGTGAGAATGGCCGCCACTTCCTTGATGTGCTCGCGGATCAGTTGCTGGTACTTCAGGAAGATACGGGCCCGCGTGCCGATGGGCGTGTGGCGCCAGGCCTTGAAGGCCCGCTGGCCGGCCGCCACGGCGGCGTCCACCTCTTCGCGCGTGGCCATGGGCACGCGGGCCAGCACTTGCTGCGTGGCCGGATTCACGACATCGCGCCATTGCGAGGTTCGGGATTCGACGAACTCGCCGCCGATCAGCAGCTTGACAGTGGGAATGGGGCTCATGGTATCTCCTGGTTTCCTGGGTATTTGGGGGGTGTCACGCGTAGCGCTTCTCCAGCGCGTCGAAGAAGGGCTTGTTCACCAACCGTTGCCGCTCGGCGAACGGCGTGACGAGGGCGGGGTCTTCATCCAGGCGCCTGGTGTCGCGCAGGACCGTCAGCGCCTTCTGCATGCCGGCGACCGCGCCTTGCAGGGCCGCGTTGGCATACAGCACGATGCCGTAGCCCAAGCCGCCCAACTCCTGCGCATTGAAGATCGGCGTCTTGCCGCCGATCACCATGTTCATCAGCTGCGGCTTGGACAGGCGCTGCGGCAGCGCCCGGATTTCATCGGCCGTGGTCACGGCTTCGACGAAGAGGATGTCGGCGCCCGCCTCGCTGAACTTCTGCCCGCGCTCGATCGCGGCTTCGAAGCCATGCACGGCGCAGGCGTCGGTGCGCGCCAAGATCAGCAGGTCGGCGTCCTGGCGCGCATCGGCGGCGGCTTTGATCTTGCTCACCGCCTCCTCGGTCGAAATCACATCCTTGCCGGCGAAGTGGCCGCAGCGCTTGGGCGCGACCTGGTCCTCGAACTGGATGCAGTCGGCCCCTGCGCGCTCCAGCGTGCGTACGGTGTGGCGCACGTTGAGCGCATTGCCGAAACCGGTATCGGCATCGACGATCAGCGGCAGATCCACCGCGTCGCGGATGCGCGCCGTGTGGTCCGCGATTTCGGCCAGGCCCATGAAGCCCTGGTCCGGCATGCCGAACCACATATTGGTAACGCCGGCGCCGGTGACATAGATCGCCTCGAAACCCAGGTCCTGGATCACACGCGCCGACAGCGCATTGAAGGCGCCGGGCACCAGCACGCCGCGGCGCGCTTCGGCCAGCGCGCGCAGCTTCTTTCGCGTGCTCATGGTCAGATCACGTACAGATCGACGTACTCGTTCACCGGCATGGCTTCCAACACCTGCTGGTTGAGGCTGGCGGCCAGGATGGCGTCTTGCTGCTTCTTCGGGAAACGGCGCGCGAGGTTGGTGCGGAACTTCGCTTCCAGCAGCGGGATGCCATCCGCGCGGCGGCGCTTGTGGCCGATGGGGTATTCGACCATCACCTCGGGCAGCCGGCTGCCGTCCTTGAACTGCACCGTCAAGGCGTTGGCAATGCTGCGCTTGCCGGGATCGTGGTAGTCGGCGCTGAAAGCCGCGTCCTCCACGCACACGATCTTGTCGCGCAGCGTGTCGATACGCTTGTCGGCCGCGACCACGTCCTCGTAGTCGGCGGCCGTGAGGCGACCGAAGATCAGCGGCACGGCCACCATGTACTGGATGCAGTGGTCGCGGTCGGCCGGGTTGTCCAGCGGACCCTTCTTGTCGATGATGCGGATGCAGGCCTCGTGCGTGCGGATGGTCAGCTTCTCGATGTCCTGCACGGTCTTGCCGGCTTCTTTCAGCTGGGCGTGCAAGGCCATGGCGGCCTCCACCGCCGTCTGGCTGTGGAATTCGGCCGGGAAGCTGATCTTGAACAGCACGTTCTCCATCACGTAACTGCCGTAGGGGCGCTGGAACTTGAATTCCTTGCCCTTGAACAGCACGTCGTAGAACCCCCAGCCCTTGGCCGAGAGGACACTGGGGTAGCCCATCTCGCCGGTCCTGGCGATCAGCGCCAGGCGCACGGCGCGGCTGGTGGCGTCGCCCGCGGCCCAGCTCTTTCGGCTGCCGGTGTTGGGTGCATGGCGGTAGGTGCGCAGGCTCTGGCCATCGACCCAGGCCAGCGACACGGCGTTGACGATCTCGTCACGCGTGAGGCCCAGCATCTGCGCCACGACGGCGGTGGACGCCACCTTCACCAGCACCACATGGTCCAGCCCGACCTTGTTGAAGGAATTTTCCAGCGCGATGCAGCCCTGGATCTCGTGTGCCTTGATCATGGCGGTGAGCACGTCCTTCATGGTCAGGGGCTTCTTGCCGCAGGCCACGGCGTTGCGGCTCAGCCAGTCGGCCACGGCCAGGATGCCGCCGAGGTTGTCGCTGGGATGGCCCCACTCCGCCGCCAGCCAGGTGTCGTTGAAGTCCAGCCAGCGGATCATGGCGCCGATATTGAAAGCGGCCTGCACCGGGTCGAGCTGGAACTGCGTGCCGGGTACCCTGGCGCCCTGCGGGACCACCGCCCCAGGGACGACCGGGCCGAGCAGCTTGGTGCAAGCCGGATACTCCAGCGCCTCCAGGCCGCAGCCCAGCGTGTCGATCAGGCAGTTGCGGGCGGTGTCGTAGGCCAGGTCGCTCTTGATCGGGTAGTCGAGGACGTAATCGACGATGTCGGTGAGAACCTGGTCGGGCTGGGGGCGAACGTTGCTGATGTGTGCGGACATGGCGAGAACTGTTATGGAGTTGAATGGAAAGGCGGCGCGAGGTCTTCAGGCCCGGTGCGCGATGGGAACGAAGGCCAGGCTGTCCGGGCCGGTGTAGTGGGCGCTGGGGCGGATGATCTTGTTGTCGATGCGCTGCTCGACGATGTGAGCGGCCCAGCCGGAAGTGCGGGCGATCACGAACAACGGCGTGAACATGGCCGTGGGCACGCCCATCATGTGATAGCTGACGGCGCTGAACCAGTCCAGGTTGGGGAACATCTTCTTGGCGTCCCACATCACCTGTTCCAGCCGCTGCGCGATGCCGAACATCTTGGTGGACTCAGCCTCGCGGGAAAGCTTGTGGGCCACGCGCTTGATGATTTCGTTGCGCGGGTCGGACACCGTGTAGACCGGGTGGCCGAAGCCGATGACGACCTCTTTGGCTTCGACTCGCCGGCGAATGTCGGCCTCGGCCTGATCGGGGCTGTCGTAGCGCTTCTGGATTTCGAAAGCCGCCTCGTTGGCACCGCCGTGCTTGGGGCCGCGCAGCGCGCCGATCGCGCCGGTGATGGCGGAGTAGACGTCCGAGCCCGTGCCCGCGATCACCCGGCCGGCGAAGGTCGAGGCGTTGAACTCGTGCTCCGCATACAGGTTCAGGGAGGTGTGCATGGCGCGCTCCCAGTTCGCGGAGGGCTTGCGGCCATGCAGGAGGTGCAGGAAATGAGCGCCGATGGAGTCGTCGTCGTTTTCCACCTGGATGCGCCGGCCGTTGGTGGACCAGTGGTACCAGTACAGCAGCATGGAGCCCAGCGAAGCCATCAACCGGTCGGCGATGTCGCGCGCGCCGGGCAGGTTGTGATCGTCCTTTTCGGGCAGCACGCAGCCGAGCACGGAGACGCCGGTGCGCATCACGTCCATCGGGTGGGACGATGCAGGCAAACGCTCCAGCGCTTCCTTGACGCCGGTGGGCAGGCCGCGCAGGGCCTTGAGCTTGGCCTTGTAGGCGCGCAGTTCCGCGATGGTGGGCAGCTTGCCGTGCACCAGCAAATGGGCAATCTCCTCGAACTCGCAGACCTCGGCGATGTCCCGGATGTCGTAGCCGCGGTAGTGCAGGTCGTTGCCGGTGCGGCCCACCGTGCACAGCGCAGTGTTTCCCGCCGTCACGCCCGAGAGCGCGACGGATTTTTTCGGCTTGAAGCCGGTGATGGTTTCGCTCTGTGTCATGAGGTTCGCAATGTACGCAAACTTATCGCCATAATGAAGGACTGAATTGGTGAATGAATGCGAATGAAACTCCTCACATTTGCGAATATTGCGAATCACTCCTCATGAAAAAAACCTTCATGGGCGTGCGCCTGCGGCGCCTGCGCGAAGAGCGCGGCATGAACCAGGTCGCGTTGGCCAACACGCTAGGTTTGTCGCCCAGCTACCTCAACCAGCTGGAGCAAAACCAGCGGCCGCTGACGGTGCCGGTACTGCTGAAAATCAACCGGGCTTTCGGCCTGGACGTGCAGATGTTCTCGGAGGACGAGGAAGCGCGCCTGATCTCCGACCTGCGCGAAGTCCTGACCCATGCCGCCGCGCCGGACACGATCTCGCTGGCCGAAATCAAGGAGCTGGCTGCCGGCATGCCGGCAGTCGCGCGCACGCTGATCCGCATGCAAGACCGCCACCGAGAGGCGCTGGAGCGACTGGAAGCCATGGCCATACGGCTGGGCGACGACCGCAGCGGCTTGCCTGGCCTCCAGCCCATGCCTTACGAGGAAGTGCGCGATTTCTTCGTCGCGCGCCACAACCACATCGCGGAGCTGGACGACGCGGCGGAACGCATGGCGTCCGAATGGAAGCTGCAGACCGGCAACGCGGCGGAAGGCCTGGTTCGACGCCTGCACGAGGGGCACGGCGTTCGCGTCCTGCGCTCGGTCGATGGCGCCCAGGCACAGGCCGCCCCGGGCGCGCAACGCCGGTTCGACCCCAAGGCCAAGGTGTTGCAGGTTTCCCCCTACCTCGAGCCCGGGCAGGCTGCGTTCCAGATGGCGACCCAGCTCGCGTTCCTGGAACTGGGAGAGGCGCTGGGGGGCTTGTCCGAAAGCGGCGGGCTTTCCGGCGAGCCGGCGAAGGCGCTGGCTCGCATCGGCCTGGCCAACTACTTTGCCGGCGCATTGTTGCTGCCCTACGGCGCCTTCCTGGAAGCGGCCGAAGCCATGCGCTACGACATCGACCGCTTGGGGCGCCGCTTCGGCGTCGGCTTCGAGACGGTATGCCACCGGCTCAGCACACTGCAGCGGCCGAGCGCCCGCGGCGTGCCCTTCTTCTTCATACGGGTGGACCGGGCCGGCAACATTTCCAAACGGCAATCGGCCACGCACTTCCACTTTTCCAAAGTGGGTGGCACCTGCCCGCTGTGGAACGTGTACGAGGCATTCGCTCAACCGGGCCGCATCCTGACCCAGCTGGCGCGCATGCCGGATGGCCGGGCTTACCTCTGGGTCGCCAGAAGCGTCTCCGGCGGACAGGAAGGCCACGGCTCACTGGGCAAGACCTTTGCCATCGGCCTGGGCTGCGACCTCCAGCATGCCGAGCGCCTGATCTACTCCAAAGGGCTGGACCTTGCCGATCCGGAGGTGCCTACACCCATCGGCATGGGCTGCAAGGTCTGCGAGCGGGAAGCCTGCCCCCAGCGCGCCTTTCCCTTCATTGGCCGGCAGATCGACATCGACGAAAATCAAAGGCGCGTCGCGCCTTACGCGGTGGAATCCCGCGGCAAATAGCGTTCGCGGTACAATCCGCTTCGCTCCGGGGTGCGACCCGGCCATGTGGCCGGAATCGCTGAGATGGCAAGACCCAAACCCGTGAACTTGAACCGGCTAGTACCGGCGTAAGAAGAGCTGTCAGGCATTGGCCTCCCACGGGCCTCAAAGTCCTGCCACACCTTTCGGAGCACCTGTGTTGTCACACACCGAAAGGATTGGCCGATGAACGCTCCCGACAAACTCGCGCAACTGCTCTCCCTCACGCGCGAACCCTTCCCCGCCTCCCGCAAGGTCCATGTGCCCGGCGCGCTGCATCCGCAGTTGCAGGTGCCGATGCGCGAAGTGGCGTTGTCCAACGGGGAGACGGCCACGCTGTACGACACCTCCGGTCCCTATACGGACCCCACCGCGCAGATCGACGTGCGCCGCGGCCTGCCGGCGCTGCGCGCAGGCTGGATCGAGGCGCGCGGCGATACCGAGCTGTACACCGGCCGGGAGCGCAAGGCCCTGGATGACGGCACCAAGCACGAAGAGCGCGAAGCCCAGCGCATCGCGGCACTGCGCGCGGAAGCCGCCGCGCTGCAGCGCCAGCCGCGTCGTGCCAAGGCCGGCGCCAACGTCACGCAGATGCACTACGCCCGCCGCGGCATCATCACGCCCGAGATGGAATTCATCGCCATCCGCGAAAACGGCAAGCGTGAATGGATGGCCGAGTACCTGGCCGATTCGGACAAGGCCGCACGCCTGCGCGGCAACCCCATGGGCGCCCAGATTCCCCAGCTGATCACACCCGAGTCCTGCTGGAGAGTTTCGAGGCCCAAGAGATGCTGGGCTACAAGCACAGCGGGTTTTCGGCGGACACCAGCGTGTGCATAGCGGCGCACGACCGCGCCGGGCTGGAGCGGCTGCTGCGCTACTGCGCCCGCCCGCCGTTTGCCATGGAGCGGCTGCGCAAAGCGGGCAGCGAGCTGGTCTACCGCTGCGCCAAGCAGCACAGCGAGCCCGGCAGCCTGCCTCACAACAAGCGCGGCGTAAAGGCCGATGAGATCACCCTCACCCCGCTGGAGCTGATTGAACGTATCGCCAAGCTGGTGCCGTCCGCCGCGCACGCACCGCCACCGCTACTGTGGCGTGCTGGCACCGAACTCACCCTTGAGGCCTGCCGTCACGGCGCTGGCGCGTGATGCAGCGGTGAAACCGGCGCAGGTGCAAGCCGAGCCAGCCAGCACGGCTGCAGGCGAGGGCGCACTTGGG